>MEHZ011621407.1_pt1 | contig 37248 bp, 29 predicted proteins | sample 897221 | NCBI WGS metagenome assembly MEHZ01 (sample SAMN05514161, study PRJNA337945) | marine metagenome | isolation source: marine surface water | place: Arctic Ocean | collected 2007-12-13 | reverse complement strand
TTTTCCTTTTGTTGACGACCACTCACCAGCATCTTCTCTAAAGTTTCATATCCGGAAAACAAACCCTTTTCGATCTCGTCAGAAGAAATAGAAGATACACCTTCAAGATCTGCTACACCGGAACGAACGTTAATTCCACGGGCTGGGTCGCAGTTAGTAAAAATATAATCAGCTGACTCACAGTCCAGCAAATCCTCGATTATGTGTGAAAAAGCACCATTTGCTGCATCAACGATTATTTTAGCACCTGCTAAAGAATCTTTGTTTAACCAATGATTTTGCGGATCTGCCATAAATTCTATAAATAACTTCCGGGCAGCTGCATGATCATTGCGTAATTCTCCAATTAAGGGAGCGGATCGTAGGTTTTGAAAATTTAAACTCAGGCAACGTTGCGTCAAGCGCTTGTCATCTTCCGGAAATAATTTTAGATTGGAATGCCCAATAAAGATTTTGATTCCATTCTGGTCTGCAGGATTATGAGATGCTGTTAGTACAAAAGCACAAGCAGCACCAACGTGTAGCTGGTAAAGGGAAATTGCTGGAGTAGGTAGAATATCTACAACTACCGCAGTAAGACCTGCCTTCCTGATTCCTCGGATAGCGGAGTGATTGAAACTTCCGCTCATATCTCTCGGATCCCATCCAATTACAGCAAGATCATTTGCAGATGCAAAATCGGCTTCAAGCAGCTCCTGACAATAAGCGTAGGTATACAACTCAAAAAATTCTTCAGTCAGTACAGCTTCTTGTAGAAAAACAGAAATTGGATCCGAACCGGAACAATCGTCTGCAAGACGGACAATGCCGCGAATACCATCCGTTCCTTGTATACGCTCAATCGTCATTTGTTTGCAGGAAAAAGAGAACTTATTAAAAGGTAGGATACTATCTTCATTCTAATTAGCAAACATTAAAAGATAGCTGAGGGAAGCCGATTAACCGACTGTTACAGATTTAGCCAAATTTCTGGGCTTGTCAATATTACGTCCCAAGTCCAAAGCAGCATAGTATGCAAACATCTGTGCCATAATCATTTGTGCCATTGGAGCACATAAAGCACTCATCTTAGGTAGCAGTACAGCTTGATTGGTTACTGAATGAGCACGATCGTCACCCTGAAACATGATTCCAATCACAGTACCTCCACGAGCTTTAACTTGTTCCATAGCAATAAGAGTACGGTCATGTAAATCTTTTTGTTCCGGAAGCGGCACAAAAAACAGTGAATGTAAAGCTGGTTCAACCATAGACAGAGTACCGTGTTTAAGAAATCCGGCAGGCATTCCTTCTGCGTGTTGATAAGTAATTTCTTTCATTTTCAAAGCAGACTCCATAGCCACAGGATAATAAACTCCGCACCCGAGAAATAACCAATGCTCTACATGACTTGTAGTCCTTGCTATGTTGCGTACGAATCCGGATTGTTCATTGAGTATTTGTTCAACCATTTGTGGAAATATCTCCAACTCCCTTTGATGTTTTTGATAAACATCCTGCGAAATATGTTTACGCATCCGCCCCAGTTCCAAGGCTACTCTCAGCATAATAAAGGTTTGAGCCAAAGCAGCTTTTGTGGAAACAACACATATTTCCGGACCGGAACCCTGCATAATAACCATATCTACCATCATACTGATTGCTGACCCCATTACATTTACAACCGCCGCAGTTTTCGCACCATGAAGCTTCGCATACTCCAACGATGATTTTGTATCATAGGTTTCTCCGGATTGGGAAAGTGCCAACACCATATCTCCGGATTCAACACTTACTACAGAAAACTCGTCAGAACTCAACACCGGGTAGTATCGATTTGCCAAAGTTGAAATAAAATACTGACTGATGTTCGCCACATAAAAAGTTGTTCCCACACCCATCAGGTAGGCGCGTTTAGCCTCAGTAAACATCAAGGCCAATCCTGAAATTTGTTCATGCGGAATTTTCAATGCCTGCCGTATTGTCTGCGGTTCATCAAATATTTCCTTGAGCATGTAATGGGAATATCCGCCCTTTTTACTCGTTTCCACATCCCAGTCAATGTGTAAAATATTTTTTTTGACATGTTCACGAGTTTTTAATTTACGTATTTTATAATCATTACGGCCTAAAACAACATATTCTCCATCATCTAGAACTACCGCCTTCCTTGTGTATTCCAAAAAAGCATTGAGATCTGAGCCGACATAATTACAACCCTCTCCCAGTCCCAGTAATAGAGGTGACTCTTTTTTTACACAATACAAGTGTTCCGGGTCATGCGTTGACAGCATGACTATAGAAAATGAACCTTCGATTTGCTCAAGTGCTGCTAAAAAAGCTTGTTCTATATCTTTGCTGTTTGAGTATGATTCCTGCAACAAGTTGGCAAATACTTCTGTATCAGTCAATGACTCAAAAACAACACCTTGACTAAGCATCCGCTCCCGCAATACCTGGTAATTTGAAATAATACCGTTGTGTACAATTACAAACTGCTTGTTTTGAGAAAGGTGGGGATGGGCGTTTTCCTGAGTTACTCCTCCGTGTGTTGCCCAGCGCGTATGAGCAATTCCGATGCTGCCCTGCATTTGATCCAATTTTTCCAATGAGTTGACTTCATCAATTCCTCCAATATTTTTTCGCAAATCAATTGCTCCTTGTTGCAGCATGGCCATTCCGGAAGAATCGTATCCACGATATTCCAAGTTGCGAATTGAATTAAATAAATTTCTGCCAATATTTTCAGAATGGACAATGCCACTGATGCCACACATTTTTTGCCTTACCTGGTTTTAAGTTTTAAGAGCTTGATTTAGAGAGTAATGTTATCAGGAAATATTTTTCCTGACTCCACAATTGTACCCGGCCCAAGAGTATGACGGGCTCCAATGGATACATTATCACCAATGAATGCTCCAAGCTTTGTCAGGCCGGTTTCTATTGAGTCTGAGTTCGACTTGCAGGTTATTAGACTATAATCGACTGTGTGATTGACCGTCGTAAGTCCGGAACCAGATTTGACGTTTTCTCCCAGAACGCTATCTCCGACGAATGAAAGACGGCCTACGTCATTGTTTCCAAACAACACGCAATTTTTCAATTCAGATCCATAGCCTACAATTGAGTCCGGACCAATCGCGCTGTAATTACGTATGAGGGAGTTATTCCCCACATATGAATTAGAACCTATATAACAAGGACCCTTAAGTATGGTTCCGGATTCTACAGTAACATTCGGCCCAATCCGGACTGCCCCTTCGAGATGTACTTGTCCCAGCAATCTTGCGGTTGAATCAATTTCAGCAGTTTCCCATGAACTCATCAACATCCGATTTGCTTCTAAAATATGCCAGGGATGAATCATATCAATCCATCCTTTTTCCCACAAACAAGCCTGTAGCCCACTGGTTTCAATCATTTTTACATAACATTGGGAAATATCATTCTGATACTCCTCCAACAAAGAAAATATTTCCGGAAACAAAACAAACATTCCTGCAAAAACATAATTTGCCTGATTTGCCTTTGGGTTTTCAACCAAACGGCTGATTTTCATTTCATGATCTAAATAGACATTGCCAAACTCTTTTGAAGATTCCGGCAAAGCAATCAAGGCAACTTCCTTGTCTATCTCAGAGTAAGTTTGCAGGATGGATAAAAAGGGGTTGTAATCAGTCATTACGTCACCATAAACAAGCAAAAACGGTTTCTTTTCCAATGTCGATCTGCAAATACTCAAGGCCTGACCAATTCCATTAAGTTCATCCTGAACAACATACTCAAGATTTACTCCAAGTATTTTGCCACTGCCAAAATACCGGCGGACAAGGTCCTGCTGATGATTGACTACAAGCACAATGTCGTTAATCCCTGCTTCCTTGAGGAAACAAATCGTATTTTCAAGAATATATTGCCCAGCAATTCGAATCATGGGCTTACAGCGGGTTTCAATAAAAGGACTCAATCTGTTACTTCGATTAGCCGCAAGAATAACTGCTTTCATGACATCACCTTTGTAAATATATTTTTTGGTTTTTTAAGAATTGAACACCAGACTAGCTGACATTTTTCTCTCCTCCAATACAGGCAGCTAAATGCTCCAATACCTGGTCTGCACTCATATTTCCTGTATCCACAATTAATGCATCCTCCGCAGGTTTCAGTGGAGCAACTTTACGGTTTTGATCTTGAAAATCCCTCTTACGAAGCGCTGTTAATATTTTTTCAAAATTAGCATTTTCACCACGTTCCTGCAGTTGCAGCATCCTACGTTTTGCACGTTTCTCCGGAGAGGCATCAAAATAAAACTTAAATTTCGCATCTGGAAAAACAACTGTGCCAATATCTCGACCTTCCAATACGGCGCCCAGGCAACTTTCTGACTTACGGACTTCTTCAACTAATGTGCGCTGTTGTTTTTTCATCACTTCCCGGATTGAGGAAAAACTACTGATTTTTGAAGCAAGACTGGAAATCAATTCTGTCCGAATTTCATCAGTTACATCTTTACCATTGCAAATTACATTATTATGTTTAAATACTATCCTGGTCTGATCACCTAACTCTTGCAGCGAATCATCACTTTCTGGACAACCATACTTACCCCAGCACAAAGCAAGGCAACGAAACATTGCTCCGGTATCAACATACAAGCAGCCAAGTTTTTCCGCAAGTTTACGAGCAATTGTACTTTTCCCCACACCAGTAGGACCATCAATGGCAATGATTTTAAAATCCATAACATTATTGTTTCACGTGAAACATTTTGATCAGAAAAAATTTAATCCTCCATATGGATGTCATTATAGTTCGTTTCCTCATGGAAATTCTGACTCCATATAGCTAATAATTAAAATTTGCTCTGGCTTAAATCAATTCAGACATCCTGGTTGGAACCATTGGAGCATATCATTGTTGATTCATCAAGCTTCTCAGGAGTTTTTCAATTTCTTTTTGACGGACCGTATCTTTAAATATTTTTTGCATTTTCAGGTAAATCGACCTCGCTTCTTTTGTGCGTTTTAGTTGCACATAGCTTGATGCAATTCGCAAATTAAGATCGTATCTTTGCTGATTAGACAAGCTACGGTCCAGATAAAGAACTTTCAGACTGGCAGCCAGAGCTTGACGATGTTTGCCTAATTTATAGAGAGTAAACCCTTTTTCTTTGAAAATATGCAGCTGCCATTTTTTTCGTCCTCCTTCAACTGTTTCCATCGATTTTAATGCTTGATTCAGCCAACGTTCAGCCGACTCATAGTTAGTCAATTCGTTATAAAGTTGACCAATTAGAACAATCTGCTCCAATCTCTTTTCAGGAGCAAGTTCTACTTTACGTACTGATTTTTTATAGTTGGCTACAAGCTGCTTTAAATAAGAGAAAGCCTTTTCTCTTTGTTTCTTTTCCAGAAAATAATTGCTAAGCATATGCAGAATTTCATAACTATAAAAATCGTCCCGACTCACTTTCAAAAAAAGATCTGCCCCTTGCAGTAATTCTGGAATGCGCCCCAATTCATACTGAATTTTCAAGAGCCGGTAATTGATAACTCGTCTAGTGTTTTTTGGAGGATTTTTTAATGCCAAAGTGTAATATGTGTTTGCTTCTTCATATTTTTTCGTATCAAAAAGAGCATTTGCACGATGAAAGTAAAGGAAGCCCTGATCTTTACTGGTTGAAAGCTTCAGTCCGACACCTGTCACACTCAGTATCCGCCTGGGATCTTTGATGTACTTCAACACTTCAACCCTCAATTTTATCAGTGAAAAGTCTGAATTCTCCTCAATCATACGCTGAAGAACATCATCAGCTTGCTCATATCTTTGCATAGCCACAAGAATCTGCACCCGTAAATGAACCGCTCTTACGGGTTTTTTCAATTGACCAAAAGTGTTTTGCAGTTCATTTAATATTTCAAGACCTGAATTGTACTGCTTTAGTTCAAAAAAAGCCTGGGCCAGGAGATAAAAACCTTCTTCAAGGAATTGGGAACCTGGATGCAGCTTCTGTAATTTTGCAAAAGCCGAGATTACCGCTTTCCATTTCTTTTGATCATGATTTACCTTGCCGAGTAAAAACAAGCGATCATCATCCCGCTCACCTTCCCGGTCAACCTGTCGCATAGCCATTATTGTCTGCAAGTAACTCTTTTCCAGTTCATACAATAAAACCCCGTACCAAAAATAGTAATCCGACTGACGATCTGATCCTGCATACTCTGCCAGCAGTTGTTTCAAATTCTGCAACGCTTTCTGATGGTCTTTTAGCAGCAGTTCTATCACAGTACCCAGGTAAAGACTTTCCTCCTTAACAATCAAAGGCGCATGATTTGACTCCTGCTTCAAATTATTTTGTGCCCACAGCAAAAATTGCTTTGCTTTTTTTATCTGCCCTTGGCGCAAATAAAGATAAGCATATATTAGTTCTAATTCCCCCTGCCACTCACGCCAATATTGAGTAAACGACTTCAACTCCGGCTGTTTCTTAATCAAAAAGAGAAACTCTTCAGTTTTAACAGCATGGTGAATTAATTCTCGCAATGCTTTTTCCCGGACAATATCATCCTGTATTTTAAACCAATTCATCCAGGAACTTTCAGTCTGATTTGTATAAAGATTAAGCCTTAAATAGGCCAAAGCAAGTTTGTCAGGACTGCGGACACCAAACTTCTCAAGAGACTGTAACCGTTTTTTAGCTTTATTCCAGTGTTTCAAACGCATTTCTGCAGCCACGCCCAGCCACAAGAAGTGTTCCATTCGAGGATCATTGTAAAATACCTGCTCCCGAGCTTGTGCTTCAACTAAATCTGCTAATTCCTGCCAGCGGTTTTCAACAAAATAAAATTCAGCCAGACGCACTACATGTTCAAAATCATATGGAAACAATTGGATCAAATCATCAATTACTTCAAATATTAAATCACCCTGTTTTAGCTGAACATGTATCAGGTACTTCAAAAATAGAAGCTGAATACGTATTTTTTTAGCACTGATCACCTCTTTATTTTTCTCAATTATTTCCAATGCTTCATTGTATTTTTTTTGTTTCATAGCCAGCCAGGCCAATGTATAGCGGCTGATATTTTGAAAATCAATATATCGTTCTGAACTTTTACTCTGTTTGAGAGAGTCAAGGAATACAGTCAGTATTTTTCCTGCTGGAACATATTCCTTCCGCTTCGATAAAATTTGAGCCTTCCAAAACAAAGACGGAGCAAACCATGATGTTTCCGGATAATTATCTGTTACTGACTGAAACCTCTTAAAAGCAACATTCAAGTCTCCACGAAACAAATAGACAAGACCCTCTTTGTAAAATTTGCCCGCACTGTCAAGCCAGCTTGGATCTTCTGGAATAAAACGAGAGTAGTGCCAGTCAGGAAGCTCAGGGAAGACTGCATCAGGAACTGTAACCAACGGAAATTCTGGAAGATCTGGTAAACGAAGTGTTGGGATGGGTAGTGGAAATGAACCGGAATGTGTCTTTACTGTAGCAACATTTCCTCGACTTTCTGCAAATCCACTCGCAACCTGAAAAACCAATATTATGGTAAATATCAGGTAAAATAAAAAATTTGATCTTCTCATTTCAGGATTTTTTTAGAAAAATGAATTTAATGGATCATGCCGCTAAAAACATATTAAATAATTAATGACTTTTGATCACTTCATTTCGAAAATGAATTAATTCAACCGCAGCAAAATTCAAGTCTTCTGCAGACAACTCTAGAACATATTGGTATGAACTCATTGAATGCATGTATAGAGGATCATAATAATCCACCAAAAGCATGTGCACTATCTTTTCAATTTCTTCTTTTTTGAGCCACAGGCGTAATTGATCCACTTTAAGCTTTCCAAGTGACACGCGTAATGAGATTAAAATTGAATCAACTTGTCGAATACTCTGTTCATCACAAATTTGATACTCCTCAACTATACGGCTGATCCTGGTATTCATAGATGCACTCAGCAGCACCAACATCCCGGATTTCATCGCATTTGCGAGGGAATATGGAAGAAATACCTGCCCCACTTTACGGCTCTCTCCTTCCACAAACAGAGGTAGAGCCTCTGGGAGTGTTCTCAATTTTTGAACAAGCAGTCCTTCAAAGTTTTTCTGTGACCGAGGAGTTTTATTTATGGCACCAAATAAAGAACTTCGATGCCCTGCCAGACCTTCCAAATCTATATGATCCGGCAGTTTATTCAGGAGCAAGGTTTTTCCTACACCAGTCTGACCATGCAGGACAATGAAAGACGGCATTGGTTTTTCAAGCTGTTGCAGCACATATTGCCGAAAACTCTTATATCCACCCTGCATTTGTGCAGCCCTGAATCCGTGATGCTGTAACAGCCTGACAACGGAAGCGGATCTCATTCCGCCGCGGGCACAATATATGACTAGTTGATGGGATTTTAAATCTAAAAGCGAATTTAAGAAATGCTGCAGTCTCGGTTCAACAATCTTTAAACCTTTGTCAACTGCTGCATCCCTGCCAATCTGTTTGTATATTGTTCCAATTTCTGCACGCTCCATGTTATCAAACAATGGACGACTCAGAGCTTCAGGAATACTGCCTTTGGCAAATTCCTCTGCCGTACGTACATCAACCAGAATAATGCCATCTGAAAGAGCTTCTTCAGCAGAAAAAAGCCCTATACTTCCATTAAGAAAGTCCTCTGCACTTTGTTGTGGGTGTTTCGATTGATATGGCAGAGAGTCGCAAGTACTCATTCATCCTCAGCAGTTTCCTGCGTTTCTTCGCTTGTATCTGAAAAATCAAGATTGTGAAATTTCCTTACTTTGAGATTGATGGTGTCTGCAATTTCAGGGTTTTCTTCTAAAAATTTGATCGAGTTTTCACGTCCCTGTCCCAATCTGTCTTTCTCGAAAGAGAACCATGTTCCGCTCTTTTGCACAATTTCATCATTCACAGCTAAATCGATTAAAACTCCCATTTTGGAAATTCCAACTCCATAGATCAAATCAACTTCTGCAATACGAAAAGGCGGTGCCAATTTATTTTTTGCCACCTTGATTTTCATCCTGTGCCCCCTTACTTCATCTCCGCTCTTAATCTGGCTCGCCCGTCGTACATCCAGACGTACAGTGGAATAAAATTTGAGGGCATTGCCACCAGTCGTTGTTTCTGGATTTCCAAAAACCACTCCAATTTTTGAACGAAGCTGATTTATAAATATGAAAATAGTATTTGATTTGGATATTACACCGGATAATTTGCGAAGTGCCTGTGACATCAAACGTGCGTGCAACCCCATATGGGAATCGCCCATATCTCCTTCCAGCTCATTTTTTGGTACCAAGGCAGCCACAGAATCTATAACAACCATATCAACTTTGCCGACGCGTACAAGCTGCTCCGCAATTTCAAGACCCTGCTCGCCATAGTCTGGTTGGGCCAGAAGGAGATCTTCCACCTGAACACCCAGAGTTTTGGCATTGTTTCGGTCAAACGCATGTTCGGCGTCTATGAAAACAGCTATTCCACCTGTTTTTTGAATCTCCGCAATCGCACACAAGGCTAAGGTTGTTTTACCAGATGCTTCCGGACCATAAATTTCAACTATCCGTCCTCGAGGTAAGCCCCCTATGCCTAGTGCAATGTCCAACGCTAAATTACCGGCACTCACTGCAGGGTATTGCCCCACAGTTGAACCATCCATTTTCATGATAGAACCTTTTCCATACTGGCGTTCAATTTGCTGAATTGCGGTTTCTAAATCTTTTTGTCTTTCTTCAGTCAACATAATTCCTCCTTCGATAATGAAATTTCCCAGCAAAGTCTTCAGGTATTTACTCGATTAACATTTTCGTAAATTCCCGTTCAACGCTTGGTTATGCAACATGTTATTCAAGCGACATCCTGATACCGCTTTTTTCAGTAATTAATTATACGTTTATCAGCAGGATTCTATCAGCAAATAATAATCTGACTCTAAAAAAGTCGCAATGCTATTTCAGATTGTATGTAAAGTTTTCTTAATCTCTGGTTGAACTAATTCTACCTACAACAAATCTGACTCATGCCGGATTTTGGATTATTAGTCCTTTACACTCCGGACTTCCTTGTACCTTACTATTATATCAGGATATAATGTTCTTTGTACTTTTTCACAATTCACAGAGATTATTCAAATGAAAAAAGTTCTAGTTACCGGTGGTGCCGGTTTTGTAGGGTCATTTCTTTGTGACCGGCTGATTGATGAAGGACACGAGGTTATTGCAATTGATAATTTTTTTACTGGAAGCAAAGAAAATCTCAGTCAGCTTTCAGATGAGACAAATTTTGAGTTGATCCGTCACGATATTGTGGAACCTATTCTTTTAGAAGTGGATTGGATTTTCAACCTGGCCTGTCCTGCATCACCAATTCATTATCAGTACAATCCTGTAAAAACTGTAAAAACTAATGTCATGGGTACACTCAACATGCTGGGTTTGGCAAAACGAGTAAAAGCCCGTATTTTGCAGGCTTCAACTTCAGAGGTTTATGGTGACCCGCAGGCACATCCACAACAGGAGAGCTATTTTGGTAACGTCAATCCGATTGGTTTGCGAAGCTGCTATGATGAAGGAAAGCGTATTGCAGAAACTTTAATGATGGACTATCACAGGCAAAGTCAGGTTGATGTAAAAATCGTGCGTATCTTCAACACATACGGTCCCAGAATGCATCCCGAAGACGGCAGAGTCGTCAGCAATTTTATAGTTGCAGCACTCAAAGGTGAACCAATCACCATCCATGGAGATGGACTGCAAAGTCGCAGTTTTTGTTATGTGACAGAATTGGTAGATGCAATGTATCGAATGATGAACACAGAAAATTTTACTGGACCGGTGAATACAGGAAATCCTGGCGAGTTTACTATGATTGAGTTGGCTGAAACAGTATTGAAAATGACTAATTCCAGCTCCAAGCTTGTGAAAGTGGAAGCAAGACCGGATGATCCGGGGCGACGTCAACCGGATATCACGCTGGCTAAAGAAAAACTTGGCTGGGAACCTAAAATAAAACTCAAAGAAGGCCTGAAGCCAACCATAGAATATTTTGATGAACTATTGAAACGCAGCTAATAATAAGTATCCGGTTCAACTTAAACACTATTAACATAAATTGCTTAGAAAAGTCTTTAGGACTTAATCAATTCTTCAACTGCTAAGCTAATCCAAACTATTCCGGAAAAATATTATTATTGACTTGTTTGAAACAAAATATGTTAGACAACGAAATGATTTTTAAACCTGAAAGACTTAATGCCCCTCCTATCAACTCCTCCTGAACTAATAAAAATTGCAAATGCCATTGCCAAATCCGAAGGACGCAGTATTCTAGTCGGTGGTGCGGTGAGGGACCATTGTATGGGCCGCAAAAGTTTAAAAGACTTTGATGTGGAAATATTCGGAATTAGTCCGGAAGTACTGGAATCCGTTCTCCAGAATTTTGGAAATATTCATGCTGTTGGAAAAAGTTTTGGTGTGCTGAAACTTAAAACCTCAAGTGCAGAATATGATTTTAGTCTGCCCAGACGTGAGAACAAGGCTGGAAAAGGACATCGCGGATTTATGGTAAGGCCTGATTCTACAATGAGCTATCGTGATGCAGCTTCTCGCCGTGACTTTACAGTCAACAGTATCGGTTATGATCTGTTAAACAAAACATTGCTCGATCCATTTGATGGTTTAGGAGACATAAAGCACAAAATATTAAGGCATGTTGGACCTGCATTTACTGAGGATCCTTTGCGGGTATTGAGAGCAATGCAGTTTTCGGCACGTCTGGAATTTAAAATTGCGCCTGAAACTGTTCAATTATGCAAAACACTGGACCTTGCAGAGTTATCCAAGGAACGAATTTTTGAAGAATTCCGTAAACTGCTGCTAAAAGCAAAACGACCTTCAATTGGTCTAGAGACAGCCAAAATTCTAGGCATTTTAGCTTATTTTCCAGAACTGAAAGCACTAATTGGAGTCCCGCAAGATCCAAAATGGCATCCTGAAGGAGATGTATGGACACACACTCTGCTTGTTTTGGACGAGGCAGCAGATTTAAGAAAAGGTAATGAAAAAATGGACTTAGAGCTGATGTTTGGGGCGCTTTGTCACGATTTTGGTAAGCCGCTGACCACTGAATTTTTGCAGGGACGCTGGCGAAGTCCTGCTCACGACGTCGAGGGAATTGCCCCAACAGAACAGTTTTTACGTAGATTGACAGCTGATCGAGTTTTAATTGAACAAGTTACAATTTTGGTCAAAGAACACCTCCGTCCAATACAGCTTTTTAAAGAGCGTGAACGGATTAATTCCGGTACAATCAGGAGACTGGCTTTACGTGTCAGGATACCTGAATTGGTTTTGTTGGCAAAGGCAGATTATTTGGGACGTACTCTAACTGATGAAGAACGTAAAAGTTTTGATGCCGGCGACTGGCTGCTTGCTGAAGCAGAACGGATGAATGTTCGTGATGAAGCACCACGTCCTTTGTTAATGGGGAGACACCTCTTGGCAATGGGAATGTCACCCGGACCAGAAATGGGAGAAGTTTTGAATGAGGCATTTGAAAAACAGCTAAACGGAGACTTGCAGACAGAAGATGATGCAATTACCTGGGTAAAATCAAATTTACCGGATATGTCCAATCTTGCTCCTCGAAGATAAGACAGTTATAATTCACATTCAATTTAAGGTAATATTATAGAATTTCTTTCATAGACATGACTTCCAAAACTCTGGCAAAAAATCGTAAGGCAAGGTTCGAGTATGAAATACAAAAAACTATGGAAGTCGGCATTGTCTTGTTGGGTACAGAGGTGAAGAGTGTTCGTGCCGGTCAAATCAATCTGGCAGAAAGTTACTGCCGTGTTGATGACACCCTGCAGGTATATTTACTGAATGCACATATTTCACAATATGATTTTGGTAACCGCCACAATCATGAGCCGCTTCGTCCAAGACGTTTACTACTTCACCGCTCAGAAATTCGCCGCCTTTATGGGCAGGTAAAAGAGCAAGGTCTCACATTAATACCTCTGAAAATATACCTCAAAGGAGGAATTATGAAAATGGAAATAGCCCTTGGACGTGGAAAAAAGCTGCATGATAAACGTCAAACCATGAAAAAGCGAGATGCTCAACGAGAAGTTGAGCGCGCACTCAGCGAACGCACATAAAATGGAGCGCCATGACGGAAAATGTTCTTAAACCTGACAAATCTGATCCTGCATGGTCTTGGCTGGCATTGAGTCTGATTTCCGGAATCGGTTACAAAAAGATCCGGAATTTAATTGAACACATAGGCAGTGTAGAGGATCTGCTGAAAACGAGACCTGAAATTTTGATTGAACAGTTTAAAATCTCATCAAAATTAGCGAACCTGATTTCAAAAGCTACGCAATCTCATAGTTTTAACATAGAAAAGCGGATCATTGAAGAATCGCCCGGAGTACGGCTTTTTTGTCCTGATTCATCCGGATATCCTTTGCGACTACAGCAAATATCCACTCCACCAAGTGTATTGTACTGGCAGGGTGAATTAAAGCATGCAGAAAGTCCCTGCCTTGCTTTCGTCGGCTCCAGGGGTTGCACAGCATATGGAAAACAACAAACGCGCCGACTCGTTAAAGAAATCTCACAATATGTCCCAGACATGATTATTGTAAGCGGGCTTGCGAAAGGTATCGACACAGTGGCACACGAAACTGCATTGGAATTTGGATTAAAAACCATTTCCGTACTTGCAGGTGGGTTGCAGCATATTTATCCTCCAGAAAATAAAAACTTAGCTGAAGAAATTTTAAAGAATGGAGCACTGGTTTCCGAATTTCCCCTGGGCGTAAAGCCACTTGCAAGAAATTTTCCTATCCGGAACCGTGTAATCAGTGGTTTGTCAATGGGAATAGTAGTCACTGAAGCCCGCAAAAAAAGCGGTGCAAAAATCACAGCCGCATTTGCGCTTGAGCAGAACAGGGAAGTATTTGCTGTCCCTGGCCGGGTAGATTCCGCTGCAAGCTCAGGTACTAACAGTTTGATTGCACGTCAGCATGCTAAGCTGGTCAGCAGTGCAGAAGATATTTTGGAGGAATTATCACTTATTTCTGCCACTGGAACCAATCTTACTCTTTCTCCTGATGGCGAGACCGGATTCAAAAAGGTAAATCCTGATGATTTAGGTGAAAAACAAAGTAGGATTCTTAAAGCATTAAATGACGGAGTTGAGGAAATTGACGCAATTTACGAACAAACAGGTCTTGAAATGAATTTTTTATTGGCCACCTTGCTTGAATTAGAATTAACTGGTACAGTAGAAAACATTGGCGGACAAATTTACCGTCTCAGAGTCGAACTTGAAATTCCTTCAAATTAATACATTCGATTAGTAAAATGGAACATAACTTCTATGTTGTTGGAGAAAACCGCGGTTTGGCATTCCTCCTGAACAATATTAAGTATATTTTATGGTTTTTGATTATAATTATTGCAGCATTGTCAGGTGTAATTGCATTTCTACATTATACTGGTATTCAGAATCAAGAACAGTTTAAGTTGCAAATCGATCAAGAAAAGACTCGAAGTAACAGTCTAATCTCAAAATTAAAGAAATCTAGTCAACAGGACAGTGAATGGGAACTACAGATTTTATCCCAGTCTTCAAAGCAGAAGAAGCTGAAAGAACAGCAGGAGTCCCTCATATATCAACAAGGTAAAGAACTTTCTGAAATTAAATCAATCCTTGGTCAGCGTGAACAAGTGGTTCAGCAGTTTCAACTTGAAAAAAAATCTACTCAAGTTCAGATCAACAACCTTCAGCTTAAGGTTCGTTCCCTAAAACAGCAACGTCTAAGTGAACAGGCATCATTAACTGAGTCAAAAACTGAAAATAAAAATGTTCAGACAAAAATTTCGGAGTTGAAAGCCGTAATAAGCAAACTTGAACAAAAAAATAAAAAAATCAAACAAAAATCTTCTTCTCCTGTTTCGGCGGTAAAAAAACGAAAACCCCTGATCATAGATAATCCAATCATAACTGTAGAAAAATTAAAGATAGCTTCAAAAGGCACTCGAGTCAGTGTCAGTTATAGTCTTACTAATAAATCAAAAGATCTCCAAAGAGGCCGCACTGGAATGTATCTTTCCTCTAAGAAAAATCTCGAAAACGACATCGCATTTCGCAGGCAAACTTCCATTCCATATAAAATCAAGCGATATAGAGTTATATCAAGGAAATTCACCAAAGTTAAGCCTGGAACCTTCATTCGAATCCTTATTTGGAATGAGAAAAATAAACTTATTTTTGATGAAGCTCACCCAATCAAGAGATAGCATAAAATCCTTTATATCTTTTACCCAGCATGTCTGCTCTCTTAAGCCTTGAACGAGTCAGTAAACGTTTCGGTTTTCGTTCCATCCTTGAAAACATTTGTTTCTCTATAGATGCAGGCGAATTCGTGATGCTGATTGGAAATAACGGTGCAGGCAAAACGACTTTGCTTCATATTATCAGTTCACTGATGAAACCCACCCGTGGAACAATTTCTTTTCGTGGTAGAAATCGAAAAGAGCACTTGCAGGAATGGCTTCACATAATTGGAAGCATGTCGCATGAAAACAGGTTGTATGGTGATCTCAGTTCAATAGATAATTTGCGGCTGTTTGGAAACCTTTATGGAGTGAACGAACTGAACATCAAAATTGACAATATTTTAGAGCAAATCGACCTAACCCATGTTGCCCGGCTGCCAGTTCGTAATTTTAGCAGCGGAATGACAAAGCGTTTAATGATAGGTCGTTTAATGTTGTACCAACCGAAAGTTTTAATCCTCGATGAACCTTACACTGGACTTGATCAACACTCATTTCATTGGTTTCAGAATTATCTTCAGAAATTTCAACAACAAGGTGGTACCGTATTGATGGTTACACACCAACTTGAGCTGGGGCTGGAATTAGCAACCCGTGTACTTGTGTTACATCGGCAAGGAATCCAACATGACATTCCCGCAACAGGATTAAGTGTCAACCAGTGTAGTGCATGGCTGGAAGAATAATGCAGTTTAGTACTTACCTCGAAAGTCCCTCGCAGTTAAAACAAATCATAAAAACTTCAATCCGTGAAGTAATTTTAGAGCACAAATCACTGAGTCGAATGGGAAGCTTAGACACAAAGTCTCTGCTTACACTTATCGATGCGGCACTTGTTGCCAAAATGTCACCTGTATTACAGTGGGACATACTCAGCACAGAGAAAACATTCCAGGACAGTCTTTCGCTGTTGAGTCGTCTGCCTTTAGCAAGATTTTACGCAATCCGCGTCCAGGATATTGGAGCTGCAGAATGGATCCGGCAGGAACATCCAGAACTTCCAATTCATTTGATAGTTGAAACCGGTAACCATAATTTAACAGGGCTTCAACGCTGGATCAAATATTTTGGGCCACAGCTGCAACGTTTGGTTCTTTCAACTGAGTTGCCAAAATCTATCTTAAAGGAGTATAGTCAAATCTTGACTGTTCCCTGTGAAATATTAGCTGCCGGCAGAATACTATTGTTTTACACACCTCGTAAGCTATTAAATTTACACAGTCTTTCAAATGACACCTCAAATTACATAGAAAAAACTTTGATCCCCAGTGATCAACCCCAAAGAATGTTTCCGACCATCGAAAATCAACACGGTACTTTCATGTTTCATCATCGAGATTTATTTCTCTTAGATTTTCTGCCGGAACTGGAGAATTCAGGCTTGAGTGTTTTAAGGCTGGATTTGCGGCATCTGAATTTTTCAGGCACGTGGATTAAGAAAATCGATGGACTGCTAGAAGCATTTGATAAAAAGAAAATCAAAGTATTAAAAACAAAATGGCCCACCAAGATTACACATGGCTTCTTTCACGCAAACAGGACTGACTTGTCAATTGAGCGCATAAAAAATCCGCACCTCAAGGATCATGGTGAAACATTGACCGGATATGTAGTTGAGGCTGTAAAAGAAGAGCATCTGATATTGTTGACCCGTAAATCATTCCGGCGTGGAACTCCTTTGCTCGGAATTACTCCGGAAGGTCGAGAATGTGAAATATTGACGGACATTATACATACGACCGACGGTCAGCCTGCAGAAGATATAATTTCCGGAAAATTGTATCAAGTACCCCATGTAAAATATGTGACAGCACAGACCCTGGTTTACAGTCTTTCTGAGTAATTACGGCTTGTATATTTTAACCAAACACTTAAGGTTTTAGAACCATATTTTTATTTTTCTTTGGTGCTTTCTGGAAGGACATCTCAAAACAATAATTTAATAATTATTATATAATTTCAGTATCTAAAGTTATTTATGCAAGTCTTCAAATTCCAGAAAAATACAGCAAATATTCATAGTTCTGTTGTAACAATCGGAAATTTTGATGGCATACACCTGGGTCACCACGCTTTGATCAGTACCGCAGTCCAGGAAGCAAAAACACGTGGATGTGTCAGTGCATTGGTGACTTTTGATCCACATCCTCAAGAAATAGTTCATTCCAAAAAATCAGTTTCGCGAATTAGCACGTCTGTTCATCAACTGCGTTTACTTGAGAAAATAGGTCTCGATGAACTGCATGTGATACAGTTTACTAAGGAACTTTCACAAATGCCTCCGGAAGAATTCGCTCTTCAGTTTTTGATCAAATGTTTTGATTTGGCAAAATTAGTCATTGGTTATGACTTCCGTTTTGGGAAATACCGTGCAGGAGACTTCAAGTTGCTGGAAACTCTAAGCCAAAAATATAACTTTTCACTGGAAGAGGTAGCCCCGGTACAAGAAAAAGGTCAAACAGTAAGCAGTACCTTGATTCGGGAGTTGATACAAGAATATCGTTTTGCAGAGATTCCGTCTTATCTTGGTCGTGATTTCAGTATTTACGGAGAGATAGTACATGGGGAACAACGTGGACAGAAACTCGGATTTCCTACTGCAAACATCCAGCCTGGAATCACCCTAGCTTTGCCAAACGGCGTCTATGTCAGCAAAATAAAATTGGCAGAAAAAACTCATTTCGGTGTTACCAATGTTGGTAAAAGACCTACATTCGGTGAAAATTCAGTAACTGTAGAAACTTTTATTTTTGATTTTGAAAAAGTTATTTATGGTAAGTATTTGGAGGTTATTCCGCTTTTTCAGTTGAGGCCGGAAAAGAAATTTTCAGGTATAGAAGATTTGCAAAATCAAATTAAGCAGGACATTGAAGCCGCGCGTAATTACTTAGATGAACATGATCTTCTGACTGCTCTTTCCTCATCTTGAAATATACAACCAAAAAATTCTGGTTAATCATAGCTACTTGAAAGCACCTTGTTTAAACCTTGGTGTGAAGCTACTGATACTTATCATTCAGCCCTGATTTTCAAAATTTTCCTTTGTGACATTGCATTTAAATATTTCTGTATAAGCTCTGTCTACTCCTATTTATAACTCAGTTAAGCATTAATTTTAAACCTTCATGAGTACTTTTGAATCCAAAACCTTCATAAAATCTGATTGCATCCGGTCTTTGTTTGTCTGAAGTCAATTGAAGAATATTTACCCCTTTCTCTCTGGCATACTCAATGACCCAATCAAAGACTATAGTTCCGATGCCGTCCCCTCGAAAATTTTTATGAATTCGTACTCCTTCAACCAGACATCTCCAGGAACCTGAATGGGATAAATATGGGATAAAAGTTAACTGCAGCATTCCGATTATATTGTCTTCCTTCTCAACTACAATCAGCTCATTGTTAGGATCAGAAACTATATTCTTGAATGCAGCTAAATAGGATGGATTTAGAGGGTTGGATGTATCTTCACGTTTTGAACCTAATTCATCGTCCGCCAACATCTCTACCATTAATGGAAGGTCTTTTTCCAATGCTTCACGAATAGTTAAACTAAAATTCTTTCTTTTTTTGGACTCTAAGGCCCTGAGTGAAGTGCTGAACATGAATATTGATTTACTTAACGATATACTTTTAGCTATTTTTGGTTATTCATATGTGAGTATGTAATACAAACGATCAATATATTTCATCATCAATTATTGAAATAATCTCATCAATATCAGCCAGTGGATTTGCAGCAACTGATCTCAACCAATTCTCATCATCAAGTATACAGGTTGAAAACATTCCCTCAGGTAAGCGTTTCTGTAATTCATCAGTACTGCATGTAAGTGGGCGAAAGACAGTTACACCTGTTGTCGGCAATGCCCAAAGAGCTACCCTTTTTTTGTTGCTCAGTTTTTCCGCAAGTTTTGCTGCCATCAACATTGTTCGGTCGATACGCTGAACAAGCCCGTCTCTTCCCCATGCAATTAAGGTTGCCAATAATGGTATAGCAGCTGCCCCACGTGAACCCTGAACCCCAATATTAGACGAAGTTAAATAACCGCCACCAAAACTTATTGCCGAGTTAGCTTTTTTTAGATCACGAAACATAACCAGAGCAGAATCCTTAGGTTGAAAAAACCATTTATGAGCAGAAACGGAGACAGAGTCCGCTTTCTCGATACCTTCCAGCAAATGTGCATGAGTCGGGCTCAGACACAATGGGCCGGCCCAGGCTGCATCAACATGAGTCCACTTTGCTTGCCCTGCCAATTTCAGGGAGTCAATTGATCCTGTTGCTGTTGTTCCAGCAGTTAGAACCAGACAAGCATCTGAAATATTTTTGAGTTGTTCAGAATCAATTTGACCTTTGGAATTGGTTGGTATTTCTTCATAGGTTAAACCGAGGATCCTGGCTGACTTTTTGATACTCAAATGCGAAGCTTTTGATGCAACCACCCTTTTTATGCCCACAGCATCTCTCGCCACCCAAAGCGAAGTCAGATTGGCTAGTGTTGAGCCTGAACACATATGACCGCCATTCATACCAAAGAAAGGAGTTAACCATTCAATAACCAGTTTTTCTGCATCAATCGCAAATGGTGAGGTAGCAGGGTGAAGTAAATTTTGATTTAAGCTTGCATTCCAAAGTGCTGCAACCCATGTAATCCACGGTGTTGGAGGATCCATGTGCGCTAAAACATCACTTCTATCTAAACGGGCTGCTCTTCCAAGTACATGAGGTGCGAGAAGGTCTAGTGTCTTTAGCTCACCAATACCAGAATTAGGACATTTTTTTGGCAAGTTTTCAGTTTCAAAAGATACTTGATGAAGCAAATTTATCCCATGTTCTAAACCTGCGTCTGGAGAAAAACTTTGATCTTTTTTGCTCATCTGAACACTCATTGTGTTTTTTATGCCAGGACCAGCAGTTGAGTATGAAATTATTTTTACCTGTTCTTGTAGTTATATAAGTATGTTTCCATATACAGGAAGCAGCGTTCAAAAGAATGATTTTTTGAAAATAAAGAAGGAGTATAGCAGAATAATATCCATAATAATTGCTTTTGTCAGCCCCTTTTTACTATCGTCCTGCTACCTGAATTCCAGCAACAAACATTGGTAGGATTTAAATAAACTACAACGATCCAACTTTAGAACTTCAAAACTGCCACCAGAGATCAAGGTGAAATGGATAGTCGGCCATTCAGTCCACATATATAACTCCTTCGCTGACCATAACACTGCTTCCACCAATATACGTAAAATTGACTTCACCATCTTTTTTCTGAGTACGTGCCTTCAAACTACTTGGACGCCCCATTTCGATGCCCTGGGCAATTTTCCATTCAAAATTACCTGACCTCGCAGAGTTGTAATGGGTCAGTAAACCGCCTAATGCACAATTAGCACTTCCAGTAGCAGGGTCTTCCGGCACTCCGTCAAAAGGCGCAAACATGCGTGCCCGAATATCAAACTCATCATTACTTCGGGTGTAGATGTGAACAGCAGGAGTGATGCCTTGACCAGCTAACTTATTAAATCCTTCAAGATTAACACTTGCCTTCTCCAAGGCGGCCTTATCTTCTAATTCTGCTATAAGAAACGGTAAGCCAACTGAAACAACCTGAGGTGGATGTATATCTGTAATTATTTTGTCAGGAGGCAGTGATATTGCGGATGCTAATAGTTCAGTGGAAATGGTTTTTCCAATCGATATTTTCTCCGGAGCCAGAAGTTCACACCAAAACGATCCATCATGAAGTTTCTGCAAAGTTACCGGAACTAAGCCTGCTTTTTCTTCAAAGACGATTTCAATTGTATCGAAAATTTCTTCAATTATGCCTGCTGATGCCAATATAAATGCAGTTCCAATATTTGGATGACCTGCAAACGGAACCTCTGTAGAAGGAGTGAAAATCCGAACTTTTCGAGTATTTCCTTTTTCCGGAGGAAAAACAAATGTACTCTCAGAAAAATTGAACTCCCTAGCAATTTGTTGCATTTGCTCCGCTGTGAGACCTTCTGCATCTGTTAATACTGCCAGTGGATTTCCTCCAAATCGTTTAGTCGTGAAAACATCGCAAATGTAGTATTTGTACTGCATAGTCTTAAATTATATTATGTAAAAGTCCTGGATCAATTGATATGACAGTATTGAAGAACTTGAGTTAAGGCCAATGAGCTAGCAACATTTTGACCTGGTTTGTGAAATTTCCCCCTGTCAAATTCAACTGAATCTTTTTGTTGGAATTTTTGCGTTTTGAAATTCATTCTTATCTGTTCTGACGAATCAATGTGAAAACTACTTTGCATTTATTGTTTTTATAACTTTCAATTATATGAGTCTAAAGCCAATTCTTGTTTTTACATCTCTATCTAGTGATACCAACTCCTCGCACCAGTGGTAAAAATGAGAATACATTGAACATTTTTATCCTACTGCATCCGCTTGTAATGCAAAGTGAGGTTATTGGCATTTCGGATTTATAGATTTTTGTTGCTAGCAAAGTTGTATTTTGAGTCATAGTAATATACGCAAAGACAATAGTTTCAATAACAAAACTAGTTTAACTTGTTGCAATTGTAGTAAAATTTTTATTAGTAAATGAATAAATTTCAATTCTACACTATTTACATTTTCTGGTAGGCAATCCATTTCCTCCAGTTTTCTGACTACGTCTTTCCAGCAAAATTACATCGTGCCAGACTCCTTGTACATGTCCTAACTTCACCCGATAACCAATTTCCCTGAAACCACATTTTTTATGCAGTGCCAGGCTCGCACTGTTTTCTACAATTATTTCTGCAGTTAATGTCCAGTATTTTTCATTTTCAGATGCAGCAAAAAGAGCTTTGAGCAAAGCTGTACCTATTCCTTGTCTTTGCCCTGCCTTACCTACGTGTACGCTGACCTCAGCGACTCCAACGTAACCTCAGGTGCTGGAGGCAGGACTCAAACTCACCCAGCCATAAATATATTTTCCATCCCTTGCGACCAAACGACAGGATGGTAAGCGACTGGAATCCCAGTCTTTCCAGTTTGGAGGTTTGGTGTCAAAGGTGGAAACTCCGGTACTGATACTTTCCTCATATATAGAGCGGACCTGCCGCCAGTCTTCAGATTGCAATGGTTCAATTTGATAGTTCATATTTGATTCTTTTTTAGGTTTCTAACGCCTCACCCACTGAACTTGTGTAGTTAGCGACTGTTTTTAAACAAAAAAGTAACAGGCTTACCTTGTCCGAATGCAGCACCTTGTTATAGGTAATTTCCCTTGTATTTGATTTGAACAAAGTCGTTCTGAAAGACCATTGCTTCTGCTTCTTCGAGCCCATGGCAATATTTTACAAATTAGGGACGGACGCCCAATTTACTTTGTACTTGAAGGAAATGCCAATCCACGGGGATGCAGAGGAAGGAGGCCTTAGTTTAGTGTACCCTAATCCACAGCCATTTTCTAGTACGCTAGGAAAGGTACACCACCCCTGTAACCACTATATTATCCAGTAAATTGGTTAAGATACGTGATAATCTTAAATAACCAGAAATTCAGGCGTTATACCTGATAAGCCTTGTATTATCCGGTAAATCGGGTAAAATTAGTCCCAAATGGAATATTCCGACAAGTTAGTTTGATTAGTTGAGATTGAACAGCTAATCAAGTATATTTATAGGTTAATTCCTATTAGTCGCAAGTCTAAAACACCACAAATAGTATGTCCTATTCAGGGTCTTTCAAAAGACCCTCGTAGTTGAATAATACGCAGTCACCACCTGGATCAGCCGGCAATCAACAGGGCAATAATGCAGGCTGTCAGTCAAACAGATATTACCAAAAATGTGAGTGTGCATACATTCCGGCATAGATTCACTAAGCATTTGCTACAGCAGGGAACAGATATTCGCACCATTCAGGCCTTGCTGGATCACAAAGATTTGGAAACAACCATGATATATACTCATGTGTTGAAGCAGTGCTTTCAAGGAGTTGTTAGCCCTCTTGAAGATTTATGATTAGTTACCATATTATTCTTTGGTTTTCAGATTAAATCAAAATTAAACTCTGTCGATATTTATTACTGATAAAATATATTTAGAAAATATTACTGATGTTTCAGTACCACCCAGAGAGAATTATTATTGATAAAGCAGTTGCCGCAGAGCCTCTGACTGAGCAAATTTGCGGGCGCTTTCCAGATGTTCCAAAACAGTTAGTGGATAATTTTGCTTGGCATCAAGACGAGACTGGAACCGATCCTCTTCGCAATCCACTCACCCAGGGGAAAAAAACTCTTCATCTTAAATATTTTAAGGGAACATCGATCAAGGCTTGCCCTGGTTTTTCGAATGATCTTGTCTGCTGCAATTATTTTACGTTGGATTTAATAGAAAACTGTCCATTTGAGTGTTCATATTGTATTCTACAAGCATTCCTGAACAAACCTGTTATTACTGTTCACGCAAATCTGGAAGAAATTCTGGAACAGGTCCGGCAGCGAACAGCCGCTCAGCCTGACACATTGTTTCGTATTGGCACAGGTGAGCATTCTGACAGTTTGGCACTCGACCACATCCTGGGCATCAAGTCACATGTAATCCGTTTTTTCGCCAAACTGCCCAATGCTTTGCTTGAGCTGAAAACAAAATCAAGTAATGTTGATCATTTGCTGGAACTACCGCACGGAGGAAAAACTGTGATTTCGTGGTCGATTAATCCGAAGGCCATCGTTGAGAAGGAAGAACACAAAACAGCACGGTTAAATGAAAGGCTTGAAGCAGCAAGAAAAGTCTCAGACGCAGGATACAAAGTCGCTTTTCATTTTGATCCATTGATCCACTATCCGGATTGGGAAAAAGGTTATCAGGAACTGGTTGAGCAAATACTTGATGCCGTGCCTTCTGATCGTATTGCATGGGTCAGTTTGGGTTCACTACGCTACATTTCTTCGCTCAAATCAGTTGTGGACGAACGTTTTCCAAACAGCCGTGTTTTTCTTGGAGAGTTTGTAACTGGAGAGGATGGAAAAATGCGTTATTTAAAAAAAATACGTCAACGTTTGTTCCGCAACGTTCAACAAAAAATAACTCAACTGGCACCTCAAATTCCAACATATCTTTGTATGGAAAATAGTTCAGTCTGGAAAAATACTATGCCGCACCAACCTCAAACTGCAATAGATGTTGAAAGTCAGATTGCAGGTAGTCTGCAACAACGATTTCCAATTGAGGTCTAATGACTTCTGAAAAACTGACCGATACTATTCCTTTGTTCCCTCTGCATAAAACGATTTTATTGCCGGGTTCAGTTCTGCCTCTGCATATATTCGAGTCACGTTACCGACAGATGGTGGAAAACGTTCTGGAGCATGGAGACTTGCTGATTGGTATAATTCAGCCTGCGACCAAGGATTCTGAAAAGCTGTGTGAAATCGGCTGTGCAGGAAAAATTGAACAGTCTCAACAATTGCCAAAAGGGAATTATCTAATACAACTCCACGGAGAATCTCGTTTCAAGATTGTAGAGGAACTGAAAACAGACACTCCATACAGACAGGCAAAAGTAGAGTATTCATCATTTCCAAATGACACAGAAGATTTGAGCCTTTCCAAGGATTCAGGTCTTTTATATCAAAACTTCAAAGAATATTCTGAAAGAAATAAGCTGAAAATAGAGTGGGAAAAAATAGAAGATATTCCTGCAAACTACCTCGTTAATTTGCTCAGCATGAACCTCGATTTTTCCGGAATAGAAAAACAAACTCTATTGGAATCTCCAGACCTGGACTCCCGTTTGGACGACCTAATCTGTCTGATGGGAATGTCGAATCCCGATGAAAATTTAACCGATTTTTCGCCTAACTTTCTAAATTAAACTAGAAATAGATAAAATGATAACCGCAAAACTATTCAAGTATCTAATCTCAATCAGCCTCATTATTACTGTTTATTTTACTGCAATTACACAAACTTCCCGTGCTGTTCCTGCAGGCACAGTCTTTCATCCCAACCCGGTTATAGGCTTGGTTGATGGAAAGCCAGTGACGTTTGAAGATGTGCGCAACAAAAAAGCAAATGACCTGAGTCTGCAACTGTATCAGCATCTGAGTGTCCAGTTGATGGAATATGCTCTGGAAAAATTGGCTGTAAAACATAAGGAAATAATCTTGACTCCAGAAAGAAAAGTTACACTCAAAGATATTATTGCTTTTTATGAACAAAAAAATCTGCAGGAACGAGGAACCTTGGAACAGATCCGACCGCAGATTAAACAGTTTCTGGAACAGCAGATTATGAGCCAACATATGTTGAACCAATTCTCACTGGCACTTAAGAAGGGCTGGGTTATTTCAAATTTGGAAGCTCCTTCAGATTTTCTACTGAAAGGTAATATAAAAACCGGTTATCTCAGGGGCAACAAAAAAGCCTCGGTCATTCTGCTTGAATATTCAGATTACCAATGTCCATTTTGCGGTCGTGTTCAGAGTACAATCAATAAACTCCTTGAAAAATACAAGGACCGGGTGGCTTTTGGATACCGGCACTTCCCGCTTGCATTTCACAAAGAAGCCGACGAAGCGGCTATTGCGTCGGAATGTGCCCGAGAACAGGGCAAATTTGAAGAAATTCACAGGATACTCTACTCACGTCAAAAGGCACAAGATAAGGAAAATCTGAAAAATTATGCCAGAGAAATAAAAGTAAAATCCCCTGTTAAATTCGACGAGTGCCTCGATAACGAGAAATACCGTGGACTAGTTGATCAGGACATGAAAGATGGAGCTAATCTTGGCATTACCGGAACTCCAGGTTTTTTTGTTGGCCTCTTCAATCCAAAGTCCGGAGAAATTCAGGGTGAAGTACTTTCCGGTGCACAACCCTATGATGCCTTCCAACAGGTATTAGAAAAATACTTGAGCCAAAACTAATCATTATGAGCGAAGGAGACCTCCGCCAATCCCTGGAAAAAATAAAATCTCCACGCATCCTCGTTGTAGGAGACCTGATGCTGGATTATTATTCGTGGGGTAAAGTGGATAGAATATCTCCGGAGGCGCCAATTCCTGTAATGCGGGTTCTCCGGGAAGACCGACGCTTAGGTGGGGCAGGTAATGTAGTGATGAATCTGACTACTTTGGGTGCAGAAGTTTTCGTTTGCGGAGTCACCGGGAAAGATGAAACCGGCGAATACATCCTAAAACTGCTCGCGGAAACCGGTGTTGATCATTCAGGTGTGATCACTTCTGAAAATTATAAAAGCTGCCTCAAGCACCGTATGATTGCCGGACAAACCCATTTGCTCCGAATGGATATTGATCCGGATCCGGAAAAGCTTGTACCGCAAAAACAGCTAACTGATTATTTGGAACAAACAATTCCAAAAAGCCACGCAGTCATTGTTTCCGACTACGGAAAGGGTTTACTCAGTACTGAAAGTCTAAAAACAATTGCGGCTTGTGGGAAAAAACACGGAGTTCCAATTGTGGGCGATCCTCGACGTACTACAAACTACTCCATTTATCAGGATTTCACCCTCATTAAACCAAACCGCAAGGAAACTGAAGCAGCAGTCGGATTTGCTCTTAAAGACCAAAATGATGTCCTCAAGGCTGCAGAGCAACTGAAAGCTGAAGTAAATGTGGAATATCTGGTTATCAGCCTTGATCGGGACGGTTTACTACTTTTCCACAATCCAGAGGATTATAATTTCCTTAAAGCAGAAACTCAGGAAGTTTTTGATGTTGTTGGAGCCGGAGACATGGTCAGCAGCATGCTCACGTTTATGCTTGCCGGACAGGCTAAGATTGAGCAGGCCGCTTATTGGGCTCAACTTGCTGCAAGTATGGAAATACAACATGTAGGTGTCGTTTCATTTACAAAAAATGAATTGCTGCAGCGTTTTGATTACGGAGAAACTTCTACTAAAATCGTGACTCATGAAAAACTGTACCGCAACTTGCCACAAGAAATTCCGGTTGTTTTCACAAATGGATATTTTGATGATATTTCTGCAGGACACTTGAAATTCCTGCATCAACTCAATACTCTTAAAGGCTTTAATGTCGTAGCTATCAATAGTGACAGGAGCATCACCAAACAAAAAGGACACCCACCTTTGCTAAATGAAAGGGAGCGTGCCCTGTTGCTCTCCGCTATTGAAGCTGTGGATCGGGTTATTATTTTTGATGATGCGGATGCAAGCAGCTTAATCCGTAATATCCGTCCGACAATTGTTGTAAAAGGTAAACATTTCGAAAAACAACTTCTTCCGGAACAGGAAGCCATCCGTGAGTCTGGTGCCAAACTGGAATATTTTCCAGAATACTGAGGAATCAGTCTCCCCTTTTTTAATTAATTTTCAAGGAAAAAATGAGTGTAAATATTTCTGATGTCCTGGACATCGTCGACAGCCAAAATCAATGGCGTGGGAAAGAAACCATCAACCTGATTGCCAGCGAAAATGTTCAGTCGGATGCAGTTAAACAAATAGAGTCCAACGATTTCATGGGACGTTATGCAGAAGGACACCCAAATACTGCACAGCAAGACAACCGATATTACGAAGGTACACGCTACATCGATCAAATTGAAAGCATGACCACTCGTGAAATCATAAAGCTGGCAAAATGTCTGCAGGCTGATGTTCGCCCACTAAGTGGAAATGCTGCTAATACCGCTGTGGCTCTTGGTATTTTGCGTGGTGGTGATACTGTGCTTGTAAATTCTATCGAAATCGGTGGACACATCAGCCATAACCCAATTGGTGTGGTTGGAAGACGAATTCAGGTTCGTGGAAAGGTACTCACTCCAGGACGCGAAAACTCCATCTCATTGCATTTCTGGCCTGCAACAGAAGATGGATATCACCTCGATGCCCCAAAATGCGTTGACCTGGTAGAACAAACTTCCCCAAATATGGTTATTCTTGGCAAAAGCCTGTTCCTTTTTCCGGAACCTGTAAAACAAATTGCAGAAGTCTGCCGGGCAAAAAATATTCCTCTTCTTTATGACGGTGCTCACGTTCTTGGTCTGATTCTCGGTGGTCAATTCCAAAATCCATTTGAGGAAGGTGCGCATTTCATCAATGGAAGTACTCATAAAACTTTCCCTGGGCCACAGCGTGGAGTAATTTTAGGTAACATGGCCACTGAACTGGAAATGAAATGGTGGAGTAGTGTAGACAGGGGCGTAATGCCTGGTTCTTCCAGCAGTCACCATCTGCACACTCTGCCGGGAATGCTGATAGCAGTCCGGGAAATGGCTGAGTTCGGCCGGGAATATGCTGCTCAAACAATAACTAATGCCAAAGCTTTAGGGCAGGCTCTGACAGATGAAGGGGTGAACGTGGAAGCCAAAGAATTCGGTTTTACTGAAAGTCACCAGTTGGCAATAAAAGTAACCAATTTTGGAATTGCCAAAGAGCTTGCACGCTCACTCTCTGATAAAAACAACATCATCACCAACTACAACATGCTACCTGGCGACAAGGATGCAAAAAATCCAACCGGTTTGCGAATTGGTGTGCAAGAAATGACACGCTACGGCATGAAGGAAGGCGAAATGGGTGAGCTGGCTGATCTGATGAAAGCCGGACTGCAAGGAAAAATAGTCAAAGATGAAGTTATCAAGCTACGTAGCCGTTTTACCGACGTACACTTTGCCTGACAATCAGGTTATGAAAGAAAATTTAACCAGCACAATTTTACCAGGGTTTCAGTAAATTTGGAATGGCCCTGGATTTAGCCGTCAGTCTGAAAATTAGGCAAAAAAACTGATCTTGGATATTTTTTTTAGCTGCGTTTTCCAGATTTTCTACTGTGAGTCGATTTTTTCTTACGCCAGATAAAATTCAAAGGAGTACCTTCAAAACCAAAATGAAAGCGGAGCTGGTTGGAAACATAACGCTCGTAAGCAAAGTTTGTTTTTTCAGGATTATTAGTCATGAAGACAAAAGTCGGTGGGGCAACACTAACCTGATTACCATAAAATACCTTGGTCGGCCGGCCCGATTTTGATGGAGGAGGATGTTGGTTGACAATCAGCTGAAGAATTGTATTCAAATCTGAAGTTTGAATCCGCCGGACGTACTGCTCATGAACCCGCAGAATGTTTTCAAAAATTTGAGGAACGCGCTGTCCAGTCACCGCACTGACAAAAATAACCGGTGCAAAGTTGATAAAACCCAAACTATCGTAAACTTCTTCTTTGACTTTCTTTTGGGTTATACCGTCTTTTTTGACCAGATCCCATTTGTTCATCACAATCACCAGTGATTTTTTGCGCTCATTGGCATAGCCGGCAATCTTGGTAACTTGCTCTGTTACACCTTCTTCTGCATCAATAATCAAAAGAGTTACATCTGCACGTTCTATTGATTTGAGTGCAGAAACAATACTGAATGTTTCAATCTTCCGACTGACCTTGCCTCGACGACGAATTCCTGCAGTATCAACCAGTATAATATCCCGGCCTTCAAAACTACACTTACTGTCCACCGGATCACGGGTTGTTCCTGAAACCGAATCCACAATCATCCGCTCCTTCCGGAGAAGTGCATTTACAATCGACGATTTTCCTGCATTTGGTTTACCTATAACTGCAACTGCAATAGGAGCATCAGAGCGGCTTAGATCTTCATTGTCGTCTTCTATTTCTTTTATTTTCAGTGGAATCAGCTGATCTACTTCTTCTAAAAGTCCTTGTATTCCACGGTTGTGCTCGGCAGAAATTGGATAAATATTTTCAACTCCAAGCTGATGGAACTCAAAACTTTCTTCTTCCAGACGGGGGTTATCGGCTTTGTTTACAACAACAAACAAGGGAGTTCCTGCTTTCACCAATGTCCTGTATATTTCACTGTCTGCCGGAGTCCAGCCCTCCAGTGCATTTACAACAAACAAAACACAATCTGCCTCTTCAACAGCCAGACGTGCCTGTATTTTCATTTGCTGAACCAATGAGGTTTCTGCAACTGGTTCAAATCCACCTGTATCAACTGCAATAAACTGAAAACCGTGATATTTTGCAATTCCGGAATTGCGATCACGTGTTACACCAGGATTCTTTTCTACAATGGCAGAACGTCGCCCAACAAGGCGATTGAATAATGTTGATTTTCCTACATTTGGACGCCCGACTATGGCGACAACGGATTGGGGGCTGGACATGGGGTTGGGGCAATAATTTCAAACATCCAAATTCTTCACACGAAGTGCGTTTTCAACAATGAAGTTTCTTCGTGGCTCAACATTGTCGCCCATCAGAATAGTGAAAATTCCGTCTGATTCAACAATATCTTCAACTTTAACTTTTTTAAGTGTTCTGATTTCCGGATCAAGTGTTGTCTCCCATAGCTGCTCCGGATTCATTTCACCCAATCCTTTGTAACGCTGAATGTACATGCCTTTCTTGCCAAAACTAACCATAAAATCCACCACCTGAGACCATGTCTGAATAGAGTGACTCTCTCCTTCATTTTCTTCAGTCAGTACCACTCCATTTTCTCCAAGTGCCGTCTTGAGGTTCAAATGTTCCTGAAACAATTGGGAATAATCATATGCGCTCAGGTTTTCCAATAAATTCAGAGACAGCTCAATTTGTGTTTCATTAACCTGGATTTGAACATTGCTTCCTTGTTTTTCCGGATCCACAGTCCGTTTGTAGTCTGGATAGCTATTCTTCAAGTTGTCAATACAGTTGAGGATGTGCTCTGAACCTCCAAGATCAATCTCGATTTCATGCTTGAGCAGGAGATTGATCAAAAGGGTTAGATTGGAGTTAAAGCACAAGCGGTCATAATGAGTTCTGTAAAGCCTGATTTTAAGTGCAGTCTGAAAAAGATCTTCCCCACTGATTGTTGTCCCTTTTTCAGAAGTAAGACTTAGAGTTTCACTGGAAGAGCGTATCAGCCGTTCTGTCAATTCATTTTCATTCTTGACATAAAAACTAGAACGACCTTTTTTTGCCCTGAACAAAGGTGGCTGTGCAATATAAAGATATCCATTTTCAATAATTTCAGGCATTTGCCTGTAGAAAAAAGTTAGTATCAAAGTCAAAATGTGGAGCCCGTCAACATCTGCATCTGTCATGATAATGATTTTATGGTAACGTATCTTTTCAAGATTAAACTCTTCTCTCCCAATACCTGTTCCCATTGCAGTGATCATGGATTTTATTTCTTCATGGGAAAGCATCTTATCAAAACGGGCCTTTTCCACATTCAATATTTTACCTTTGAGAGGCAGAATAGCCTGGTTTTTGCGGTCACGCCCCTGCTTTGCCGAGCCTCCTGCAGAATCACCCTCAACCAGAAATAATTCACTCAATGCCGGATCAGATTCCTGACAGTCAGCCAGTTTTCCTGGAAGAGTACTGAACTCAAGTACATTTTTTCTGCGGGTAATTTCTCGTGCTTTTTTTGCAGCAAGCCTGGCTCGTTGTGCATCAATGGCCTTGGCAACAATCCTTTTTGCAACAGCAGGATTTTCCTCCAGATGTGCACCCAGATGTTCTGAAACCAGGGTTTCAACTTTTCCCTTAATTTCAACATTGGTCAATTTTATTTTTTTCTGCGACTCAAACTGAGGATTCATTACACGGGTACTTATCACTGCCGCCATTCCTTCCCTGACATCTTCACCTGTTAAATTCTCTTTTAAATCATTAGCAATTTTATTGGCACTTATGTAGCTGTTCAAAGTACGTGTAAGAGCTCCTTTAAAGCCGGTCAGATGAGTTCCACCATCCACTGTATTTATATTATTAACGAAAGAATATATTCGCTCGGTATAACTATCGTTGTACTGAAAGGCAACTTCGATCTCAACATCTTCAGATTTTCCAGAGAAATAAACCGGAGTTTCATGCAGAACATTTTTATTTTCGTTGATGTGCTCTATGAATGCTGCAATTCCACCTTCATATTTAAATTCCTGAAACCGATCCGACCGATTGTCCCTGATTGAAATTAAAATTCCCTTATTCAAAAAGGCCAATTCCCTGAGACGATGAGCTAATATTTCAAAATTAAAATCTACATTATCAAAAATAGTGTTATCCGGCCAGAACGTAATATGGGTCCCGGTTTTTTTGCTTTCCTCTATTTTTTCAAGGGAACTTGCAGTTATTCCCTGCTGATATTCCTGCTTCCACAGAAATCCTTCACGGTGAATTTCAGCAATCATTTTAACAGAAAGCGCATTCACAACCGATGCACCAACTCCATTCAGTCCTCCAGAAACCTTGTAGTTGCTGTTATCAAACTTTCCTCCGGAATGTAGACGGGTCAAAATCAGTTCAACTGCCGGAATGCCTTCCTCTTGGTGTATTCCAACAGGAATTCCCCTACCGTCATCTTCTACTGAAAGACTTCCGTCAGAATTGATTATAACGTGAATCTCAGAACAATAACCTGCTAAAGCTTCATCAACACTGTTATCTACAACTTCAAAAACCAGATGGTGAAGTGCTGTACTATCCACTCCTCCAATATACATTCCCGGACGCAGGCGAACGGCTTCCAGGCCCTGCAGTACGGTTATATCAGATTCATCGTAAGTCGATTTATCTACAGTTTCATTTTCTGGCATTTTCTTCTTTCGTGAGGCAGTCGAAGTCTCAAACTTCAACAATGTTGTCAAACCAACTCGCCCTTGACAATATTAAATTTTTTTACTGTCAGGGATCCAGATGGTTCAGAGGTAGAGGTAATAAAAATTTGATTCTTAAGTGTTAAAAAATATTTAAAAACATTTTTCATCACCTCATCATCCAATTCTGAAAAAAGATCATCAAAAATCAAAACTGGATAAAATTGATATCCCTCATAGAATAAACGATTTATCGTCATTTTTAAAGACAAATTAGTAATCCTGAACTCTCCCTGCGAAAAAAAATCTCTGTCTTTTTTTCCGTCCATCATCAAATGGTACTCATCCCTGTGCGGACCAAGTACAGCAAATCCGTACTGCAGGTCTCTTGACAGACTTTTTTCAAGTTGCTGAAGGCAATTCTTCTCTTCATAATCGGCTGAATTCAAAGACGGTTTATAAATCAACTTCAATGTTTCTTTGCGACCAGAAATATCTTTGAAAATATCATTTAAATGTTGATTAACCTTCTCTACATAACTGTTTCTATGCTTCATTAACTGAACTGCAGACTTAGCCAGCATTTCATTCCATAGATGGATTTGATCAATTTTACCCTGTCTCAATAATGCATTTTTTTGGGAAATAATCTTTGAATATTCCTGAATATTATTAAAATAGAGTGGATCATTGAAAGCCATAATCCTGTTAAAAAACTTGCGGCGCTCCTGTGGAGCACTTCGGAAAAGATTAACATCTTCCGGAGTGAAAGACAGTGCCATGAAAGAAAAAATATATTCAGACACTCGGCGGGAAGGTTTGTGATCTAAAAAAACCTGTCGACCTTTTTTTGTGATATTTACTCGAACAAGATGCAGAACTTTTTTTCGTTCTACCATAGCCTGAAGAACTGCCTCTGATTTATTTTCCTGCAGCAGCAGAGACGGCTTTGTTGTGCGAAATGATTCTAAGTTACAAAGGTAAAATACTGCCTCAACCAGGTTCGTTTTACCCTGACCGTTTGCACCGTAAATCCAGTTTATTTCAGGAGAAAATTTTGTAGTACATCTACCGTAGTTGCGAAATTGAGATACCTCAATGTTGCGGATGATCATGTACAATAATTTGCGGTTGACGGTTGACTGTCGGCAGTCAACAAGTGATCAGGAACAGTAAAACGAAAACTGTCCAGCTACCATTCGACTCTCAATGGCATAATTACTGACAAAAAGGATTCATCAACAGTGGATTTGATGATGGTGGGACTCATCGAGTTTTTACTCTCTAGCTTTATATCTTCACTTTCAATAACATTTAAAACATCCAACAGATATCTGGAGTTAAACCCAATTTGAAAAGGATCACCCTCGTAGCCGATTTCTATTTCATCTACGACTTCTCCATAATCTGCTTTCTCACTTTCCAGTTTCAAAACCCCCTGAGAGATAAGAAGTTTCACTGGTCTTAGTTTTTCTGAACTGATTGAAGAGACAATTCTCAGTGAATTGATAAAACTTTCTCGGTTCACAATAATTTGCTTTGTGTTGTCTTTGGGAATAATAGGATCACAGTTTGGAAATTTTCCTTCAATCAACCTTGTCTTGAAACTGATCCTGCTACCGGTAAACTGCATAACACGCTCATTGAAAGAAATTACCACTTTCTGACCAAAAAGATCTGCTACCCGGCGTACTTCAGTCAAAACTTTTCTGGGAACGATAACTTCCTGATCTTCACTAAAATTCATATCATCTACTGATTTGAGAATTTGTGCTAATCTATGACCGTCAGTGGAAAGCCAGCGTGTTTGCTGGTCACTCGTAGAACTGAGACAAACTCCCATCAGGTTTCGTCGAGACTCATTTGTAATTGCAGCAAACAGTGTCATGTCAATACACTGCTTCAAATCATCCACAGATATCGTCACAGATTGAGGAAGTTCTTCCAGTACTGTTTGTGGGTATAATCCGACTTCGACCGAAGGAAGGCGCATCTCAGAAGAACCACAGGTAATATGAATCCACAGTTGTTCTGTGGAACGAATCTTTACATCCTCATCCTGAAGTTCTTTGACAATATCGAATACTTTTTTTGCATTGACGCAAATACTGCCTGGTTCTGTGATTTCTGCTTCCACCTGCTCAACAAGAGAAAGCTCATAATCGGTCGACGAAAACTCAACCTTTGAGACTTCTCCCTCCATGGTCCTGATAACGAAATTAGACAGGATCGGTTTGTTTGAACTAGTACTTTTGTCAACAACAGAATTAATGTTTTGCAGAGTACTACTGAATGCTTCTCTTTTTAAATTAATTTCCATATTTTATAATTAGTAGTAGTAGGTTTGTTGACAACTTGTTGGCAAGAGGATAACTTTTTGAATTATAAGATTTTTTACCTAGTTTTTATATGTTGACAACTTGTTGGCAGAATGTTGACAAACAATAATTTATCAAAATTAAAGAAAAAACCCAACACGAATTGTTGGTTAGTTGTTGATAACTAATCAGTAACAAACATCTTACCGCAATAAGTTGGTTTTTTACAGGTAAATATTTGATTAAATGTTGATAAAAAGTTGATAACTTTCAGCACGCATTTCGATGCAGATAAATTTTTTAATCTACAATTAACTGATAAAACAAGATTTTAAATATAAATTGATGTCAGTAGCAGATCATCCTTTATTGAGAACCTACCAGAATGTTGAAAACCTGCTGACGTAATACCGGTACATGCTTTTGAGAGTAAAAAAGTAAATTCTGAATTTTTCTCATCAATTATTATTTCTGCATCCTGAAAATAAAGGTAGGTTTTTGAGATTGGATAAAAGCATTTGAAGATTGACTCTTTAGCCGAAAAAATAATTCGAAGATAACGGTTTGCCTGCTCAGTAGGCAGAGACTCCAGAAACTCCCGTTCTTTATCTACACAGACATGTCTCCTGATATTAAAATCAACTACTCTTGACAAACTTTCTAAATCTATTCCAATACCAGACACATCTTTTGTCAATCCTACAGCCGCAGCAGCAAAACCTTCAGAGTGAGTGATACTGCCCCTGATTAATTTCGGCCAGTAGGGCTCCCTGCTTTCAGTATTTCTTAGAATTGGTACAGATTCCAGTTTGAATTTTGACAGTGCTCTGTGGGCACAGTAACGGCCCAGAGAAAACTCAGCACTTCTTTTTGAAGAACCAAATGAAGTTGAAATATTTTCTTCTTCTGGATGAAGTAGAAAATCTGGTGATGAGGACAGGTGTTCACAGAAAAAACTGATGAACTCAGGAAACGGTGAGGAAAACATCAAAATGCAACTTGAACTCCGATTGTGGTCATTCCACCAGAATAGTTCTTTTTAGTATTGTAATTCCCTTCGAAGTCACCACCGCTTTTATTACTGGTTATGTCAATGCTAGTAAAAGACATTAAGTGGTAGCCAAGATGAAACTCAACCGTGTTCCAAAAAGGGAGTCCAATGTGAAAAAATACTTCTGACACAGGGACAGAGGTTTCCAAGTCACTTGTCTGTTGGGTCTTTGGAGTACCACCTTCGAAGGTTTCAACAATTGTTGTTTTTGTCTCCACCCCTGTGTTTAGGTTATCTGAACCATAACCAAAACCCACAGTAATTGTAACAACAGGAAATGGAATGTTGTAGAAAAGATTTATAGTCTTGATTGTAGTCGTTGTTTCCAGTAAGACAGATGAAGTACTCTCAGAGGAGTCTGTTACGGTATCTTTATCTTTAAAGTTGACAGATGAATATCCAATATTTGGGATAAAAGGTGCAGGATGTGAAATTCCGACAGAGTATCCAGAGACACTACCGGGGGCAGCAGAATAATCGATAGCAACATCAGCGTTTATGCCGATGAACTGTGCATTAGCAGTGCTTGACAGGCTGAGCAGGACTAAAAGAAAAGATCCTGAAAGACACAGTTTGCAGAAATATTTTGTCCTGTTTAACATGCAGAGCAGATCACTTATTTAGAAACCAAATGCTATACCAATTCCAGCCACAGTACCACCCAAGTCGTACTCAGTACCTCCAGAAGCCGCTGTTTTTTTTATTTTTGATGAAACTCTGCGTAAGCTGAGATGCGCATCAAAGAAAGGGAAAATTGGTATACCCACGCTGGTATACCACTGGGTTGCAGTCCCTTTATCAAATGTTGTTGAACAATCTACACACTGTAGCTCAGTTGACCCCAATCCTAATCCAAGTGTCAGGTTTACGATAGGAATAGGAAGCTGATAGAAAATATCATACATTGCAGTTCTCAATTTTTTCGTAGAATCTTTAAGTTT
>MEHZ011499872.1_pt1 | contig 37335 bp, 35 predicted proteins | sample 897221 | NCBI WGS metagenome assembly MEHZ01 (sample SAMN05514161, study PRJNA337945) | marine metagenome | isolation source: marine surface water | place: Arctic Ocean | collected 2007-12-13 | reverse complement strand
AAGGACATCAAGAAAATTGTGGGGCAAACCGATCCGCTGTGGAGTGGGATTCAGGGATTTGGACAAACGCCGTGTTATTTGGTCGCGCCGCAATGTGTGGCCCGAGGGGGTGCCGGACCGCGTGGGGGTTGGCAGCTCGATGATCTCAACGCTTTCCTCACGCACCTCAAAGCGACAATGTCGATCGATGCGCAAAGAATTTATCTGACCGGAAACAGCATGGGCGGATACGGCGCGTGGATGTGGGGCGGCAACGCCCCCGAGCACTTCGCGGCGGTGGCTCCTTTGTCCGGCGGCCTCGGCCCGGGGGGACCGAAAGACACCACTGATCGGTTGGAGGCTTGGGCGGCCAACCTAGCGAAAGTTCCGGTCTACGCTTTTGTCGGAGGTAAAGACACGGTCGTCCCGCCGGATCGGTCGGAAAGCATGGTGGCGGCGATTCGTGCAACGGGTGGCGAGCAGGTGAAGCTCAAAACCTATCCCGAAGAAGGACACAATGTGCGCCGATTGGTCTACACCACGGCGGAGTTTTACGACTGGTTATTTTCCCACGAGCGCGACGGATAACGGTCGCCGCGGTGTTGGCTCATTCGCCTCAACGGCTGAGTTCGTAGAGCGCGTAACCGGCGCGGAGATTGCGGGCAAAGGAACAGGGTGTTTTCCAGTCGCCGCGTAGGTGTACCTGGCGCGTGATCTGATAGCCTTGGTCGGCACAAAAAGCCTCGAAGTCGGCGATGGTGAGCGGGTTGGCGGGGCGACTTTCCTGCCACGTCGTGGGGTGGACTTCGTTCTGCGGTTTGCGGCCATGCAACACGGAATCAAGTCGGTTTTTCCAATAGCCGTAGTTCGCGAAGCCGACCGTCAGGCTACGGCCGACGCGTAGCGCCTCCGCAATCACCTCGTTGGGTCGGTCGACCTCTTCCAAAGTGCGCGAACAAATTACGTGATCGAAATGGTGGTCATCGAATTCAGCCATGAATCCCATCATGTCACTTTGGTAGGCGCTTAGACCGCGCTTCACGCAGGCCGAGATCTTATCAAAATGCAGGTCGACGCCGATACCCCGAATCGACTTCTGCTGCGCGAGTTCCTCGAGTAATACCCCGCGCCCACAACCCAGATCGAGCACACAGGAAGACGGGGTCACCCAATCGGTGATGACCTGCAGGTCGACGGTGCGTTTGTTGGATCGGAGAGACATCAGAGCTGATTTACGAATTACGAATTACGATTTTGGATTTGAGAGGGAGGCGAAGAGGCAGGGAATTTAAGAGCCCACGAAAAACACGAAAATTCGGACGGAGAGGCAGGATTTTTTTACAGGAGGAAGCGGAGTTATTGGAGACCTGAATCAGAAGTTACAAATGGAGGGCTTTGCTTTTCTCTGCTCTCTCCTGTGAATATCGGCAGTGGAGTGGTTTCGTGATATTTCGTGTTTTTCGTGGGCCAAATTCAGCTGGCGAGGAAGTCGCGGACGAGGGCGTAGAGTTCGGGGGATTCGAGCAGGAAGGAATCGTGGCCGAGGTCAGTGGTAAGCTCAGCATAGCTGGCTTGTTTGCCGGCCCGCAACAGTGCCGTGACGATGGCGCGGTTTTGATTGGGAGGGAAGAGCCAGTCGCTGGTGAAGCCCACCACCAAAGCATCTGCGGTGACCGGTTGGAGCGCTGCTTCCAGCGAACCGGGGCCCGCGGCGAGATCGAACTGGTCGAGCGCTCGCGTGATGTAGAGGTAGGAGTTGGCATCGAAGCGATTGGTGAAGCTCTTGCCTTGATAACGGAGATAGCTCTCCACCTCGAATTGCACGTCGAACGCGCCGGTGGACTCCTTTGAATTCGCGACGGTGCGGCGGCCAAATTTACGCGCCATCGATGCATCGCTCAGATAAGTGATGTGGGCCATCATGCGGGCGATGGCCAATCCTACCCGAGGGCCTTCGCCGGAAGCATAGTTGCCTTCGTTCCAGTCGGGGTCTTGCAGAATGGCCTGACGTCCAACTTCGTTGAACGCGATGGCCTGGGCGCTCTCGCGAGCGGTCGTGGCCATGGCGAGTAACTTGCGCACGAAGCCGGGGAAGGTGATGCCCCACTCGAGCACTTGCATGCCACCCATCGAGCCACCAATGACGCCGGCGAGCTGGGTTACGCCGATCGCGCGTAACCAACGCTCCTGCGTGCGCACCATGTCGCGGATCGAGACGATCGGGAAATTGATGCCGTAGGGTTGGCCGGTCTCGGGGTCGACCGAGAGCGGTCCGGTCGAACCTTGGCAGCCGCCGAGCACATTGCAGCCTAGGACGAAGTAGCGGTTAGTATCGAGCGCCTTACCGGGGCCGATGATGTTGTTCCACCAACCCACCTTACGGTCAGACAGGCTGTGGAAACCCGCGCAGTGATGATCGCCGGAAAGGGCGTGGCACACTAGAATGGCGTTGTCCCCGGCCGCGTTGAGGCGGCCGTAGGTTTCGTAACGCAACGTGAATCCAGGAATCGTGCGACCCGACTCGAACGTGAACGGCTCATCCGAAACGTAGTCAACCGGCGCGACGAGTCCGACCTCGCCGGGTTCGGCGGGCAGGGCATCGATGCTGTCGGGATCGGAGTCGTTCATGGGTTGGAGGAGAGACGTTAGAAGAAAGAAGGCCGAAGTAAGAAGAAAGAAGTTACGCAGATATGTTTTGCGCGAGAATAAGGGCGATGAGTTTTGAAGAACGGACCGGCGGTCGGTCGCTACCTGAGCTCGGGGTTAGGGCGTGACCGCTGGGCGCGCCGACGGCGGAGTGGCTTTGTTCTCTTTATTGTCATCGGGAAAATTGTGAAAGGTAGGTAGGGTTTGGCTGCAGTTGCGAACGAGAACGAGAACGAGAACGAGAACGGGAACGGGAACGAGTATGAGTATGAGTATGAGTATGAGGTGAGAGTCAGAGGTGAGAGGGTGGTGGGTTCGTTGACAGAGGGGAGACGATGCCTAGGGTTCGCCCATGCTACGTTTCGCCCGACTCATGGTCTTATTCACCGGGCTGCTCGCCCTCGTCATGCAACTTAACGGACAAATCGATCGCGTCGCCAGTCGCTCCTTTGCCACCCGCGCCGAAGTTATCGCCCAAAACGGCATGGTGGCCACCAGCCAACCGCTCGCCGCCCAGATCGGTCTCGATGTGCTCAAGGCAGGTGGTAACGCCATCGACGCCGCTATCGCGACTAATGCTGCCCTCGGGTTGATGGAACCCACGGGCAATGGTATCGGCGGTGACCTGTTCGCCATCGTGTGGAGCGCCAAGGAGCAAAAACTCTACGGTCTTAACGCTTCCGGCCGCTCGCCGCTGGGGTTGAGCTATGATCAGATGCGTGCCGAGCTGGCGAAGCTAGGCGTCGATAAGATTCCGGCACGCGGCATGCTGCCGATATCGGTGCCGGGCACCGTCGATGGTTGGTATGAACTGCACGGCAAGTTCGGGAAAATGCCGATGGCTGATATTCTCGCGCCAGCCATCCGCTACGCGGAGGAGGGATTTCCGCTCACCGAGCTCATTGCCTATTATTGGAAATACGCCTACTATTACGAAGATGTTCCGGGCGCCGCCTACGAAACGTGGATGCCAGGTGGGGTTGCCCCGAAAAAGGCGGAGATTTTCAAAAACCCAGACCTTGCTAACACCTACCGCCGCATCGCAGCGGGAGGGCGCGACACCTTTTATCGCGGTGAGATCGCGGATGAGATCGATGCATTTATGCGCGCCAACGGAGGGTTTCTGCGCAAGGCCGATCTCGAAGCGCATACGTCGACCTGGGTCGATCCGGTTTCGGTAAACTACCGCGGATACGACGTGTTTGAACTACCCCCGAACGGGCAGGGTATCGCGGCGCTGCAGATGTTGAATATTCTCGAGGGTTATGACCTTCGCGGCATGGGCTGGAATTCCCCGGAAGCGCTGCACGTCATGATCGAGGCGAAGAAACTCGCCTTCGAAGATCGTGCTAAATTTTACGGCGATCCCGAGTTTTCGGACTTCCCGCTCGATTGGTTGTTGTCCAAAGAATACGCGGCCGAACGCCGCGCGCTGATCGATCTTAATCGCGCAGCGAGCCGGGTCGATGCAGGCAATCCGGCGCTACAACAAGGCGCCACGATTTATCTCACTACGGTCGATTCCGAAGGTAACATGGTGTCGCTGATCCAGAGCAACTACCGCGGCATGGGTAGCGGCGTGATGGTGCCGGGACAGGGATTTGGTTTTCAGGATCGCGGCGAGATGTTCGTCTTTGATCCGCGTGATCACGCCAATGTCTACGCGCCGGGCAAACGACCTTTTCATACCATCATTCCCGCCTTCGTGATGAAGGACGGACAACCCTGGATGAGCTTCGGTTTGATGGGCGGCGCAATGCAGCCGCAAGGTCACGCGCAGATCGTGATGAACCTCGTCGATTTCGATATGAACCTTCAGGAGGCAGGAGATGCCGCGCGTTGGCAGCACCACGGATCGACGGATTACGACACGCCACAAATGGAGGATGGCGGCTACGTCACGACCGAATCAGGTATCCCCTTCGAATCTGTGAGAGCGCTCGAAAAACTCCGCCATGACATGCGCACCGACACCGGCGGCTACGGGGGTTACCAGGCCATCCGCTGGGATGCGGAAAACAAAGTCTTCATCGGCGCCAGCGAAAGCCGCAAAGACGGCCATGCAGTAGGCTACTGAATTTCGGCTCAGGAACATGTCCGCCGAAGTCCCGCCCCGCCGTAGGCTACTCAGCCCGAGATGTAGCTTTCACGTTGCGCCGCGGGAGCGGTTTTGGTGGGGTGCGGGCTTGTGACTATGATTCGCTTTCTACCTCTGTTGATTACTGCGCTGACTTGTTCGGTAGCATTGAATCTAGCCTCCGCTAAATCCTCCTCGCCACCGAACGTGTTGTTCGTCGCGATCGATGACCTGAATGATTGGATCACGCCATTTGGTGGCCATCCGCAGGCGATCACGCCGAACCTCGAGGCGTTTGCCAATCGGGGCGCGATGATCTTTCAAAACGCGCACTGTGCGGGCCCCGTGTGTGGTCCGTCGCGGTCGGCGTTGTTGTCGGGTTTTTTGCCGAGCACGACGGGCTTGTATGGCAACAGTCAGAACATGCTGCACTCGGAGCTCGTGCAAACGCACGCGACGTTGCCGGAGTATTTTGCGAAGAATGGCTACCACACGATTTCTCGCGGGAAGATTTTTCACGCGCATGCGTCGAAGACCGGTCGAGACGATGGCCAATGGGCCTTTGAGGAATGGTTGCCACGCACCAAGGGCGTGGGAGTGGATCGCGATGGTCTTTATTCGCGCAACCAAAACATCATCGCGGGACAACCGGGTCCTCCGTCCGAATACACCCGACGTGGGGGATCGGAGTTTGCGTGGGGACCGACCAAGGGTCCGAAGGAAGAAACCGGTGATTACCGCAACGCCCAATGGGCGGCGGAGCAGTTACAGCGGGATTTTGATCAGCCGTTCTTTATGGCGATTGGATTTAGTAAACCACATCTGCCATTTTACGTGCCGCAGGAGTTTTTTGATCTGTATGCCGATGTCGATGTGAAGGCCAATCCGATCAAACGCGATGACCTCGACGACATTCTACGACCCGATGGGAAGCCTAAGTTTAAGCCGACGGATGACTACCTGTGGCTGGAGGAAAACGATCTGATCGACGAAGCCACGCACGCCTATCTCGCTGCCGTCAGTTACGCTGATGCCTGTCTGGGCGTGTTGCTAGAAGCGCTCGAATCGAGCCCGCACGCCGACAATACCATTGTCGTAGTTTGGGGTGACCACGGTTGGCACTTGGGCGAGAAACTACGCTTTCGCAAAGCAGCCGGCTGGACTGAGGCGACCCGCATGCCTCTGATGGTGCGATTGCCGGGGATGAGCGGTCGGCAGGACAGCTCGCGGGCGGTTAACCTGATAGATCTTTATCCGACGTTGATCGACCTGTGTGACCTCCCGGAGAAACCGGAACTAGACGGCCGCAGCTTCGGACCCGTGCTGGCGGATCCGACGGTCGCCTGGGACTACCCAACTATGACCGTGCTGAGGGAAGGCGGCGCCTCGTTGCGAGACGAACGCTGGAGTTATATCCGCTATGACGACGGCACCGAGGAGGTCTACGACCTGTTAGCGGATCCGATGGAATGGGACAATCTGAACATTCGACGCTCACCGGAAGTAGCAGCGGCCGTGAACCGATTGGCGGCAGTGATCCCAGCCGACTTCGCCCCAACCGGGCGAAACTCAAAACTGGCGGACGCAGACAAGAATTCCGAATGGGCCAAACGCATCGATCCGACGTTGAAGCCGAAGCGGATCCTGTCGGAGCTGAAGTAGGGTTACGAAGGCGGCGGAGAGGTAGGATCGGTTTTAACCACGTCTATGAACGGAGTGAATGGGCTGACAATACACGAAATCTCAGAGGCATCCGCCGTCGTTCTGCGGAGTAGAACTATGGCGAGACATGGGGTGGTTTGTTGCCACAAAAGGCACAAAACGGGGAGGCAAAGTGCGATGGCTGGGGAAGTGACTCAGGCTGGTTTTATTTGTGCCTTCTGTGCCTTTTGTGGCTATAATTACCACCATGAACACCTTCCGAATTGATCATATTCAGCTGGCGATGCCGTCGGGTGGGGAAAATCGGGCAAGAGCATTTTTCGGCGATACCTTAGGTATGACCGAAGAACCGAAACCGGAGCCTTTGGCGAGTAGAGGAGGGTGTTAGTTTCGCTGTGGTTCGGTTCGTTTACACGTTGGGGCTGAAGCCGATTTTTCGCCACAACTCAAAGCGCACCCTGCTTTCACAGTGGATGATTTGGCGAGTCTAGCGGAGTCGCTGATGGCGGCAGGACACAACGTAAAATGGGATGAGGCCCTGCCGGATAGAAAGCGATTTTATGTGACTGATCCCTTTGGCAACAGAATTGAATTCATGCGCAACGGCGATGGTTTCTCTCAGCGATAGGTAATCAGGTATATGATCTAGCGCAGGTGTTGATTGAGGAAAGCTACGACATTGCCGCGGGCTTCCTTGGTTTCGAAGGCTTTGCCGCCGTGGCCTGCTCCGGGGAAAATGATGAGTTCGGACTCGGCGCCCGCAGCGATGAGGGCGGCGTGGAGGCGTTGGCTTTGGTCGAAGGGGACGCCTTCGTCGGCATCACCGTGCATGATGAGAAAAGCCGCGTCGTCTCCGCTGACTTGATACAGCGCGCTGGCATCCTTCGCGAGCTCGGGCACTTCGCGCACGGTGGCTCGGAGGAGTTTGGCGCCGTTGGAGTTGGCAACGTCTTCGGCGGAGCGGCCGTTGCCGACGTTGTTGGGCGGCATCGTCAATAGATCGGCGGGTCCGAACCAATCCAACACCGCCTGAACCCGGCTGGAGGTAGATTCGTTTTCTGGGTAAGCCCGCGTGCCCATCAAAGCGACGAGGTGTCCGCCGGAGGACGTGCCGGCGGCGGCGATGCGTTCGGTGGCGAGGCCGAGTTTTTGGCCGTTTTCACGCAGCCAACGCACAGCGGCGTAGCAGTCGTTGATTTGGGAGGGCCATCCGGCTTCGTCGGTCTGGCGGAAATCGATGCCCGCGACGGCGAACCCGTGTTCGGTTAGCCAGGTGGCCTTTTTTTGGACCACGGTTTTGTCCCCGTTTTTCCAGCCTCCGCCGTGCACAAAAATCACTAGGGGCAATTCGCCGAAGGATATCTCAGGTCGATAGAGATCGAGGGTAAGGGGAATCCCCTCGGGGCGCGCGTATTCATGGGTCTCTATACGAGGTTCCGCCGCGACCATCGGTAGAAGGGAGCCTGTCGCGAAAGTGAGAACGGTGACGCAGACAGTGATGGAACGGCGAATGGAGGAGGGGAGTAGGGTAAGCACGGGGGTTGGGGTGGGAGCGTCCTAGTCTTCAGGCGGATCTCTCAAAGTTCGAGTGCAAACCCGTGATGGGTGGTGGTGGGATGGCGTCTTGACGGTGCAGGATGATGGACGGACTTTGGGGAACCCCATGAAACCGCCTACCCCTGCTTTTCGCCTGTTCCTGCTTTCACTGGTTGTGCTGTTCAGTGCCGCACTCCCGCTCTCCGCCAAGTCGCTGGAAGGATCTCGGCCCAATATCATTTTTGTGCTCACCGATGATCAAGGCATGGGGGACTTGGCCTGTTTCGGGAATCCGATCATCTCGACGCCCAACTTGGATAAGTTCTATGCCCAATCGACGCGGTTCACCGAAATGCACGTGAGCCCGACATGTGCGCCGACGCGGTCGGCGTTGTTCAGTGGGCGGCACGAATTCAAAAACGGTGTGACTCATACGATTCTCGAGCGCGAGATTATGGCACTTTCGACCACCACGTTTCCTAAACTGCTGCAGCGCGCGGGCTACGAAACAGGTATTTTTGGCAAATGGCACTTAGGTGACGAGGACGCTCATCAACCCTACAGCCGAGGGTTCAGCGAGACGTTCATTCACGGTGCCGGTGGCATCGGGCAAGCGTATGAAGGCAGTTGCGCTGACTTCCCGCCGAATCGCGAAACGGAAGGACGTTATTTTGATAACGTGATCCTGCACAACGATACCATCGTGCAGACGGAGGGTTTTTGCACCGACGTGTTTTTCCAGGCCGGGCTCGGTTGGATCAAACAGCAGCATGAAGCGCAGACGCCTTACTTCGCCTACATCACATTGAACGCACCGCATGGCCCCATGCTGGCGCCGGAGCGCTATCGGAATAAATGGTTGGACCAAGGCTGGGATGCCAACACGGCCGGTCGTTACGGCATGATCGAAAACATCGACGACAACTTCGGTTTGCTTATTCAAAAATTACGCGAGTGGGATGCGCTCGAGAATACGCTCGTGATTTTCATGACCGACAACGGTCAAGCGGGACGCGCTGGCAAAAAGGACGGTAAGTCAGTCCGACATTACACTGCTGGTTTCAAAACGGGGAAGGGAAGTCCCTATGAAGGCGGCACGCACGTGCCCTCATTCTGGTATTGGGAAGGGGTGCTGGGGCAAGGCGTGGATATCAATGCGCTCGTCGCTCACATCGATTTCTTCAAAACAATGACGGAGTTGGCCGGAGCGGAAATGCCGGCGGGAATTCAGGCGATTGATGGGCGCTCAATCTTGCCCCTGTTAGAGAATTCGAACGCCGCTTGGGAGGATCGCCATCTGTTTATCCACAAAGGTCGCTGGCCGAAAGGCGAAGATCCCGAAGGTTGGAAATTCAAAGACTGTGCGGTGCGCAGCCAGCAGTGGCGCTTCGTCAATAACACCGAGCTATTCGACATCGCCAACGACCCTTACGAAAAAGTCGACGTCGCGGCAGAACACCCCGAAGTCGTCGCAGAGATGCGCGAGGCCTACGATACGTGGTGGGCCGAAACGCGTCCGCTCATGGTTAACGAGGATCGCCCCTTCACTCCCGAACAGCCGCAGGCCGTGCGCTATCACCAGCAACTCGCAACGCGCGGCATCCCGGTTTGGGATGCGCCGGCGCTGTAGACGTTCCTAAAAGGGGGGGCAGGTCGTGTTTCTATGATTTTTTACAAATTGAGCCATTGCCCAATTAATATATAAAACACGACCTGACCCCCTTGAGCTACTTGACCATGGGGTGGATATGGCCGACTTTTGATGGCACTATGTGGCTTCGGTTCGATTTGATCAGGGTGGTTCTGGCAGCCGTTGGTTTTTGGGGCGGTGCCTTGCTCGTCATAGGACAGTCTCCGGTGGCTCCGCCTTTGTATTTGGGTGAACCCGCATCGAATGCCGGGACGTCTTTGCTAGCGGATCGGGATGGATCGATCGTCTTCATTTATCGCGAGGGTGATCACGATAAGGGTGGGTTCTCTAATACGGTGTTTTATCGACGCACGGAGGATGAGGGGCGCACGTGGTCTGATGCTCAGACGCTCTTGGAAACGCCGGGCAACCCTAACCAGTGTTTTTCCACCATCAGCCCCCAATCGGGTGAAGTGATCCTCTTCTACATCGATCGTGGCGTAGGCATAAAATCGGCCCGATCATTCATCGGCTGGCAGGACTGGACCATCCAGGCGATGTCCACCGCCGATCAGGCGCCCATCAACACCATCAGTTACGCCAATGCCGTTTGGGTGGATCTCCCGGGTGGGGGCAAACGGGTGATCTGCGGCTTTCATTGTCAGGAGGGGCTCGGTAGCGGCACGTTCTACTCCGATGACGATGGGCGGACTTGGTCGGTTTCTCCTCGAATCACGGTAGCCAATACGGTCCCCAATATCTGGCAGACCGGAGCAGTCGAGCCGACCTTAGTCGAACTCAGCGATGGACGGATGTTGATGTTTATCCGCAACTCCAATTTCCAGATCTGGAAATCCTATTCCTTGGACCAGGGCGCCACTTGGACGGTCCCGGTGAAGACTGACCTCTATTGCGGCGACAACAGCTGGATCACGCTGAAGAAGCTCGCCGATGGTCGGATTGTGTTGGTGTGGAACAACGCTAAGTCCCTTCGCCCCGAGGCGACATTGGATAAATGGAGTTTCACGGGTCGAGAGGTGCTGCACATGGCGATTTCCGAGGACGACGGTGAAACATGGCTCGGCTTCCGGGAACTGATGCTCGATCGCCTGCGCGATGGAGTGTTCATCAATTATCCGGGGGACAAGGGGCTCAACGAATCCAAAGTCGCCGAGACGCGGACCGGCAAATTGCTCATGGCACTCGGGCAGGCCCCGGGACACCGCAGCTTCGTGTTGGTGGATCCAGATTGGATTTATGAGCGGTCTCGTCAGGACGACTTCTCCGCCGGCACCGCGCAGTGGAGTCGGCAGAAGCTGCTGATTCGTCCGGCCACGTATTCGCGCGAGTTTCACCACAACTTCGAACGCAAACCTGGCGCCGAGGTGGTGCCTCATCCTGACGATGCGGAGCGAAACGTTCTACACCTGCGTCGCCCGCCGGATGAAACGGTTTTCAGTCAAAGAGATGGAGCGGTCTGGAATTTCCCGGCCGGCCGCACTGGGTTCGTCGAAACCACGATTCGCCTGAACGAGGGATTCAAGGGCGCCAGCATCGCGTTGAACGATCGCTGGTTTCAGCCGATCGACAATCAGGGGCGCGAAACGGCGATGTATGTTTTGGATATCCCCGAAAGCGGTCGTATTGGCCCTAACGCCGTGCTTCAGCCAGATCAGTGGCACACCCTTAGATTCGAGTGGCACGAGGTGGAGAACCCCGATTCCGCTCACTGTGAGGTATTCCTCGATCAGCAACCGATAGGCTTGATACTCCCGCTGCGGAACCCAAGTCCGCACGGAATCTCCTACTTGCGGCTCCGTTCGGCGAGTCGGTGGCCGGATGAAAATGGCCTCTATCTGGCCGCAGTTCGAGCTATGGTGCGCTAAAACCCCCATTTTTCGCCCCGGTGCGTGCGGCCCGAATCAAAAGTTATTTGAGAGGCATAATGTGGCCTATTTTATTGGACTCTTGACACGGGGTGTTGCGTCAGGCACTTCAGCTGGCCCTTTTAACGACTAACTAAGATGCAACCCACTTTTCGACCACACCGTAAAAAACGCTTCCGCAAAATCGGCTTCCGTGCCCGCATGGCTACCCGTGGTGGACGCGCTGTCATCAATGCCCGCCGCCGCAAAGGCCGTAAGCGTCTCTCTGTAGCCTAAGTTGACGCCCCGGCGTCACGCTTAACTGCTGGCCTACCATGCGTTTCCGAGCTGCATCGCATCTGCGACGGCCACGGGAGTTCATGAAGGTTCGCTCCGAAGGCCGCCGCTATCATTGCGGCGGTTTTGTTTTGTGGGCTGCTTCTCGCTCTGACGACACCGTCACGGAGTCCGGCCCTCGGGTTGGGTTTGTCGCTTCCAAGGCGGCTGTAGGTAACGCCGTCGCCCGAAATCGTGCCAAACGACGTCTCCGGGACGTGTATCGCCACCACCAAAATCTTGTTTCTCCGGGCACCGATCTCATATTACAGGCCCGCCGATCACTCAATGGGCTTGAGTATAGTGAGATCGAGCGGAGATTTTTGAAAGCGTGCGCCGATATTTTCCCGACGCCTTCCGTTTGATGACCCATTCCACCCAGTTCCCAATCTTCCGTGCCATCGCCTCGATTCCGGCGAATGTGCTTTTGGGGCTTATCCGGCTGTATCAGCTGACCCTATCACCCGTATTGCCGGTGGTGTTCGGCCCCAACTGTGGTTGCCGTTTCCATCCGACCTGCTCGCGATATGCCGCCGATGCCGTGCGCACTCACGGTGCAATCAAAGGCGCGGCGCTCAGCGTTTGGCGCGTGCTTAGGTGCAACCCCCTTCATTCCGGTGGTTTCGATCCGGTGCCGCCCAACCAACCTATTTCCCGTCCCGTTTGCGAACGCGTAGCCAATCCGGCCAACGCCCGCTAATCTTATTTCCCGTTTCTCCGCATGGATAAAAAGAATACTGTCATCGGCGTTATGCTGCTCCTCGCGGCCTTCGCCTCATTGTATCTCGGCAATCGATTTGCCCCGCCAGCTCCGGCCGCGCCAGCAATTGCTCCGGCTCAGGCTCCGATGCCCACCGCGCCAAACCAGGCCTCTCCGCTGGTCCAGTCGGTTGGCTCAGCTCCGCTCAATACCGAATTCGCCACCCTCACCGGGGCCAATGCCGATGAGGTCGTCTCCTACTTGGAGAACGAATTCATCCGCGTGGAGTTCACCAATTTTGGCGGAGCAATCGGCAACGTCGCCTTCATGAAATACGGGCTGACCAAGGGTTCGCCCCTGCCGTTCGTCTTCAATCAGCCGCGCGTGCAGCCGATGCTGGCTATCACCGATATCCCCGGTCTCGGGCCCGAAACGGCCTACCGACTCGTCAGTGCCACCAGTTCGGAGGTCGTTTACGAAGCTGTGCTGGAAGGCCGTCTCAAGGTGGTGCGCCGTTTCTCGCTTGGTTATGAGATGGAAGGCTCCGACCCCTACCTGATCCGTCACGACACCACGCTGCAGGATCTTTCCGGCAACGGTGCTCCTCAGACGGTCGCCGCGCTTAGCCTCGGCACCACCTCGCTCATTTCGCCCAACGACTACGGTCAGTTCCTTAACATCATGTCGTGGGACGGCGAGGACGAGGTGCTCACCAAGTCCGGTGAACTCGAAGGCGGCGGATTCCTCGCCATGGTCGGCGTAAAGGACGGCGCGCCCAAGTCATCCGTCACCAAAGACGGCACCGTCGTGTGGGCCGCGGCCAAAAATCAATTTTTCTCCAGTATTTATACTGGTGACACGGCTGGCTTCAGCACCACGACACGTCGGGTTGAGCTGCCACCATTTGAGGGTAGTTCCCGAGCCAATAAGGGCCTCAACGGTGTCGTGAGTTACGCCATGCCAGCGATGGCTTCAGGTGGCGCGGCCGTCCTCGGCGGTGACTTCTATGTCGGTCCTAAGGAATACGACCGCCTCCGCAAGTTCGAGCAGGACCAGGGCGAGGTGATGCAGTTTGCCCCGTATTTCTTCTCCAAGATATTCCTCTCGGGCATCGTCGCTCCGATTCTCAATCTCACGATGGTGACCATGCACGGTTGGGTCGGCAATTGGGGTGTCGCGATCATCTTGATGACCTTGCTGCTCAAGATCGTCACACTGCCATTCACGTTGGCCGCCTCCAAATCCGCCAAGCGGATGGCCAAGCTGCAACCGATGATGAAAGAGGTCCGGGCCCAGTATAAGGACCAGCCTCAGAAGCTGAACGAAGCCACGCTCAAGATTTTTAAGGAAAACAAGGTCAACCCGATGGGCGGCTGTTTGCCGATCCTCATCACCATGCCGCTCTTTGTGGCTTTCTTCGCCATGCTCCAGGGCACAGCCGAGTTGCGCTTCACCAGCTTCCTGTGGACCTCTGATCTATCGGCTCCGGATACGATCTGGCGGCTGCCGTTCATGAATCTGCCGTTGAACATAATGCCGCTCCTCATGGGCGCGACCATGGTTTATCAGATGCGTCTCACGCCGACTCCGACCACCGATAATGCGCAGGCCCAGATGATGAAGTATATGCCGATCGTCTTCACGCTGATCTGTTACAACTTCGCTGCCGCGCTCGCCCTGTATTCCACGATCAACGGGGTGTTCACAATTGCGCAACAAGTCATTGTCAACCGGACGACCAAGGACGATACTCCTCTCGTGAAACCCGGCGGAGCCGAAGTCGAAGAGAAGGCCTGGAATCCCAACAAGCGCAAAGGTAAGAAGAAAAAATAAGCGCCTCTCTCGGAGGCAAGATCGCTACGCACACGTTTTAATTTAAAAGGAGATTACCCCATGTCAGGTCATAGCAAGTGGTCCACCATCAAGCGCGCCAAAGGCGCAAACGACGCCAAGCGCGGTAAGATTTTCAGCCGCCTTTCTCGCGATCTCACGCTCGCGTCCAAGTCTGGCGGCGGCGACCCCGACTCCAACGCGCGGTTGCGCACGGTCATCCTCAAGGCGAAGGCCGAGAACATGCCGGTCGATAACATTGATCGCGCGATCAAAAAAGGCACCGGTGATCTCCCCGGCGTCGTTTACGAGGATAACACTTACGAAGGTTACGGCCCGGGTGGCGTGGCGTTTATCATCAAATGCACGACCGACAACAAGACCCGCACCTCTCAGGACGTGCGGTCGATCCTTTCCAAACACGGGGGTAATCTGGCGAGCACCGGAGCGGTTGCATTCCAGTTTTTGCACGTGGGTCAGTTCCTCATCGCTATGGATCAGATCGAGGAAGATCCGCTGATGGAGATCGCCATCGAGGCCGGCGCCGATGACGTGATAACCAGCGAAGATGGATACGAAGTGCGGTGCGAAATCGCGGAATTTGACCACGTCATCCATGCCCTCGATGAAGCGGGGATTAAGCCTGCGAGTGCGGAGATCGCTTACGTCCCAACGACGATGACGCCGGTTTCCGAACTCAGCCTCGCCCGATCGGTGCAGAAGCTCCACGACGTCCTCGATGAGAACGACGACGTGCAACACATTTTCTCCAATGAAGAGTTGGCCGAAGATGTCGTCGCGGCGCTCGACGCAGAAGAGTAGCCCTCCAGTTTTTGGAATATACCCCTGCCGAGGATCTCTCAGGAGATGCCTGACCGTTACCCCATGCGCATAGCTGTAATTTCAGATTCCCACGATGACACGCCGACGGCATTGCCGGGTCTGCTCGAAGGGGCCGATGAAATCTGGCACCTCGGCGACGTGATGGATCCGCGCCAACTCGTGGAGCTGGAGCTCCTGGGCAAACCCATGCAGATCGTCGCAGGCAACTGTGATGCCTGGCCCTGGCCGCGAACCCGACGACTGACTCGGGGCGGGCATAAATTTCACCTGGAGCACATTCCCCCGATCCGGTCGATTCCAGGGATGACGGCGATTCTCCATGGCCACACTCACGTCCCCCGCGATGACACTGACCCGCTCGGCGTGCGTTGGCTCAATCCCGGTTCCGTCAGCGAGCCCCGCTACGAAGGCCCTCCTAGCTTCGCGTGGCTCACCATCGACGAAACCCAGGACAGCGCTCCCTACACCTGGGAAATAGTATTCCTCTAAGCTATTCTTAAATATTTGTAATTGAGTATTATAGGGAAAAGTTTAACCATATTGGTTAAATTTTATGGTAGGGTATTAGGGGAATGAGGAGACGGGGCTGGTGTTGAACCGGTCGGATCGTTTATGGGTTGGGGATCGAGAATATTGGGGCGCAATTGGACTTTTTTGACTTCGGCGGGGCTGTGCCGACGATCGAAGCTCCGCCACTGCAGATGGATCCTGAACCGGCTCCGGTGCCTCAAACCGAAGTGTTGTTTGTGCGCAATTTGCGGGCAAAAAACTACCGTCTGACTTTGCGGCGCGATGGGGTGCCGATTGCTACGATCCCGGCGCGTGGCACTGAAAAGGCCGCCCGTAAATTTGTGCGGGAAAACGCTGATTGGCTGAGTCGCATGCAGGATCGGCACCAGAAACAACCGCGTATGGCGGACCGATGGATGGTTGGCACGACCCTCATGTGGCGCGGAGAAATGCTAGCAATTCGACGGGCGGTGGCCGGCGAGCGTCCGCAAGTGTGTTTGGGCGCGGACGTGTTTCGCGTGGTGGATTTGGCGAGTCCAGATCTACGCCCCACCTTGGAATCGGCGTTCAAATCACGCGCACGTATCGAACTCACTTCGCGCACTTGGGAGCTGGCGGCTTTAACAAAAATGGACGTCAAAAAAGTCAGTGTGCGCAATCAGCGCACCCGTTGGGGCTCCTGCACCGAAGGTGGAGTGATTTCGCTCAACTGGCGCCTGATTCTGGCTCCGTCATCGGTGAGTGATTATGTTATTTATCACGAGCTCATGCATCTGCGGGAGATGAATCACTCGAAGCGATTTTGGGCGGCGGTGGCCGAGGTTTGTCCCGATTGGGAAGAGGGCGAAGCCTGGCTCAACGAGCACGGCTCGTATCTGGGATTGTAGACCCGTTCGTTACATCGATTGGGGCGATTCCCACGGATAGTAATGCTGTGGGAAGGTAGGGACGGCCCGCCGGGCCGTCCGCAGTTGTATGGAGATAAACCTTATGAAAGCGGGAGAAGAATAATCCCTCGGCCTGAGTGGCACCCTCCTTCGCTAAGGCGGCCACCAGTGTCCCGCAGAGCGGGACACTGGTGGCCGAATCGGCGAGGCAAAGTGAGGCGGACGGCCCGGCGGTCCGTCCCTACCTTTTAGCCCACGGTGAGTCCGAAAATACCTTCGTATTCGTCGACGTGGTCGATGTGCGAGCCGATCCGACGGAAACCCATTTTCGAAATTATCGCGAATGAAGGGGTATTGTCGGGCCTCACCGAGGCGATGAACGATCTGATGTCGTGGACATCATGCGCCCATTTGATCAAGCCGCTGACGGCTTCCCGGGCGTAGCCTTGTTGTCGGTGATCAACGAAAATGCCGTAACCCAGTTCTACGCCCTCGGGGCTGAGGTCGGCCAAGTCCTCGGGGCCCGGCGAGGAATGAAATCGGATGCGACCGGTCATGGCTCCGGTGGAGCGCAGGCCGATGGCGCGGGGCATCCAAGGTTGGGATGTTATCCCGGCTTCAAAATCCCGTAGGCGTATGGCCGCGAAATCGGCACAGTCCATCCACTCGTCGGGGATCTTGAGTTTTAGCATAGATTCCGCGTCGGCTAATTTTCCGGCCACGGTGCTCCGTAAAAAGTCCGGAGTCAGGGGAATCAGGTCGAGACGATTGGTCGCGATAATTTCATTCATCGGCAATGGATGCTTAACCGCGAAGCGTGGTTCGCTCAGATCACGTCGACCAATTCGACCTCGAAGACGAGGGTCGTCTTTTTAGGGATTTTCCCTTGCACGCCCTTTTCGCCGTAGCCGAGCCAGTAGGGGATGATGAGAATACGTTTCTCTCCCTTACTCATCGTGAGCACCGCCTCGTCGAGGCCGGGCACGACTTGGGCTTTGCCGGCGGGGAATTTATAGGTGTCGCCGCGTTTGAAGCTGTCGTCGAGGTAAGTGCCATCGAGAAAAGTGCCGCGATAGTGAATGGCAACGGGTTGCCCGCGATCGGGGATGGTCACGCCATCCCCTTCCTGCGTGACGAGGTAACGCAGGCCGGATTTGGTGATTTCGGCTCCGGGGTAGAGTTGACCGATGATGGCTTCCTGGTCCGGCGGCAGGACCATCATATCCATGGCTTCTCGCATCGCGCTGTTGATCGGTGCACCGGGATTTTCCCGCGCGAATTTGCCGGAGCGGGTCACGATTGCGATCATGAGCAAGATGAGGCCGAAGAGGGCGGGAACGAGGAGCGTGCGCATTAGAAGTAGATCGTGCGGCATTGCGGGAGGAAAATCAAACCCCAGCATGCATAAACGCGTCTCGAAAAGCTCCTAGACCCCGACGCATTAATCACTGACAGTCCTGAATGTGACGGTTATCAATTTGCTCGCTCCTATCTTCCTCGTGATTGCGCTGGGCGCGGGACTGCAGCGGGGAGGGATGATGACGGCCGAATTGATTGTGGGGGTGAACAAGTTGCTCTACTGGGTCGGTCTGCCGGCGGCTGTCTTTCATACGTTGGTGAGTGCGGGCTCGGGGGGCACAGGCTTCGGTGGGCTGTTGATTGCCTTGGTCGGGGCAACCCTGATCACGGCTGCGATCGGATGGACGTCGGCACCGCTTGCTGGCATATCTGCCGCCGGCCGGGGCACCTTCGTGCAGGCGGCTTTTCGCGGGAACTTGTCGTTTATTGCTCTGCCCTTGCTGTTGACGGTTCCCGGCGTTCCGTTGGCTCAAGCCATGTGGGCGGTGGCGCCAATGATCATTTTGAATAATGCCCTCACGGTGGTCGTGCTCGCGGTCAGTCAATCCAGAGGGCAGGGCAATTTGGTGACAACGACCGCGCTGCAAATTGGTCAGAACCCCATTATTATAGCAGCAGTCGGTGGTATGGTATTTTCGCAACTGGGCTGGGACATCCCGGAGGCGATCGGAACGACGTTGCAGGCGTTGGGGCGGATGTCGCTTCCTCTGGCACTACTGTGCATTGGGGCGGCGCTTATGACCGTGCCGGTAAGTGGCAATCGGGCGCAGGCGGGATTGGCTGCGATCTACAAAGTTGCATTGTCGCCGATTATTGGATACGGATTGGGGAGATGGCTGGGGTTGGATGATGCCGCGATGCTCGCCTTGTTGATCTGCTTGGCCTGCCCAACTGCCGCCATTTCCTACACCGTGGCGAAGCAGATGGGTGGCGATGAGGCGCTGGCGGCGACTGCGGTGGTTTTGAGTGCGGTCGCGAGCGCGATATCGCTCGGCGTCGTCATCGCAGTGTTCGCGGTTTGAGTTCGGTTCACAAACTCACTGCTCCGGGCTCAGCGAGCCCGGCTACATCAATCCAACGGTTTCATTTCGTTATTGTCGGGGTCGGCGACTCCGATCTCCTGGCCACCGCCCACTCTAATCTCAACTGGGCCTGGACCGGTCCTAAGGGATCACGATCGGGGTGCCGGCGCGGAGCCGATTGGCATCCGGGATAGCTTCCCGGTTGGCCCGATAGATTTCAGGCCAACGGTTTCCGTCACCGTAGAAGTCGCCCGCGATGGAGGAGAGGGTTTCGCCGGAAAGGATCGTGTGCCGTTGCGGGCCGGTGGCGCGGGGCGATGAAGCGCGTTCGGTCACGGCAGTTTCGATGGCTACTGAATCAGCAGCAGCGGAGCGAGTCGTCTGAGCCTGGGCCGGAGCACCATACCTGATGGTGGCGGGTCCGGCAGTAGGACGAGAAGGGGGCGCTCGACCTGGCACCGGGGTGAGAGGAGAAGGTTGGGCGAGGGCTAAACGCGTGCGCAGGACATTGAGTTCACGTGAAAGCGAAGCCGTTTGTTCGCGGGCGAGTCGGGCCTCCTCGCGGAACGTAATATTTTGGGCGGAGAGGTCTGAGGCCGGGCTTTCCTCGGTGGGTTGGGGTGCCAGTTGCGCGCGTAGTGATTCGATCTCGGCGGCTTGAGTGGCGGCCAGGTTTTGAGCGCCAGTCAGTTCCGTTTGGAGTGCGGTGGCGGAGTCCGTGTCGCTCGAAGCAGCGTTTTCAGCCGTGGCTGCACGTTCAGCGTTGGCGGCGGCACGGCCCTCGGTTTCGGCGATGGCGGTTTGGAGTCCGGAAACCTCATCCCGGAGGGTTCCTAGCGTCGCGTCGGCGGCATCGGCACGAGCGGAGGCGTCGTCGAATTGCTCGCGGAGTCGAACGATTTCACGTTCCTGAACGGCGAAGGCGCGCAGACTGGCATCGTGTTGATTCTGCAACTGAGGATCAACTTCGACGGTAGCGGGAGATGCGGATACTTGGGCGGCGAGTTCGGTTTGAAGGAGAGAGGACTCGCTTTGGGCAGATTCGAGTGAGCTGCGTAATTCGGCGATTTCAGTCTGCGCTTGGAGCACGGCTGGGTCGGTCGTGTTACGCTCGTTTTCGAGTTCGGTGATGAGCTGCGAATTTTGGTTTTGGGCGGTGGTTAGGCTGACTTGGAGGGAGTCACGTTCGCCGCCGAGAATAGTAATCTGGTCGAGCAATTCGGCGGAGTCTGCCGCTGCAATCGTATTGGATTCGAGTTGGCCGGTCAGGGCCGTATTTTCGGTGCGTAGGGTTTCGAGCTCGGTCTGCAGTTTAGCCACCTGGGTGGATGCTTCGTCAATATGAGCCACCTGGTTTTCACGAAGCTCGATGAGACTGACGCGCGCTGTCGCCAGATCGGTGGAGAGTGTGGATACTTGGTCGTCTGCGGTTTGGAGCTGTGCCGTCAGAGCGTCGCGCTCGGTAACCAAGGCAGAGATTTGATTTTGGCCAGTGGTGGCCAGATCGCGGGAATTCTGTAAGCTCGTCTGAAGATCGGCGATCTCGGAGGAGGCGTCGTTGCCGGATTGGCTTTGGGCGTCACGAAGCTGGGCAAGGGTGTCGAGCTGGTTGCGGAGCTGCAGGTTTTGAGTGCGTTGAGTAGCAAGTTCGGTGGTGGTGGCGTTGGCTTCGGCGGCGAGGCGCGCTCGGTCCCGCTGGAGTTCAGTTTCGCGTGTAGAAGGGCCTTCGGCCTGTTCGGCGTCGAGTTGGGCTTGGAGGCCCGCGACTTGAGATTGGCGGTTGTCCAGGGCGGTTTCGGCGATGGCGACGCGTTTGCGGAGTTCAGCTACGGTGCCGGAGTCGGGAGTCTGCAGGCGTTCGAGGTTGCCGCGAACTTGGCTGAGCTCTTGCGCGAGTTGTCTGCGCTCGGCATCGATGCGGGCGGTTTTTGGGTCAACGCGTTCGAGCGGAACGGAAGTGAACGGGGCAGGCTCAGCTGTGGCGGTAGACGTAGGAGGGGCTTCGGGGGCGGGGAGGAGGCGGTCGGCTTTGGCAATTTGGGCGTCGGTCAGGCGCTTCGTGAGGATGTCAAGTTGGCGACCACGGGCTCCGTTGGAGGCAGCCCGGCTGAGCCAGAGGTAGGCCTCGATCAGGTCGTGAGCCGGTTCGGACTCGTCGGCGTAGACAAGGCCGAGGTTGTATTGGGCAATGGCATTACCGGCTTCGGCTTTGGCTCGCAGTGATGCGATACCATTGGCCGAGGTTGCAGCAACGGTGGGCGATGCCAGAATGAGAGTGAGTGCGACGCTGAGAACGGCGCGGAAGGGACGGACGTTCATGAACGTTGAAGAGCTTGGGCATAGGAAATGCCTTTGCAAAGCGGCGAATTGGATGAAGCGGCCGATATACGATCAAATTTTGGTTAAAATTGGCCGACTCAGGCCAAGGCGAGAGCGACGAGCCCAACGATCATTCCCATAGCGCACTTTATGCGTCGGGGGTTTTCGGGTTCTTTAAATATCCGAGCCCCGAGGTAGGCGCCGATCAAGATACTGAATTCGCGGGCGGGGGCGACGTAGCTGACGGGTGAAAAACTGAGCGCGGTGAGCACCAGCACATAGGCGAGGGGCGAGAGGGTCGCCATTATGAGCACTTCGCGTCGATTCTTCCGCCAGACATCACGCACCTGCTGGCGTCGGCTCCAGGCAAAGGGCGCGAGCAGGAGAGTGAGCCCAATATTGGTGAAGCCGTCGAACACGACGGGGTTGATGCCATGAAAGCTAACGCCGTTGCGGTCCCAAACAGTGTAGCTCGCGATGAAGCTGCCGGCGATCAAGGCGTTACCGAGGGCTCGCAATCGAGGCGGTGCAGCGGCTCCGGTGGAGGTCGTTTTTTGCCAAAGGCGTTCGCCGTGGCTTAGAAAAAATATGCTGACCACGATGCACAGTGCTCCGGCGATGCCCAGGGGGGCGGGGCGCTCGCCGAGGAAGAGCACCGCTCCGAGCATGGCGAGCAATGGGGCGCTCCCGCGGACGAGAGGGTAGATGAGGGAGAAGTCGCCGCTGCGGTAGGCGCGTTGCAGATAGAGGGCGTAACCAGTCTTGAGGACGGTGCTGACGGCGATGACACCGATGGTGACGCGATTGAGTGAGGGACCATCCGACCAAAGCAGCATGCCTACGATCAACGGGAGGTAATAGGCGGTCATCACAATCCCGACCGCGAATACGAAAGGTAGGCCGCTCCCGGCGCGCTTTGCCGAGAGGTTCCACACGGCGTGTAAGACCGCGGCGGTGAGCACGAGGGAGAGGGCGAGCGGAGTCATGGTAGCTGAGGGATTACGGACAACCTACAATAAACTTGGAGGAGGAGTGCTTGCGAAAGCACGCGCGAAAACCGTTGAGTGGTTAATTGCGTTGAGCGGGACGGTGGTTCCCACTCCTCCCTTTCCGATGTCCATTTACGCCCAAGAAGCCCGTCGCACGCTCGCGCTCGCCGGTCCGATTATGATCGGACAAGTGAGCCAGATGCTCATGGGCGTGACCGATGCGTTGATGATCGGTCACGTCGGCAAGGTGCCGTTGGCAGCTTCGGCCTTTGCGGGGAGCCTGTTTGGGTTTGTGTTCATGATCGCCGTGGGGCTGCTGATCCCGGTTTCGATCATGGTTTCACGGGCCCACGGTGGTGGGGACGAAGTTGAAGCCGGACATTGGCTCAAGCATGGTATGATCCTGGCGGCGGTTTCGAGCGTTCTGGGGGTGGCTTTGATGCTTTGGCTCGGCACGCAACTACACCGTTTTGGGCAACCACCCGAAGTGCTAGCGGTGGTGCATCCCTATTATGCCTTGATCGTGATTTCGACGATTCCGGCGCTGTTATTTCAAGTGCTGCGCCAGTTTTCCGAGTCACTAGAGCGGCCGCGGGCGCCGATGGTGATGATGCTCATTGGCGTCGTGCTGAACATATTTCTCAACTGGGTGCTCATCTATGGTAATATCGGAGCCCCGGCGATGGGGTTGGCAGGGGCAGGTTGGGCCACCTTGATTTCCCGGATTTTAGGGATGGTGGTCATCTGGTATTGGGTCAGTCGGAGTGCCTACTTCAGCCGAGCTTGGCCGACCAGTTGGACGGTGGGTTATCAGTGGTCTCGGTTCCGTCGTTTATTGGGGTTGGGGATTCCGGTTGCCTTCACGTTGTCGTTTGAAGCCGGCATTTTTGGCGGCGCGGCTCTGGTCATGGGATGGCTGGGATCAACCGCTCTAGCCGCGCACCAAATCGCGATCAGTTGTGCGGCCTTTGTATTCATGTTTCCGCTCGGCATGGCCATGGCTGTGAGCATGCGTATGAGCCGGGCGGTAGGGGCGGGAAGATTGGAAGCATTACGTCCCATCGGATTCGGTGCTCAAGCCATGTCCGCGGTGCTGATGTTGCTTTTTACAGTGGTGTTCGTGGTGGCGGGCCGGCCGATCTCGGCGGCATTTGTGATTGATCTCGAGGTGATCGAACTCTCGGTGAAACTTCTGGTAGTCGCGGCCATTTTCCTACTGGCCGATGGCGCTCAAGTAATTGGTGCGAATGCCCTGCGGGGTCTGGCCGATGTGAAGGTTCCGACCCTGATCACCGCAGTTTGTTATTGGGGGTTGGCGATGCCGCTGGCGTATGGGTTGGCCATGCACACTGGCTGGGGCCCGATCGGGGTATGGATTGGACTGGCGACCGGCCTTATTTTGGCTGCGGTAGCCTTGAATAGCCGATTTATATATCTGACTCGTGACGGGGGTGCCCACGTCAAATTGGAACTCGAAGAGGAAACCTCCTCTGCGGTTTAGGCAAAGCAGGTTGGGTTGGAATTGTGTGATGTTAAGGTCAATGTGAGTTTGTTCTCATGTTGGCTCTTTGTCGTTTCATTTTTTTCGCCTTGCTGCTTGGGCTTGGCCTCGGAGTCGTCGCGAGTGCGCAACAAGAGTTAACCGAACGAGGCAAACAACTGGTGCGTCACGACGATGTCGGCGACTACGGGGCGCATGTGAATACGATCGGAGGTGACATGCTTTCGGATGGTTGGGTTCTTTTTGGCACCTTCGGTGGGGTGGTGCTTTTTGGCGGACAAACCTGGGAGCTTTTACCAGTGGTCGAGAGTTTCATGATGAATCAGGTGGTGCTCAATGATGATGAGATTTTCGTTTCGGGCGGCGGGATTTCCACTCGCTTCTAACGGGCACTGGTCCCGGTAGCCAACGAGACCGCGGATTTGGGCAGATTGAGCTCTTTCGCCAGGAAACGACAGAGCTCAATATTGGCCTTCCCGTCCACGGGAGGGGCTTTGATACGCACCTTGAGGGCATCGCCCAGCCACCCCACCACCTCGCTGCGCGCCGCATTTGGCACGGCCTTGATTTCGAGCCGACAGTTCTTGGAAACACTCACGTGATGGTATTAATCCAAGCCGACAGCGAGTGCGGCGATGATCTCCTCGGCGGGTTCAGTGCCGACGGATAGGCGTAGCAGCTCGGGGTCGATACCGGCCTCCGCGAGTTGGGCGCGGCCCGCCTCACAGGTGATCAGATCGTAGTGCGCCAGATAGATGAACGGGCAGACCAGCGTGTGCACCATGCCGAAGCTCGGGCCTTTGGGCAGAGGGAAACGATCGTAGACGTCGACGAGGGGACGGTTGAGCGTGAAGCTGATCATGCTGCCAATATTACCTGGGCGCCGCGCGATTTTGGCGAAGTTCTCAGCGGTCGATGGCTGCAAGCTCCAGAAAACTTCGCGCACGATAGGGTGGCTGCGCAGATACTCGACGACGACGAGGGCGGTATCGTTGGTGCGTTGCACGGTGGCTTCGTAAGCCGGAATTTGAGCGGCGAGCCGTCGGAGGTCGCGCGGGTAGATCGGGTCGAGTCGGTCGGCGATGCGGACGCGTAAGATGGCAGCGTCGGGCCCATCGGGATTGATGATGACTGAACCGGCGATTACATCGCCTTCGTTGGCCGCGTATTTGGTGAGGCTGTTCACCACCACATCCGCGTATTCGAGGAGGCGGATGTTGAAGGGGGATACTAGGGTGGGGTCGAGCACGATCCGTCCTCCAGCGCTGCGCACGAGAGCGGCGACTCTTTCGATGTCGGCGGTTTGCACGAGAGGATTGGTGGGAACTTCGGTGACAAGTCCGGCGAGACGATCACCGGCGGCGTTGATCGCGGCTTGCAAGGCCGGGAGATCATTCACGTCCGTGAGGTTTACATAGTCATCGGGTCCGGCGGTGAATCGTCGGAGCTGGGCGATGGTGTCGAGGTAAAGCCAACCGAGTTGAATCCAGACGGTGCGACCGCGCTCGGCTTGGAGGTCAGCGAGGGAGCGCCAGGCGCCGTGGAATGCGCTCATGCCGGAGGGTGCGAATAGGATGTCATCGGAACTCGACCCAGCGTGGGCATCTACGAGCACGCTACGGATGATCTCGGCGGCGGTGTCGAGGGGAGCCAAGGTTTCGGTTTCGACGACCAATTGGCCCTGGGCGGCTAGCATGTCTTCAGCTTCGCGAGAGCTCAAGAATCCACCGGTGTTTTGCAGGTAGCGTTTGGCGTATAGCGTCGCGGTCGGATCCTGCGGATGGGCGACGCCGTGGATGCCTTGGAATTCGATTTTTCGAGCTGCGCCACCCAGTTCGGCCACTAAGTCCGATGCGGTCCGAGAGGAGGAAGTCAGCCAGAGCGTTTCGTTTTCTCGGGCAAGGTCGGTAGCAACGAGGGTGGTGAGTTGCTGGTTAAACTGGTGCAGGACGAAGCGGGGATACCCACTGCGGAGGTGTTTGGTGACCGCGGGATCTTTCTCTTCGTAGCCGATCACGTCATGCATCGTCGGGATGCTGCATGATACCGCGTGCGGCCGATCTGGGATCGGTTGACCAAGAGGGAGGTGAGTAAACGACGACATAAAGAGAGGCGAACGTCGACCTTGGACAGATCGCGTCGGGTTTGGCAATTTCCGCCGATGTCTGGCGGGAAATGACTCTTGGACTAAATATCCGTGTCCGGGAAAGGAAAACGGAATGTGATCTTGGCGCCGTGTTTGGGTCGATTATCGAGATTCCAGGTTCCGCCCATAGCCTCGGTGAGTTTCCGCGATAGCAACATACCGCATCCGCGAGTAAGGCTCTCGGTTTCCATCCGCTCAAGTTGATCGTGTCCGACGCCCATTCCGTAGTCTTGCACCTCAATTTCGAATGCGCTGTCCGTAGCCTGAAGTCTCACGTCGATCGATTCGCTGGCGACTGAGTAGCGGCACGCGTTATCGATGATTTTGGCCAAAGCTTTGGCGAGTAGTTCCACGCTCACGGCCCCGGTGGTTTCTTCCACTTCGAGTCGTAGGGTATGGGCTCGATGATGGCGGCCGGTGACTTGTTGGGCTGTTTTAGTGACAAGGGCCGACAGGTCGGTCAACCGAGGTGCATTGATCACCAACGCCCTAGCCTGGATGCGAGAAAAGAGAATGAAGTTTTCGACGCGCTGATTGAGGGTTTCGGCTCCATTGATGATGTTTCGAGAAAACTCGGTGATCTCAGACTGAGTCATCACGTGGCCATCACTCTCAAGCACAGAGGCACAACCAATGATCTCGTGCAGTGGGTCCACCAAATCGGTGGGCAACATCGCGCCCGTGTTGGCTCGCTGCGTCATGAGATCGTCGCGGGCCTCTTCGCGGCGGGCCGCACTGCGCGCCAAGTGTTTATTGACTGTGCGTACGATGGCTTTGAGTTCCGTCGGCTTGCACAGGTAATCATCAGCGCCTGCATCCATGCCGCGTCGCATATCATCTAGATCGGCACTAGCGGTGAATAGTATCACCGGTGTCGCCTTCAGCTCGGGAATTTTGCGAAATTCCACCACCGCTTCGTGACCACTGATGCCTGGCATCCGAATGTCGGAGAGGATGACGTCCGGATGTTGGGCTCGAGCGATGCGCACACCCTAAATGCCGTCATAAGCCAACAATACCCTGAATCCTTCGCTGGAAAAAAGGTCTTCGAGAATAACGCAAAGCTCCTTCTCGTCGTCGATGATCAGAATAGTAGGCATAGTATGTCGGGTGTCGGAACTCACCTTAATGAAGTAAGTTGGCAAAAATGCGACGATAGAATTTTTGTCTCAAGGCGGGATCATGGTTGAAAAACGGCCCCGGCCACCGGAGCCTCCGCGGCCATGAAACTTGTCTCCTGGAACGTAAACGGCCTGCGGGCGGTGCTTAAGAAGGGATTCCTCGATATATTGCAGGAAACCGCTCCCGACGTTCTCTGTCTGCAGGAAACGAAATGCCAGCAGACTGATGTCGCCCATGTCGAATGGCCCGATGGCTATGAGGCGCACTTCAGTGCGGCGGTGAAAAAGGGCTATAGCGGCACGGGTGTGATCACTCGCGTCGCCCCGATCAGCATCACTGAAGGTATCGGCATCGAGGAACACGACCAAGAGGGGCGCACCCAGACGGTTGAATTCGAGGACTATTTTCTGGTCAATGTTTACGTGCCCAACGCGCAAAACGAGCTTCGACGCCTCGAATATCGCCAACGCTGGGATGCGGAGTTCTGCACCTATTTAACGGAGCTCGAGAAACGTAAGCCGGTCATTTTCTGTGGTGACCTCAACGTCGCGCACAAGGAGATAGATTTAGCCCGGCCCAAGCCTAACGTCGGCAATCCCGGTTTCACGATTGAAGAGCGCGCGGGGTTCGACCGCTTCCTCGATGGCGGCTTCGTCGATACTTTCCGTGAATTCGAAAAGGGGCCTGATCACTACTCTTGGTGGACGTATCGGGCGGGTGCCCGCGGCCGCAATATTGGCTGGCGTATCGATTACTTCATGGCGTCGAAGCAACTGTTGCCTCGTCTGCAACGCGCCTGGATAAATCCCGAAATTTTGGGCAGCGATCACTGCCCCGTTGGTTTAGAAATCAAATGAGTAATAAGACTCCGAAACCGAGCACGTCACCGTGGGCCCGCACCTCGGACTCCACGGTGCATGGCCGCGGCCTCACTGCGACTAAGGATGTCCCCAAGGGGACTCGGGTGATCGAATATGTCGGCGATAAGATAACGAAGGCCGAGTCTGATCGTCGGGACGAACTACACCGTGCCCGCCGGGAAAAAGGCGAAGACTGCTGCGTCTACATTTTTGAACTAGACCAGACCTATGACATCGATGGTGACGTCGCTTGGAATACGGCGCGATTGATCAACCACTCCTGCGATCCGAACTGTAAACCCGAATATGCCGAGGGCGGTATCTGGATCACCGCGAGGCGTGATATCGCGCAAGGTGAGGAGCTCAATTACGACTACGGTTTCGATTGGGAAAACTACGACGAGCATGCCTGCCGTTGCGGCGCCCCTACCTGTTGCGGATACATTATCGACAAGAGCCATCGATGGCGCGTGCGCAAATTTATCGCCGAAAAGGCAGGCAAAAAAGTGAAGGGCAAGAAGAAGCCTTTGGCCAATCCTCTGGCCAAGCTCAAGTGGGCCGACCTGATGCGACTCAAAGCGCGATTCGAGATCGATCCGAAACGCTCCCTCGCCATCGCCGAGAGCCTGACTTGTGGACAACTGCAGTCCCGCGTGGGTTTGATCCCGGGAGCGTCCAACTTTTTCCGTGGAGGTATGACCACCTACACGATTGATGCCAAAGTCGAGCTGTTGGGGGTGAACCGCGGAACCGCCGAGGCCTGCAACGCCGTCAGCGAAACAGTCGCAAAACAGATGGCGCGCGGTGTCGTTCAAAAATTTGGCGCGACGGTTGGCGTGGCTACCACCGGTTATGCCGAACCCGATGATCAGCAAAGGGTCGAGGTGCCTTTTGCCTACTGGGCGATCGTGCAAAAAGGTCCGCGTGGCACGTGGGTTGAAACCACGGGGGTGGTGAAGGGCAAGGGACTGATTCGAGCGGCGATGCAGGCGAAGGTGGCCGATAAAGTAATCGCCCAACTGGTTGAAACTCTCAAGCTGCCGGATGGTGAAAGCCAAAGCTGAGCAATCTAAGTGGGCCGCGTTGACCCGCGGTTTTCTACATGCCCCCCTCGCGACTCGATGCGCAAATGGGCGAAGACGAACGGGGATTAGTCGCGGTGGTCGGAGGGTTGGGAGATTTTGAGCGCAGGTTTCGGCTATTCCAGATCGAGATGTTCGCGGATGAGCGCTCTTATTATCGACCGGAGGATGACGACGAAATGCGCCGCATGTTGGTGACGTATATTTCGCTGCGCTCGGCGTTGATTCGCAACGTCTGGCGTTATCAACGATTCGCCCAAATCGAGGACGAGAAGCTGAGGCTACGCGCGCTGTTGGTCCATTATACGGCGGCGGCGGTGCTCTACGATTATTCGGCGCGATTTGTCCTCGCATTTGAGCACAGCGAGGAAGCTCAACGAAGGTGAACCTCGCTGGGGTCTCGAGTCGGGGACTTACGATCGTATCCGGGCCAACCTCGGCAACATCGCCCATCGGCAATGGTTGGTGGATGGGTAGGCCCATTGCCATGCGACTTTGCCTCGTTGGGATGAGTTGGGCCTGGGGCTTAAAGCGACCGAACCCTATACGACATTTCATCACGTGATCACGAACGCGGGCGAGCGCACCGCGGAGTTGGGCGAACGTATCTTGGGTTTCAAAATGCGTCTGACGTGCAACAGACTTTAGGGGGCGGCTACTATCGAGTGAGCGCGGCGATTTCGACGCTGGTGGGCGATGCTAAGATTCGCGCCCCGCGCAATGGGGAATCCTTGATCACTCCGGAGCTTTTGGATCGCTTGCGACCATTGCTGGAGCCCGGCGACATCCTGATTGAGCGCCGTAATTGGTATCTCTCTCACGCGTTCCTACCCGGCTATTGGCCGCACGCGGCGCTTTATGTGGGCTCGACCGAAGACCTGGCGGCGATGGGTTTGGCGGACGATCCCGCGCGCGCTGGCAGGAGAAATTCGCTGCGCCCGACGCTCAGGGTCACGAACTGCGTGTGATCGAGGCCGTGAGTGAAGGCGTGGTTTTCACCTCGCTCGATCACTCGGTGGGTGAGGCGGATGCGGTGGCCGTTTTGCGACCAAAGTTATCGGTGGAGGAGAAACGACATGTTATCGCCAACGCTTTCAGCCACGTGGGTAAACCCTACGACTTTGATTTTGATTTCTTTAGCAGCGACAAATTGGTCTGCACCGAGGTGATTTACCGTTCATTCGGGGATCGACTTGATTTGCCGACGATTGAGATTATGGGACGTCAGACTTTGCCCGCGATCAACATCGTGGAAGCCTGGGCGACGGGGGATCAGTTGGAATTCGTCGCTTTGCTCGACGGCAACGAGCGCACCGGAAAATGCGAGTGGGCCGACGAGGCGACATTGCTCGAATCACTCAGTCGCCCCGCGCTGACCGTGTTTAATCCCTAGTCGGGTGGATACAAAAAACCCGAGCGGTGAAAGCTCGGGTTGAACGTTTGCGGGGAGGGATGTGCTCGGCCGCTCAGCGAGCAATTTGCGTTACAAAATCGCGCAGATGTTTCACCTCAGGTTGAGATGGCACCCAATCGCCCATGAGAATCTCCGGCAGGGAATAGCGAGTCTCGTAGTAGGAGCGATTGCCGCGGTTGTTGGCGGAGAGCCAGCCGCCTTTGATCGTGGCGCCGGCGAAGAGGCCCTTCTTCTTGTTGTAAATAAGGATTGGCGCCTCATCGAGCAGGGTGGTGATCTTCTCAGCTTCGGCGGCCCGAGGACCAGCGATTGCCTTGGCGTCCACGCCGAGGTTGAACTTGTTTTTGTAGAGCAGCGATTGGACCGACTTGTCCGTGATGACGATGATGGTCTCGATGGCGTTGGCTCCGATTTGGAGTCCGAAGCTCATTTCACCGGCGTTGATGAAGCCCGGTAGGCTCCAAGAACCGTCGTCGCGACGGGCGAGCACCACGCCGTATCCGTCCTTCACCCCGAAGATGAATCCGGCCTTAAATTGATTGGTGATGATGATCGTCTGAGCCCGCTGTAGCACCTCGGTTGGGATGCGCGTAGCGGGATTATATTGGAATTCGCGAATGATAGCTTCGCAGGATTCAATACGCGTTACGTAGTTTTTGCGCGGCAACGTGCGCTCAGCTTGCAGGGCGAGAGTCGTGACCAAAAGGCCTAGGGCGAGGATGATAAAACGCTTCATATCGAGAGGATTTCTTCCCGCACTATGCACGGGCTTCGTCCGATGGGAATGCCGAATTACAGGGGATGTTCCAACAATTATGTCCCAAAGGGTGAGGAAAAGTCCGGTAAATCAATCCAGATCCCGGGCAGCGAGGTCATCTTCATCCCACCCCAGGTAGTGTCCCAGCTCGTGCAGATAGGTGATTCGCACCTCATCTAGGAAGGTATTTTCGTCGGCTTCGGCGAATTCCCAGAGGTTACCCAGAAAGAGGAAGATCTGGGCGGGCACGTCGGTGCCTTCCCCGGTGTCTTCGCCGTGAGGTGGGCCGACAAACAGGCCGAGGAGGTCCGGCTCCAACTCCTCGTCTAGCATCTCGGCGGGAGGGTGGAAGTGGTGTAGCACCGGAATCTTGGCGGCGAAAGCGGCCAGCTCGTCGGGAAGCTCGTCGCGCGTGGCAACGATCTCGTCATCGGCGAGGGACTTCAACGCGGCAAAGGTCATCAGGAATAATGAAGGCTGGTTTTATTAACTCCGAAAGCACACGAATTAAATGCAGTATGACCTATCCAAAATGGCAGATTTGAAAATTGCAGTAATTGGCGGCGGAGCGGCCGGGTATTTCTCCGCCATCACCGCGGCGGAGGCGGCTCCGACGGCCCGGGTTGTGCTGTTCGAGGCGACCGGCCATGTGCTCGCCAAGGTGCGTATATCGGGCGGCGGCCGTTGCAATACGACGCATGCCTGCTTCGAGCCGCGTGAATTGGTGAAGCGTTATCCGCGTGGTTCGAGAGAGTTGATTGGACCGATGAATCGGTTCGGGCCGCGGGAGACGGTGGCCTGGTTTGCGGCGCGTGGGGTGGAACTGAAGGCTGAACCCGACGGGCGTATGTTTCCGATCACCGATGATTCGGGCACGATCGTGGATTGTTTGCAGCAGAGCGGGGCTCAGGCCGATGTGGTGGTGCGGGTGCGAATGCCCGTGCGGTCGGTCGTGTGTGCGGAGGACGGACGATTTAGACTCACTTTAGGCGAGGGCGAGGTGGAGCGTTATGATCGGGTGATCGTGACCACGGGTGGGAATCGCGGATCAGGAGGGCATGATATTGCGGCTTCGTTTGGCCACACGATCGAACCGCCGGTGCCGTCGCTGTTCACGTTCCAAATTGACGATGCGCGACTGCAAGGAATCGAAGGTCTGGCGGTGCCGGATGCCGAAGTGACGGTGCCGGGCACCAAGCTGAAGGAGCGCGGCCCCGTGCTGGTGACCCATTGGGGACTAAGCGGTCCGGGTGTATTACGGCTCTCGGCCTGGGGGGCGCGTGAGCTGGCGGCCCTCGATTATAATTTCACGGTGCGGGTGGCTTGGAGCGGTGAGGCCAACGAGGAACGCGTGCGCGAACGTTTGGCGATGGGTCGTCAGGAGCTGGGGAAGAAGCGGGTGCGCAACGCGAACACCGTGGGTTTGCCCGGACGACTTTGGGAGCGACTGGTTGAGGCTGCGGAGATCGCGGAGGACGTGACCTGGGTGAGTTTACCGAAGAAGTCGCTCAACGCGCTGGTGCGAGCGGTGGTGGCGAGTGAATTTGCGGTGACGGGTAAGAGCACGAATAAGGAGGAATTCGTGACGTGTGGCGGGGTGCGACTGCGCGAAGTGGATTTCAAAACCATGCAAAGTCGGCGCTGCGCCGGACTGTATTTTGCCGGAGAAGTGCTCGATATCGACGGTATCACGGGTGGGTTTAATTTCCAGTCAGCTTGGACCACCGCGCACCTCGCGGGCACGGCTGCGGCGGCGGAATAGTGTAGTGGTGGGTGGGAGTGGCCCTCGCTTCCGGTTTCTTTCTGTTTATTCTTTCCTCTTTATCTTTCTCCAGCTGGGGAGTTGAAGAGGGCGGCGGGGTGGGGCCGTAACTCATGCTCGGTTTAGAGAACGAGTAAGCGTGTAAGGACGAGTGGGATTGGAATCGGGCTGAGAGACGGTGAGGAGAAAGGGGAAAGATAAAGAGGAAAGAGAAAGAATTTAGGACGGTGGGGTGTAAGGGCTCGTCAGGGGAGGGAGGGGTTTTTGGCTTAAGATTCGTGTTCGGAAACGCGGCCCGGTCGCGCCCAAATCTCGCTACTCTTACTCGTTCCTCGTTCTCGTTCTCGAGACAGAGGAGTTGAATCCGAAAGCGTCGGGGCACCTGGGCTACGTCTCGAGTAAGAGAACGAAGAGCGAGAAAGAGGAGGATGGAGAATGAGATCGGTCTCGCCGTGAATGACGCGGGTGGTTGGCGTGTTGGGCGTGCCTACTTATTTCGAACTTCTTGCCCTGATCGCGCCGATCTTCGCCCTGATTGCGATCGGGTCTGTTGCTCGTTATGCGGGGTGGCTGACGGCGGAATCGGACGCGAGTCTACTTAAGTTGGTGGTCAATGTGCTTTATCCGGCACTGATTTTTAAAAACGTATTGGGTAACCCGGCGTTGGCTGATCCGCGTAATGTGTTTTGGCCGCCACTGGTGGGGTTTGGCACGATGGCGGGTGGAATTCTGTTAGCGTGGTGGATCGGGCGAGGCCTAGGATTTTCGAAGGGGAAGGGGCTGCGGACCTTTGCATTTGCGGTGGGTATTTTTAACTACGGCTACATTCCGATCCCGCTGATGCAGTCTCTGTTCGGTCCGGAGAGCATCGGGGTCCTCCTGGTGCATAACGTGGGCTGTGAGGTGGCCATTTGGACGGTGGGCGTGCTCGTGCTTTCTGGGTTGTCGTTACGCGATGGCTGGAAACGGTTGGTGAGTGGTCCGGTGATCGCGTTGTTGGCCGCGGGGGCGGGGAACGTCATGGGACTCGATGCGGTGATGCCAGCGGCGGTGGACACCACGATCGGGATGGCGGCGGCGTGTGCGATCCCGATCGGGTTGATTGCGATCGGCTCGACGTTGTCGGAATCGCTGCGACGACCCGCTCAGTTGTTTTCGGCCCGAGTGACCCCGGCCGCGTGTGCGTTGCGGTTGGTATTGTTTCCGGCAATATTTCTGGGGCTCGCGAAGGTGTTGCCCATCAGTCTGGAATTGAAACGCGTGATGATGGTCGAAGCCGCGATGCCGGCCGGCGTGATTCCGATTTTGATCGCCCGTCATTATGGCGGGAAGCCGCTGACGGCGGTGCAGGTCGTGATCGGCACGACGGCGGTTGGATTGATCGCGATTCCACTTTGGTTACGGATTGGATTGGCGTGGATCGGTTGACGTCCCGGGGCCGTTCCGCCTAGGTGGCGAGTTATGGAATGGATTGCTGACCCACAGATCTGGGTATCGTTGCTCACGCTGACTGCGCTCGAAGTGGTGCTCGGCATCGATAACATCATCTTCATCTCGATCCTAGCAGGGAAGTTGCCGCCCCAGCAGCAGGACAAGGCGCGCAAGGTCGGCCTCATGTTGGCGCTCGTAATGCGCATCATAATGCTGATGGGCATTTCCTGGCTGATGGAGCTCACGGCACCGCTCTTCACCTTGCCGCTATTGAATCACGGCATGTCGGGCAAAGACCTCATCCTGCTGGTGGGAGGTTTGTTTTTGGTCGGCAAGAGCGTATTCGAAATTCACGAAAAACTTGAAGGCGAAGACGGCCATGCCACCACGAAACTGGGCTCAGTGACATTCAATGCGGTGGTCGTTCAAATTTTGATACTCGATGTCGTGTTCTCGCTTGATTCCGTGATCACGGCGGTGGGTATGGCCGATGTTCTGGGCGTGATGATCGCCGCGGTGGTGATCGCTATGGGCATTATGTTGTGGTCTGCGAAATCAATCAGCGATTTCGTCAACCGTCATCCGACGCTCAAAATGTTGGCACTGAGTTTCCTTATTCTGATCGGAGTGATGCTGATCGGTGAAGCCTTCGGGCATCACATTCCGAAAGGATATATATACTTCTCTATGGCCTTCGCCTTTGGCGTGGAAATGTTGAACCTCCGCCTACGCGCCAAGAAACAAGCCAATCACCCGGTGGAGCTCAATCAACCGTATCGCTGATGTGGGGGCAGCGTCGTTTAAAAGTGTGAAACCACCGTCGACTTGTCCGCCGATAGTTCCGCGAGCCGGAACGAAGGAGGAAGTTCATTTTTACCGACCTGACCCCTTCTAAACCCCAACGATCCATCGGAGTAGCTCCGCGTTCTTCGCGACCTTTTGCTCAAACCCAGCAAAGGGAGGGAGGTCTCGCCGAGACCGCCGGTTTCATCCTGTCGGTAAATCCAGCCAACCGCGGCGCGCTCGCCGAGCACGCCCTACCTGCTACAGTGTGATGCTTCTCTCAGTCTCCAGTCGATCAGCGCGGAGTTAGCTCCGTGACCTCAGTGTTCCCTCCATGTCCTCTACGACAAGAAAACCCCTGCCTCTCCGTTCCTACCCGACGTTCCATCGGGATGGCTTGGCTCTCTTTGCGACCTTGGTGTTTAAAAAACCAGCAGCAGGGTGGGCTTATTTTTTAACCACAGATTTCACAGATTAGAGTAAAGACCCCCGGAGCAAGCTCCGGGACATTTCCTAAATACCAAATGTAGCTGAGGTCGCTGACCCCGGTTTCTGCCTCTCGGAACAGTGATTCACTCCACCGCACCGGGCTCACCGAGCCCGGCTACAGCCAAGCCGAAGCAAGCTTCGGGGAATGTGACCCAAAGTAATTCAACCGAACCAGCACTAGCGGTGGAGTGGATCTGGGTTAATCTGTGAAAACTGTGGTTAAAACAGCTTCGTTGCAGTCGTTGCTTAATCAGACGTCGACGGTCGCCTCACCGCGGCGGGCGGCGATGGCCCATTGGTAGACGTCGACGTAGCTCTTGGCGGAGGCTCCCCAACTGAAGTCGCGGGCCATGCCGTTGGCTTGAAGTTGGCGGTAGGCTTCGGGTTGATCGTAGTAGGTTGAGCAGGCCCAGCCGATGGTGTTGGCGAGGGCGAGAGCAGTGGCGTCTTCGAATTTGAATCCGGTGCCTTCGGTCGTGCCTTCGCCGTATTGGTCGACGGTATCAATGAGGCCGCCGGTCGCCCGCACAATCGGCAGGGTGCCGTAGCGCATGGCGTAGAGTTGAGTGAGGCCACAGGGCTCGGCGCGGCTGGGCATCACAAAAAAATCGCTGCCGGCCTGGATGAGTTTGGCGAGCTTCGCATTGAACCCGACGTGTAGTCCCAACTTGCTTGGGAAGCGGGCGGTCGCAGCTCTGAACATGGTTTCTAATTCGCCGTCACCACTACCGAGCACCGCGAATTGCACCTGCATGCCTTCGAGCACTTTGGGCAGACACTCGGCGAGAAGATCGAGGCCCTTCTGAGTGGCGAAACGGGAGATGACACCAAACAACGGAATATCCGGGTTCACTACTAGGCCAAGTTGCTTTTGCAGTTCTGCTTTGCAGACCGCTTTGCCGCTCAAATCGTCGGCCGTGTAGGTGCTCGGGATCGTTTGATCGATCGCTGGGTTCCAGCCGTCGGTATCGATGCCATTGACGATACCGAGTAGATCTGCCGCGCGGAAACGCAGCACATGGTCGAGGCCGAAGCCTCCTGATTCGGTTTTGATTTCCTCGGCGTAGGTGGGGCTGACCGTCGTGATCTTGGTCGAGTGGTAGAGCCCCGCCTTCATCATGTTCACCTTGCCGTGGGACTCGGCACTGTCATCGCGAAACTCAGCGACAGGGATGTGCGCGAAGTCCAACGCGCGCTGATCACAATAACCTTGGTGCTCGAGGTTGTGGATCGTGAAGACCGTGGCGGCTTGGCCGATCGGGGTGTCGCGCAGGACCGTGTTGAGCATCAGAGGAATGAGCCCGGTCGTCCAATCGTGGCAGTGCACGACGTCGGGAATCCAGCCGAGTTGTTGGCAGAGCGTGAGCGATCCGCGGCAAAAGAACGAAAAGCGCAGATCGTTGTCGGGGTGGTCGCCCCACGGGCCCGCATAGACTTCGGGGCGATCGAAGAATTCGCCGTGTTCGAGACAGTAGAGTGGCACCTCGGAATCGGGTAGGTGGGTTTCCCAAGTTCGGCCCCAATGCGTGCCTGATCCGACGTCGACGCCGAGAGGTTCTCCGCGAGCTTTCCAGTCATCGTCTATTTTGATGCTGCCATAGGCCGGACAAACGACGCGCACATCGTGGCCCATCGCCGCGAGGTCTTTGGGCAACGACCCCACCATGTCGGCGAGACCGCCAACTTTGACGAATGGATCAACTTCTGGAGAAACGAACAGGATCTTGAGAGGTGGCATATGAGTCGGGTCAGCTGTGGGGAAAGGAATCCGAGGGAGGGGGGGGGGGGGGAAACACCC
>MEHZ011634038.1_pt1 | contig 37403 bp, 56 predicted proteins | sample 897221 | NCBI WGS metagenome assembly MEHZ01 (sample SAMN05514161, study PRJNA337945) | marine metagenome | isolation source: marine surface water | place: Arctic Ocean | collected 2007-12-13 | reverse complement strand
CACAACAAGAAGGGTTTATGCCAGAAGAGATAGAAGGCAAGACTGAGTTTGAATTCATTGGCGATGACGGTGAATCACAAATGGGAACATTACACTATAAAGCAAAAATTGAACAAACAGAAGAAGGCGGCTACAAAGCAATTATTGATCCTAAAAGTTTAAGAGGCGAAGCAGATCCAATGGAAGATCCAAATGGCGCAAACGCTAAAGTGGACGACGAACTTGCAACAATGCAGGTAGTACCGGGCGGAGATGCTCATGAAGGCGCAATGGAATTTGCAGAAGAGGACGCACAAGAACAAATTGAAAATGCTGACACAAACGAAGGCAACGGACACAAAGAACAGGAATCTAAAAATAAGTTAAACGTAACAGAAGTAGCTAACTTTATCCTGTCAATGTATGACAGACAAGCTGGTACATTCCCTAAAGGCCCAGAAGGTGTTGCTACTATGGTAGGCAAGAAGTTTGGTGAACAAGCAGAAATGGTTGCTCGTAAAATGGTAGAACGTATGGCTCCTGCACAAGAACACGGTGCAGAAGAACTTGCTGAGTTAGAAAGAATCAAAACTCTTTCAGGCGCTTACTAAAAGACGTAAATAACACTTATAAAAATGGAGAAATTATGATTAATTTTATTAAGAAGATATTTGGTATGGATACTGCACCTGTTGTAGTAGAAGAAGCAAAGGTAATTCAAAAAACAGTTACGAAAAATGGTGTAGGACATGCACCTAAGATTGAACCTGTAATTACTGAAGTTAAAAAAGCTACTGCTAAAAAAGCTACTGCTAAAAAGCCTGCTGCTAAAAAAACTAAGAAGTAACTGAGCTAGGCTCAAAACTAAAAAGGGTTGCTTTACAGTAGAGCAACTCTTTTTTTATGACTAAATATTATACGTTCATCCTATCAAGGACGGAAGTAGCATAACGCGAAGGAACGCACCTAACTTTAAAAAGGAGGGTGTTATGGAACTATGGAACCAATATTGCTGGAAGATAGCAGTTCGAGACCATAGACGTAAGCAGATATTAAAACGCTTATGGCTACGTTCAATCAACATATACATTTAATGATTTTACGTATGACTTCTGCTCTAAAATATGTTTAAATACTAGTGCAGTACAATTTTTTAAACTTAATTAAGGAGTACAAGTTATGTGGACAAAACCAGAATATACAGAAATGCGTTTTGGGTTTGAAGTAACAATGTATGTATTAAACAAGTAACAATGCAGTAATTAGGAAGGAGGCTTTTGTCTCCTTTCTTTTTGGCTAAACTGATTCACTTTTGTACAAATTAACTGTTGACAAGATAAATATATGAGTGCATAATAGTATATGTGCATTAAGGCATAAACAAAGTAAGATAACCATAAAGGCTATAGGAGGCATTATAAAATGGCATCACTCGCAGAAATCCGCGCTAAACTTCAAGAAGGCGCAAACAAAGCATCCGGTGGAAACACTGGCGGCGACAACGCAATTTACCCACATTGGAATATGGCAGAAGGCAAAGAATCGGTATTACGATTCCTACCTGACGCTGACAATTCTAACACGTTCTTTTGGGCAGAACGTGCTATGATTAAACTTCCGTTTGCTGGAGTAAAAGGCGAATCTGACTCACGTCAGGTTATTGTACAAGTTCCGTGTATGGAAATGTACAACGATGGTACACCGTGTCCGATCTTAACAGAAGTTCGTCCATGGTTCAAAGACAAATCATTAGAAGATATGGGACGTAAGTATTGGAAAAAACGTTCATATGTATTCCAAGGTTTTGTAGTTGAAGACCCGTTAAACGAAGACAAGACTCCGGAAAACCCAATCCGTAGATTTATTATTGGCCCACAGATCTTCCAGATCATTAAAGGTGCATTAATGGATCCTGAGTTAGAAGAACTGCCAACAGACTATATGCGTGGCGTTGACTTTAGAATTAAGAAAACTTCTAAAGGTGGCTATGCAGACTATTCTACATCAAACTGGTCACGTAAAGAACGTGCATTAGAAGATGTTGAAAAGGCAGCTATTGATACACACGGGTTGTTTAACATGTCAGATTTCCTTCCAAAGAAACCAGGCGAAGTTGAACTGAAGGTAATGAAAGAGATGTTTGAAGCGTCAGTAGACGGTGAAGCATACGATATGGATCGTTGGGGTCAATACTTTAAGCCAGCTGGCATGAGTCAGAACACTGGTGATCCTAACAAAAAATATACACCACCTACAGCATCAACACCTGCGCCAGCGGCGGCACCTGCTCCAGTAGCAGCGGCAGCACCTGCTCCAACACCAACACCAGAGGCAGCACCTGCAACAGCAGAAGCGGCACCTGCAGATGACGGTGCTAATAGAGCGCAAGATATTCTTGCAATGATTAGAAGCAGAAACGGCAACAGCTAATTTAATACGTGCGGGATATTTACATTCGACTATCCCGCACTATTACTTTAATCTAACGAGAGGAAATATATATGGCGAAAGCATTTGACGTAAGTAAATTTAGAAAGACAATTACTAAGAGCATTTCTGGTCTTGGCATTGGCTTTAACGACCCAACTGATTGGGTTAGCACAGGCAACTTTGCACTGAACTATCTTGTTAGTGGAGACTTTAATAAAGGAGTTCCGCTAGGTAAAGTAACAGTGTTTGCCGGAGAATCGGGTAGTGGTAAGAGTTATTTTTGTTCAGCAAACATTGTAAAGTCTGCTCAAGAACAAGGTATCTTTGTAGTACTAATTGATTCAGAAAACGCACTTGACGAAGCATGGTTACATGCATTAGGTGTAGACACTTCAGAAGAAGCACTTCTTAAACTAAACATGTCCATGATTGATGATGTTGCTAAAACAGTATCTGAGTTCATGAAAGAATACAAAGAAATGCCAGAAGAAGAACGTCCTAAAGTGTTAATTGTAATTGATAGCTTAGGTATGTTACTAACACCTACTGATGTTGATCAATTTCAAGCTGGTAATATGAAAGGTGATATGGGTCGTAAGCCTAAGGCATTGACTTCACTTGTTCGTAACACCGTTAACATGATTGGTAGTTACAATGTAGGTATGGTGTGTACTAACCACACTTATGCATCACAAGACATGTTTGACCCTGATGATAAGATCAGTGGCGGACAAGGGTTTGTATATGCATCTAGTATTGTAGTTGCTATGAAGAAACTTAAACTTAAAGAAGACGAAGACGGAAATAAAACTACTACTGTACAAGGTATTAGAGCAGCGTGTAAAGTAATGAAAACACGTTACGCAAAACCGTTTGAAAGTGTTCAAGTTAAGATTCCGTATGAAACAGGTATGAATCCTTATTCAGGACTTGTTGAGTTGTTTGAAGCAAAAGGTCTTCTTAAGAAATCAGGTAATAGACTTGAGTATACTAGCCCACTAACAGGCGAAGTTATGCTAGAGTATCGTAAGCAATGGGTTGGAGAAAAACTTGATGTGGTTATGAATGATATTATAAATACACCTGTACAGGTTGAACCAATTGTAGATAACGTTGAGTTTGAGCTGGAAGAACAACCAACTGAATAATGGAGATTATAGCTTATGGGATCTGACCTAATTGCTGATATTTGGAACGCTGTATCAGAACATATACCTGATAAAGATAAACAGGAAGTAGCAAAAACTTTTATTACTACTCTTGTAGATCATGGAGTATCTGAAGTTACTATCAACGAGCTTTTTGGCGTTGATACATTTTTAGATACTGCTATCGAGTATGCCACTGACGAAGACGACAGTGAAGCATATGATGAAGATGTTGAAGATGCAGTTTGGGATGACGAGGATTAAATGAATTGGTACGATAGAGTTTCTAAAGATATTTCGAACATTCCTGCCGCAGTGCAGTACTATGAGGGTGAAATTCTTTTAGCAAAAAAAGAAACAAACGTTCATGGTAGTATTGAACAGGCGGCAGCTAGAATGCCAGGCATTGTAGAAACTAGATTCGGCCAATTACAAGAGATCGAAGCAATACTCGAATACTTAAATATCGAACTTCGCCGTTTACGAAGTCAACATTTTAGAAAATATGTTGAAAACTATCAGCGTCAACTTAGCTCACGAGATGCTGATAAATTTGTAGACGGCGAAGCCGATGTTGTTGATTTTGAGAAAATTATCAACGATTTTGCACTATTACGCAATAAGTGGCTAGGCATTATTAAAGGCTTAGACATTAAACAATGGCAACTTTCAAACATTGTTAAGCTCAGAACAGCTGGGCTAGATGACGCATCCATATAATTTTACTGAGATAAACTGCGCATATAAATACTAGTATGAAAAGAATCGTACTAGTCACAGGCGGATTTGATCCGCTACACTCCGGGCATATTGCCTATTTCAAAGCAGCTAAAGAACTTGGAAACGAGTTATGGGTTGGCGTTAACAGCGACGAGTGGTTAACGAACAAAAAGGGTATGCCGTTTATGCCCGTCCAAGAAAGAATTGCTATTATTAAAGAACTTGCTGTAGTAGACAATGTTATTACATTTAAAGATGATGAGGAAGGATCTGCATGTGGTGCGATAGACGTAGCACTTAGAACATCTGAAACAATGCATGACAGAATAGTGTTTGCTAATGGCGGCGACAGAGGTGAAGGCAATTCACCAGAAGTAGAAAAATTTTCCAACAACGATAGAGTAGAATTTGAATTTGGCGTTGGTGGGACAGACAAAAAGAATTCAAGCAGTTGGATTTTAGGAGAATGGAAAACACCTAAAACAACACGCAAATGGGGTTGGTATAGAGTACTAGATCATCAACCAGAAAATAATTTTAAAATTAAAGAACTAGTAATTGAGCCAGGTGCATCTCTTTCTGATCAAAGACATTTTAAAAGATCAGAACATTGGTATGTACTAAAAGGCAAAGTTAAAATAGATACTCAATGGAATGACATTAGTAATAGTGTAGAACTTTTACCCTTGCAACGAGGGTATGATATTGCAGTAGGCACTTGGCACAAAGCAAGTAACCCCACAAACGAATTAACACATATACTAGAAGTTCAATATGGTGAATCTTGTATCGAAGAGGATATTGAAAGACGTGACTGATTGGATCTTCATAAGCAAGGGAAATAAAGATCCCTACATCAATCGTTTTGCTAGAGGTTGCAATTCAAGTGTGGTAGATTCTAATACCTTTGATTATGACGACTCGGAAAATCCAATTGTGCTACGTGGTATCTTAAAAAAGAAATGGATGCATCGTTGTATGGAAGATGCTAGAGACTTTTACTATATGGACACTGGATATTTTGGTAATGAAATTACTAAAAGCAATCCTAATGGTTGGAAGTTTTGGCATAGAATTGTTAAAAACAATTTGCAACACAACAAAATTATTGAACGCCCATCGGCAAGATTTGAAGGATTTGGCAAGAAGTTTGTACCGTGGAATAAAAAAGGAAAGAAGATTCTTATTGCTGCGCCTGATGAAAAACCGATGAAATTTTACGATACTGATTTAGATACATGGTTATCTGAAACAGTTGAAACTATAAAGCAATACACTGATAGACCTATAGAAATTAGACAACGATCTAAACAACGTGCAGATAGAATGGTGAGTAATACGCTTGAACAAGCATTAGCTGATGATGTATTTGCATTAGTTACATTTAATTCTAATGCAGCAGTTGAGTCTGTTTTCCAAGGAATACCAGTATTTACACTAGCACCTGTTAGTGCAGCACTACCTGTTGGATCAAACGATTTAACAAAAATTGAAACACCGCATTACCCAACTCAAGACGTACTTTGGGCATGGGGATGTCATTTAGCACACGGTCAGTTTCACGATAGTGAATTAAGGACTGGCAAAGCTAAAGCATATTTGGAGGAAACATGGACTTAAAAGTATTCGTAGGATACGACACTAAAGAAGATATAGCTTATCAAGTTTGTAAGCACAGCATTGAACGTCATAGCCCTACAGCAATAGTTAAACCACTAAAACAGTCTGAACTTAGAAGTCAAGGCTGGTATACAAGAGGCAACGATAAACTAGCAAGTACTGAGTTTACTTTTACTCGCTTCCTAGTACCAGAGCTTAGTAACTTTAATGGCTGGGCAGTATTTATGGATTGTGATATGTTGCTTACTACAGATATTAAAGAACTGTTTGATCAAGCAGACGACAAGTATGCTATTATGTGTGTACATCACGACTATGCACCTAAAGAAGGCATTAAAATGGACGGACAGAAACAAACAGTGTATCCACGTAAAAACTGGTCAAGTGTTATGTTGTTTAATTGCGGCCATCCTGCTAACAAAGCATTGACTATGGATTTAGTTAACGAACCAGAAATTAACGGTGCATACTTGCATCGCTTTAGTTGGTTAGCAAGTGATGACTTAATTGGTGAAATCTCGCCCGAATGGAATTGGTTAGTAGGACACTACCAAGAGCCAACAGACGGCACACCAAAACTAATACATTACACGGAAGGTGGCCCGTGGTTTGAAAACTATCGTACATGCGAATACCATAAAGAGTGGAAAGCTGAATTACAGGACATGATGAGATAATGACACTAAGCCCTGAAGAAATCTTAGTTAAGGGATCTGGAGACAAACTAACAGTTGAGTCTTCTAACTTATCCAAACCTATGGTTATTAGAGGTGTAATTAAAAAACAACATGCTGACAACTGTGTAAAAAATAATAGAGACTATTGGTACATTGACACAGGTTACTTTGGTAATTTTCCTAGTACAGGAAATAAAAAAGGCAATAAGAAGTGGCACAGGATTGTTAAAAATGAAAATCAACTATCTACGTTTAGACCAAATTTGCCACAAGATAGATGGAACAATCTTGTTAAAGATGATCCAAGAATTCAATGGTCAGGCTGGAAGAATCACGATAAAAAGATTCTATTAGTAATGCCTAATCCTAAAGCATGTGCATGGTATAATGTTGACTATAACAAATGGGTCAAACAAACTACAAAACAGATTAAACAACATATTGATTTACCAATTGAAGTAAGAATTAAAGGTTCACGTACAGCACGTAACTTTGAATACTCAATTTACGATGCTTTTAATTCTGGAGTGTATGCTACAGTAACAATGAATAGCATGGCTGCACTTGAATCTGTTCTATACGGTATTCCAGCATTTGTTACATCGCCTTGCGCAGCTACACCTTTAGCGTCAACGGACCTAAGTCAGCTTAGTAGTCCTTACTATCCTGAATTGGATAAAATACAACAGCACTGTCATAGCCTTGCGTATGGACAGTTTACATTTGATGAAGTTGAGTCTGGTGCTGCATACAACTTAGTGGAGAAATACAGCTAATGAAATTGCTGATGAACGATAAAGAAATTGCAAACTTTTTACTGTCGTTAGTGCCAGTGCCTGAAGAGTTATTCAAATTTAATATGCAAGACAGATACTGTGCAACTTATATTCAAGACCATCTTAGTAAAAAAGCTAAATGGAAAGAACCAAATCGCAAACTGGAACCAGATGAAAAGAAGAAATTTAGAGATAAACTTCTTAAAGCTGTACGCAGAGATTTAGATGAATGGGTTGATGTAGTTAACAAAAACAAAGGCGGAATACGTGATAACTATTTTCACGCAATACATAATAACATTGAATATTTTATTGATGCATTTGGCATCGACGAAATCTTTGCAAAATATAAAGTTGCTGAATATAAAAACTTTGTAAAAGGTACTGGCGCACATCTTGGTGCCGGTGCAAACAACGAATTTATTAGAAGAAAAGAGTTTACTTCGTTTACTGATGATTGTCTAATTAGAAACACAGTTGGTAATGAAGATCTGCTTGTTACAAAAATTGATAACAACTATCCTTTTTGGTTTATTGATAGCGGTTATACAAACTTCCTCGAATCAAATAAAAAATGGCATAGACTAGTGCGTAGTCATTTACACTACGGCAAGTCTTTTGATGCACCTGCAGACAGATTAGGTAATTTTAAAAAGTTTCCTAGACCTTGGAGGAAAGACGGAGAAATTATTTACGTAATTGAACCTGGACCGTTTGCAGCAAGTATTATGCACGTAGATCTAAAAACTTGGAAGTATGATGTAGCAAAAGAGTTACGTAAGTATACTGACAAGCGCATTAGATTTAGATCTAAGGCACCTAAAAAGAAAAGAACTGACCTACATAAAGAATTGTTAAATGACGATTATTACTGCTTAGTAAACATTAATAGTAACGCAGCAACAGAAGCTATATGGGCCGGAGTTCCAGCTATAACGCTAGATACACACATAACAAACCCAGTAACACGCAATAAATTATCAGATATTAACAACCTTTATCGTGATAATATTGGATCTTGGTTATGTATGTTAAGCTATTCTCAATTTACAAAAGAAGAACTACTTAACGGAAAAGCAGCGTCAGTTGTAAAGAGACTTCCATGACGTTAACAGCAGTAGCATACTATGCTGGCATTCCGCCACATAATAACAATCCAGAAAAGCCACTAATCTTAGATAACTTTCTAGCAGGTGTTAAGGCAGCTGGTGATAATGCTATTGACCATCGACAGTTAAGTACAATTCCACATGCTGATGTTGCATTGATACAAGGGTTTGTACACGAACACGGAAAAAATGCACCTCATCTTGTTTTAAGAAAAAATGCAGTAGAACAACAACAGCAACCAGGTAAACGATCTTTAATAGTTGACAGTAATTTATTTTTAGCATACGATCAAGGAAATACAAATCGTTATTTACGATATAGTTACGATGGAGTATTTCCCACTACAGGATTTTATTTTGATACAGATGTTGATCCTACTCGCTGGCAAAAAATTAGTAGCAGATTAAATATTCAAATGAAACCTTGGAGAACTGAAGGTAATCATATTCTAGTATGTTTGCAACGCAACGGCGGTTGGAGTATGCGTGGGTATAATAGTGTACAATGGGCGAACGATACTATTGCAACTATTAGAAACATAACTGATAGACCAATATTAGTTAGAGGACATCCAGGCGATAAAAAGACAAGATACTTTCCGCAACATAAAGATGTATTTGTAAGCAATTCACCTAGTATTCTACAAGATTTAAAGAACGCATGGGCAACTGTGCTATATAATAGTAGTCCTAGTGTTATTAGTGCAATTGAAGGAGTTCCGGTATTCTTAACTGATCCTAGTCCAGAACACAGTCAGAGTCACGAAGTAGCAAATACAAAAATTAAAAGATTAAATGATCCAAAACTTTTTGATAGGCAGGAATGGATAGAAAAGTTGGCAATGTGCCATTGGAACTTTCAAGAACTAGCCTCAGGAGAGGCATGGAAACACTTTAGGAGATACATATGATTAAATTAGACAATGGATGGCATATGCCAGACAACGAAGTAAAGATGACTAGACATATTCAAGAAGATACTGATATGTATAATCCTAATTACGAAAGAAAAATTAGAGATGCTATTTTAGCAGCCATTCCGATCAAAGGAATATTTGTTGATGTTGGTGCTAACGTAGGACTTTGGTCAATGGATATGAAAAAACATTTTAGAAAAGTAGTTTCTTATGAGCCTAGTGAAAGAGTTCACGAATGCCTAGTAAAAAACTTAGGTGAGTATGATACCATTAACATTAGACGTAAAGCATTAGGCGATAAAGCTGTAACTGTACAGTTTCATGACGGGATTAAAAACTGCGGTGATAGTAAAATTGCAATGTGGGAGTCTGATGCGTTTTATTATGTTGATGTTGTAAAATTAGACGATGAAGGTATCAAGAATATTTCATTAATTAAAATTGATGTGCAAGGATACGAATTACCGGCAGTTTTAGGAATGGAAAAAGTTATTGAAGAGCAGCAACCGTGGGTAGCATTTGAAATTAATAATGATGTTGACGTTATTTGTAAGTTTTTAGAAGATAGAGGTTACGACCAAATATACATGAAGTCAAAAAGAGTGTTAATTTATGCACCAAAAACAGGACCTATGGCGCCAGCAAGTAAATTTATGGGTAGATACTTAGGACCAGGACCTTATGAAAAATTAAGTGGTAAAAGTGGTAAAGTAATTCCGTTGCAACAAGGAAGATAGTGTGAACAAGGCTGCGAAACGTATTCAAAAATGTGCTTTTAAAAGACCGTTTGTTGATTGCTTAGTAATCGGCACAGGCATGGGTGCATTTGACGAATTATTTGATTTATTTGACACTGTTTTTGTATATGACAAAGGAGCACCTAGAGTAAGACGATCTAATGTAGTATACAAAGCAAAATTAAAAGATTGCTCACTGTCAACAATCACTACTGTGTTTATAGATAGAGAATTAGTAAAAGTTTTAGACCACTTAGGCGCTATTTTAGCAAACCCTTCACCTGATGTATTCATAGCAGGAGAAGAGCCTATTGATAGAAACCAAAGTGCCAATTTGTATAGGCACAAATATAATTGTAAAATGACAACAGGAACATTTCATGTTTGGACCTGTATGAAAAACGGAGAATTTTTCCAATGACAATAAGTGTAGTAACAACATTCCACGCAAAAGGCTTACAACAGTACGGACAACGTATGATTGATAGTTTTATTGATAATTGGCCTTCAGAAATTAAGTTGCATGTATACGCAGAAGATTGTAACCCTAAAATTAAGGATCATAGCAGAATTGAATTGTATGATCTACATTCGAGTGTGCCAGAGCTAGTTGCATTTAAACAAAGATGGAAAGATGTCCCTAAAGCAAACGGTGATGTAAGTGGTGACCCTATTCGTAGTAGAAGACGTGACTCGGGTAAAGGATTTAAATGGGACGCAATTCGTTTTGCACACAAAGTATACAGTATTTTTCACTGTGCTACTATATGCGATACTGAAAGACTTATGTGGATGGATGCAGACACTTTTTGCCACAGTCCGATATCCTATAGTCGAGTAAACGATCTTGCTCCACCACACAAAGATATTTGTTTTCTTGGAAGAAAAGGTAAGTTTTCAGAATGTGGACTATATTCAATGACGCTAGGTAACAAGCAAACAACACGCTTTATGAGAGAATTTAAAAGGGTATACGAAGAAGCAGAAAACAATGGTATCTTTCAAATGGAAGAGTGGCATGACAGTTATGTATTTGATGTAGTTCGATCAAGAGTACCTATGAACGAGTGGAATTGGGCCGAAGGCCTAGTTACTGGTGAAGGCCACCCGCTTATTAATTCGATGTGGGGAGCATATCTTGATCATCTCAAAGGTGGACGTAAACAATTAGGTAAAAGTAAACGCACAGATTTACTTGTGCCTAGAACTGAAGCATACTGGAATCAGTAATGTGGATGTCTATGAAGTTTAGGATATGGAGGGAGTATGGCGCACTTAATAGTAAACCTATTTTTGATGCTTTTGAACACAGCATTATATCTAGTGGGCACAGTGTTGTTAACGATGATACTAGTGCCGACGTTAATGTTATTTGGAGTGTTTTGTTTAATGGTAGAATGGGGCCTAATCAAACTATCTGGAATCAGTCCAAACCCACCATCGTCCTTGAGGTAGGTGGTATCAAACGAGGCACTACATGGAAGGTAGGAGTAAATGGGATTAATAGAGATGCTTACTTTGGGCCCAATAATAATAACAGTGATCGCCATCGTTTACTCGGTTTATCGTTAAAGCCTTGGAGTACTGACGGAGAATTTATTCTCATAGCAGGACAGCACGATAAAAGTTTACAATGGAAAAACATGGTACCAATGAGCAGTTGGGTCATGGATACTATTGATACTATTCGAACACACAGTGACCGCCCTATACTATTCCGACCACATCCTAGATGCCCGTTACATTCTATAGAACATCAGTTTAAAAACGTATATAGGCAAAACCCAATACAACTGCCAAATAGTTACGATGACTTTGACCTAGATTTTAACCGCATATACGCTACTGTAAGCTGGAGTAGTAACCCGGGTATACATAGTGTCATAGATGGCGTTCCAGCGTTTGTAGGGCCCAGCTCGTTAGCGTATGACGTGGCTAATACCGACTTATCTCAAATAAACAATCCGCTAATGCCAGATAGACAGCAATGGCTTAACGATTATGCACACACCGAATGGACAGTTACTGAAATTGCAGACGGACTTCCATTAACACAATTAGAAAATTACCTAGAAACTAAAATTACTTCTTGATTTATATCGTTAACTGTTGTATAATAGTATTATGAGACAGCATAGTTATACAGAAGATTTATTCATCGATTTTGTCGAAACAGTCGAAAGAGAATTCTATTCATTGCAGTATCAAGATAGATCTGCAGCGCATAGTTTTCACACGGCTCTTGTTGAAGGCAGACATCTAACAGAAAAACAAGCACAGTATGTTTTAAAGATTCTTTTCAAATACAGAAAAACAGTTGGGAAAGAACTTGACTATGCTAATCATATGGAGATGCCTCAATGGAAACATCCGTTTAGACAAATAGACAATTCAAAGAAAGTATGGATTGAAACAGTAGGCAAAACACCAGCCATTGTACTTAAATTTCCATTCGGTTTCAAACAAGAGTTTGATGACTTTATTAAAGAAATTAAATACAACACAGATTATAAAAAGAATCAGTGGGATGCTGAACGTAAGGTAAGACTGCTAGGCTTTTATGATTACAACGTACTCTTATTAAAAGAATTTTTAGTAAACGCAGGATTTGAACTATCTTTAGAGTTTCATGATGCTGTTGATAGAGTTGAAGAAGTATTTCAAGACCAAACCGAATATGTTAAACGTTGTAAAATTGTAGAAGGTAGTGTTGAACTAGTTAATCCTAGTGAAAGTGCAGAAATATATTTTAGAAGAAACAAAACTACAAGTTTAGACAACAACTTAATTTTAGCTAAATCTTTAGGTCATACACTTCATCAAAAGACTGGCAAACTTAGTATTGCTAAGAAAATTGCTTCGACTCCGTCAAATGCATTTTGGATTAAAGATCTAGCTGAGTTTATAAAATTAGGGTATTTGGTAAATGGTAGAATTGGCATTATTTTAGATCGTACTAGCCAAGCAGGAACATGGTTAGAAGACTTGTTAGAAACTATTGCTATTAATAATTTTAACAAATCTGATTTTAGAGTTTGTTTTAGAGCCGGAAAACATGATGATCCAAAATTTAACAATTGGGTAAGAGATAACGGCTTAGGCGGTAAGATTGATGGTGCTAAGTTCTTAATCTTCAATCAAAAACCTCCAAAGTGGTTGTATAAGGATGAAAACGATGTTATAATACTAGCAAGTAATCAGTTGTTTGCACCTACTAACACTATGGCAAGACATCTGTTTAAAAACCATAACTGTGTAGTGTATGTTGGCGACATACAACCTACAAGAGACCAACGTGAGGAAGACCTAATTGAATTGTAAACTTATTATCAAAGACGAGGTGAACATTAAAGTAGATGGTCTTGCCATTGAGACACGAAGAAAGATTGCTAACAAGTTAAAATATGACTTGCCGTATGCTAGGCACATGCCTGCATATAAGTTAGGCCGCTGGGACGGTACTATGACTTTCTTTGGAATTGGCGGAACAGGGTTCCTTGCACACTTAGATATTATTATTCCTACTATTACCGGTGACGGATATGAAATTGAAGTAATAGATCATCGTACTGCTCCAGAGTTAACGTTTACACCTATTACAGAAAACTATTGGGCCGATCAAGGAAAAGTATGGCCTAAAGGACATCAGTTAGAAGGACAGCCTATTGTACTTAGAGATTATCAATATGATGTTGTTAACCAGTTCTTAGAAAATCCACAAAGTTTACAAGAAGTAGCAACCGGAGCAGGTAAAACTATTACTACTGCTACACTGAGTCACTTGTGCGAACCTTATGGACGTAGTATTGTAATTGTTCCTAACAAAAGTCTTGTTGTGCAAACAGAAGAAGATTATCTTAATTTAGGACTTGATGTAGGTGTATACTTTGGTGATAGAAAAGAACTAGGAAAGACACACACTATCTGTACATGGCAAAGTCTTAATGTATTAGATAAAAAAGGCAAATACAATGACGCACTAACATTAGCAGAATTCTTAGAAGGCGTTAATACAATTATTATTGACGAAGTGCATCAAGCAAAAGCAGATGTTCTTAAAAAACTGCTTACAGTAAATTTAAAAAATGCTCCAATTCGTTGGGGACTAACTGGAACTGTACCTAAAGAACCTTGGGAATTTCAAGGCATACTTGCAGGCATTGGTCCAGTAATTAACAATGTTTCGGCACACGATTTACAAGAGAAAGGTGTACTTGCAAAGTTAGATATACAAATTTTACAAACAAAAAATATTGAGGAATTTAGAAACTATCAAGAAGAATATACTTGGTTGGTAACAGATCCTAATAGAATATCTTGGATATCTTCTAAAGTGAAAGAATTTTCACTAACTGGTAATACATTAGTATTAGTAAACAGAATTGATACAGGTAAAAAAATTATAGAACATATACCTGAAGCAGTTTTTGTTGCTGGCGAAATGAAATTAGCTGATAGGAAAGATGAGTATGATGAAATTAAAACAAGTGATGGCAAAATTATCATTGCTACCTATGGCGTGGCTGCTGTCGGGATTAATATCCCTCGCATATTTAATCTGGTGCTTATTGAACCTGGCAAAAGTTTTGTTAGGGTAATTCAAAGTATTGGACGTGGGGTACGTATTGCTGAAGACAAGGACTTTGTACAAATATGGGATATTACATCAACGTGTAAATATGCAAAACGCCATTTAACTGAACGCAAGAAGTTTTATAGAGATGCAAAATATCCGTTTCATATTACAAAGGTAGATCAATAAGAAGATAAAAAATACTTGACTTAGATGGATTAATCTGTTATAATACAGTATAAAGTATCTAGTAAAAAACTATAAAAGTGATACAGTTGCGTATTACTATAACGGAGAATAAATGAGTAGAATATTAACATTGGAAAACAAGGCGTTTAATCTAAACGAACTGCCGGACGAAGTCGAAGAAGATGCAAGATTTAGTGTACTAGATAATTCGGATGCAAGTTATCCTGATTTCTACTTTATGCCTTTGATATTTCTTGAGTCTTTTAACAGCCCAGCTATCTTAATGAATATTGGTGGATATGAAATACAGATGCCACTAGATTGGTGTATGCTTGTTGGAGATAGTGACTGCGGAACAGACCCTGAGGTATTGCCGTTAACTTCAATTAATGAACGTGGATTTGAAGCATTTGTTATAAACCCTATTAAAGGTTACAGATCAGAATTTGCAGCAGTAGAGATTATTAACATTTATCAAGATGTTCGTTGGTACTTTCCTAAGATGAAAAATGGACAACTGCTAAGTGTGCCATTACATGATGGGCATAATCCATTGTGTGCATATTTTGTTAAAGAAATTAGCAGGCAGTCAGAACAGCTCGAATTGGCTAACCTACTCTGATAATTAAGTTAGTACATTATAAAATGTTTTTAGGAGAATTATGATGAGCATAAAAGCAGGTAAAATTTGGGGTTCTACAGAATTAATTCACGCTAATGGCGTACTTGAGTTCCACCGAATTGAATATAAAGCTGGATTTAAATGCAGCGAACACGAACATGAATTTAAATGGAATGGCTTCTTTGTAGAGTCAGGAAAGATGATTGTACGTGTATGGCAAGAAGATCAAGAAGGATTAGTAGATGAAACTATTCTTGAAGCAGGAGACTTTACACAAGTTAAGCCTGGTAAGATACATCAGTTTGAAGGTGTAGAAGATGGCGTTGCATTTGAGTTGTATTGGGCAGAGTTCAATCACAATGATATTAAACGTAGGTCTGTAGGTTCTTCTGTAAAATGAAATTAGGTGTTGTATCGACATTTAGCGATAAAGGTTATCATGAATACGGTAAGCATTTCGTAGAGAGCTGTAGACGATTTGTTGATCCTAATATAACAGTTTACATTTATGTAGATAATATTGTAATTGAAAACCCGCCAGCAAATTTTGTTATTAGAAAATTAGAACCTTCAGTACCAGAGCTTACAGAATTTAAAAAACGTAATGCTCATAGAGTACCGGGTAAATTTATATATGACGGTGTAAGATTTAGTCACAAAAGTTATTGTATATGGCATTGTGCAAACAACGCTGATGTTGATACGTTATGTTGGATTGACAGCGATGCTGAAATATTCAACCGTATTACTAAAGAATATCTTAAATCATTTTTGCCAGACGGATTATTTGTAAGTTATTTAGGAAGACCGCATTATACAGAAACAGGGTTCCTTGCGTTTGATTTAACGCACAAGCACTCTAAAGAATTTTTTGATGTGTGGAAAGAGTATTATACAAACGATACCATCTACGACCTAGCAGGACAATTAGATTGTCATGCGTTTGACGCTGCGAGAGAAAGACTTGAACAAGAAGGAAAGATACACAATTTTGATATTGCTGGTGTACGTTTCCCAGGGTTAGGTAAAAATCATTTTAATGCAGCACTTGAAAATCACATTATACACTACAAAGGTGATCGAAAATTAAAGAGAGACGAGCAATTAGCTCGTGCATTGAAACGAATGAACAAAGGTAAAAACTAAGATGAGTGTTAAAGGAATCAACGGACTGAAGCATAAAAAAGAAGCAGAATTTATTCTTCAGATAACTCGTACAGCAACAATTAGAGAAGAAAAAACTTTTGTTGTTGATATGTACGAAGGTAAAGATTTAATTGAAAGTCGTAAGTTGCCCGGATATAGTAAAGCGTATGCAGAAAGCTGTGCTGAGAACTGGGAAAATGGTGTTATTGAAAAATGAAAGTAGTACTAACAGGTCATAAAGGGTTTATTGGTAGTCACTATCATGATTACATTAAAGGCTCCAATGACGTTACTACATACGATTTAGCATCAGGACAAGACTTGTGTAATTTAGAGATAGTTTCTCAAACACCAGATGCTGATGTTGTAGTGCATATGGCTGCAACAAACGGAACTAGATTATTCTACGAAACGCCTACAGCAGTTGCATTTAATAATACAATTCCTACATTTAACTTAATCCAACGCTACATTAACACCAACGCAAAGTTTGTGTTTACTAGCACATGCGAAATTTTTAATGGAGCAATTGACAACGGTTATTACGATGTTCCAACAGACGAAAATGTTCCAGTAATGTTTAACGACATTATAAATCCACGCTGGAGTTATAGTATTCCTAAAGCACTAGGTGAAAACTTAGTAGCTAACTCAGGACTTAAATGGTTAGTCATACGTTACTTTAATATATATGGTCCGCGACAAAAGGATCATTTTATTAGTGAATTTGTAGAACGTGTAGCAAAAGGCGAGTATTATATCAAAGGTGACGACACTCGTAGTTTTTGTTATATAGACGATGCTGTTAAGTTAACACACGAACTTATTGAAAACCACGACAATCAGATTATCAACGTTGGTAGACAAGAAGAAAATAGTATCAGTGATGTAGCTAGAATTATTATGGACATTATGGGAGTTGACCCAGCTAAACTTGAAGTACTACCTGGACTAAAAGGTAGTGCAAAACGCCGTTGTCCAGATACATCTAAATTACTTTTATCAACAGGCCCTTTTGAGTATACACCATTAAAAGTTGGTCTTAAACAAACAGTGGAGTCATTATTATGAAATTAGGAATCATAGGTGCTGGTACAGTTGGCACTGCAAATAAACTAGGATTCGAACACATCGGGCATAAAGTTGTGTCGCACGATATTAAACTTGATACAAAAATTACAGATATCATGGACACAGATATTTGTTTTTTGTGCGTTCCAACACCTAGTACTGACGATGGAGATTGTAATACTTCGATTATTGAAAGTGTAATAGACGAACTTGCTAGTATTGAATACAAAGGTATTATTGCTATTAGAAGTACAGCCGTTCCAGGGTTTACACAAAGTATGATCGAAAAACATAAAAACTTAACTATTGCGTTTGTTCCAGAGTTTTTACGTGAGCGTTGTGCATTAGATGACTTCCTTAACAATCATAAATTACTTGCAGTAGGCACACATGACATTTGGGTACACAGAAAAATGGTCGAGTGTCACGGAGATTTACCACAGAATATAGTACACTTAACACCGAACGAAGCAGAAGTGCTTAAATACTATAACAACGTTTATGCCGCAGTAAGGGTTACGTTTGCAAATGTTATGTATGAAATTTGTGAAAAACTAAACTGTGACTACAATACTATTAAGAATGCATATATTAAAACAGGCAAAGCAATTGACATGTACTTAGATGTTTATCCGGATCTAAGAGGATACGGTGGTGCATGTTTACCTAAAGATACTAAAGCTCTTGCAGGGCTTATTAAAAAATTAGACTTGCCTTTTGACTTGTTAGATGTTGTCACGGAGGACAACAGCAAAGTAAAAAAGACCGTGTTTAATGGAATGAGGGAAGATTAATGGACCACGTAGCTGCTGAAGATTTAAAAGATATTATTAAATGGCCAGGTGGCGTACGTCCTCACATCTTAGATATAGGAGCAAACCAAGGGCAGTTTGCTAGAGAGATGAGAGAAACATTTGGCAATGCATTTATCTATTCCATTGAAGCTAATCCCATTTGTGAAGTTAAATTGCAGAAAGGAATGAAACACGGTACTGTTAACGAATATCAAATTGTTGCATTAGGCAAAGAAGAAGATACATTAGATTTCTTTCGAAATAAAACTAAGCCACAAGGAAAAGGTGCAAGTTTTTATCCTGAGATTACAGATACAAATCTTGAGTGCGTAAAGATTCCTGTTAGGAGATTAGATGATGTAATTCCAACTGACCATTATCATTTAATTAAAATTGATGTGCAAGGTGCTGAAGCAGATGTAATCACCGGTGGCGAAACTACAATTCAAAAAGCAAAATATGTTATACTGGAATTAGCAATCACTCCGTACAATGAAAATGCTCCACTAGGTATGGAATTAGTTGAGCAAATGAATAACTTAGGATTTGGTTTAATATCATGTATTACTGAACATTCAAATGACGGAAACGTAATTCAAATTGACGGTGTGTTTGGTAAAGAACAAGAAAACAACACAGCAGTTATGGAATATTTTAATTAATGCATTATAAACTAGACTACGAAAAACAAGTGCATTCACAGCACGGCGAAGATGGTATCATTGAACAAATGACTAATGCTATCAAAAACCCAGATCTAACTTTCTTAGAACTTGGCTGGGGAGATGGCGGCACAAATATGACTAACTATCTACAGTTTGATAAAGGCTGGACCGGTATAGGTGTTGACGCAAAAGAAAATCCTAAAGGTGCTAATAGGTTTACTGATAAGTTTACACACGTTAACTCTTTTGTGTATCCGCATAATGCAAAGACATTTATTAAAAATATTCCTTATAACCCAGACTTTTTTAGTTTAGACATTGATAGCTATGACTACGCTGTTGCACACGAACTATTTTTAAATTGTGGGTTTAGACCTAAAACAGTGTGTGTTGAATTTGCAGATACATTTGGTCCAAATACAATTGGTAGTTTTCCGTATGTTGCAAGTATGCCATATAAGACTCTTAGAAAAGGTAAATTAACAACGTCTGGATGTAGCTTAAAGAAATGGCAGTTGTTCTTTGAAAAATTTAATTATACATATTTTGGCTTCGACACAAGTAGTACAAACTGCTTTTTTTATAACCCGGACGAGTGTAACACAATCGATCTTAACATATTAGAAATTACAGAATTATCTTATACCAACGACACTGAAATAAAAAAACATATTCGTGCTAGTGTATGGAACGAACATTATGATAAAATTTTTAGTTTAGACTTAGGAGTCTAATAATGCAACAAGAAAGGAACTGTCATGCAACACAAAATAAGCGAACTGTGCGACAAGGTCGCAGTTATCTATGTAAAGTCCGAGCAACTAAGAAAATTAAAATATAATGTACCTAAAGAACAGCAAGACAAAAGCCAAATAGATTTTCTTGTTGCAGATATACAGACTCTGTGCAGGGAGGTGGGTTACGACAGAGGCCCATACTCTAAATAGTGGATGTAAGCGATAAAGAGATTGCTAGATTGTTTTTTATAACTAAAGGACATCTTGTACAAATGAAGACAATGGCTGAGTGCTATGACGGATACTTTAGACGCATGTGGAACAATCACGAAGCAACATATCGCGAAGAAGGTTTTGAAGAAGCATGGAGAAAATATAAAAATGATATCTAAAGAATACCAAGAAGTACTTTCACTAATACACAGTGGAACTAAATTTGGAAAAAGATCAAAGATACCAGAACATTTGAAAAAGTTCATTTCAAAAAATCATATTAGATCTATGATCGATTTTGGCTGCGGCAAAGGTCAGTTAATTGACGTGCTAAAGCACAACTACCCTACTATAGATATTATGGGCTATGATCCTTGTAATCCAAAATTTAATGTACCATTAAAGAAAGTTGATTTAATCTTTTCAACAGATGTGTTAGAACATATCGAACCCAATCACCTCGACAAAACACTACAAGAAATCAAAGAACACAGTGATTATGTGTATCATCTAATAAGTTGTGCGCCAGCCAAACTTATACTTCCAGACGGGCGTAATGCACATCTTATACAGCAAGAGCCAGAATGGTGGAAACAGAAGCATTTGGATTTGGGATACGAGATACTCAAAGAAGAATACCGATCTTTTAGCAAATATTCAAAACAACTTGGCAGATCTATCCCAGTTAAAAACTATTTTATAATGGCAAAACTAACTTAAAAACTTCTTGCTTTTATCGTATTATGATAGTATACTGTATATATGATTAGAATAATATTTGTATCATTGTCTTTATTGCTTACAGGGTGTAGCACCACAATAGCAGTGTTAGACGTTACTGCTTCTACAGCTATCTACGCAGGTAAGACAGTTGTAAACACAGTTGATATGATTACACCAGATATAATAAACAAGGACTAACATGTCAGGCTTAAAACTAAATGAAATTCTAGCAGCAGTAGATATGAACGCAAAACATTTGTGGGATGAGCTAACAGCTGATCAACGCAAAAGTGTTGTTTACTTTACACTTAATCGTTACATAAGCAATGTAAATGGGCCTAGAGAGCTAAAAGAACATTACGTAATGCTAGGTAACGAACGCTTTAATAAACATTTATTTTTGCTTTTAAACAAACATAACAAGTTACTTTGGCAACTTGCATGTAGTTGTGGGCATGAAGAGAAAAACATTCACAGGCATGAGTGGCTAGGGCTTAAAAGAGAAAAGAATAAAAAAGAAGAGTTCTTAAAGACGTTGTTTCCACAGATGAAAAGTGCAGACGTTTCTACAATGGCTGCAATTACTGACAACAAAGAAATTAAAGAATACTGTAAAGATTTGGGCTGGGATAAGAAGCAGATAAATGCAATTAAATTATAAATGTGATTATTGCAAAAAAGAATTTGCAAAAGAAAAAACATTATTCGTACACGTATGTGAGCCGAAGAGACGTCACTTGGCTAAAAATGAAAAGCATGTACAGTACGGTTTACTTACATTTAGAAGATTTTATGAGTTTAACAATCCAACTGCAAAAGCAAAAACATTTGATGATTTTGTAGGAAGTCCTTACTATAATGCCTTTGTAAAGTTTGGCAGTTTTATGGTTAATACAAATCCTATATACCCAGAACGTTTTTTAGACTTTGTTGTTAAGAGCGGAGTTAAACTAGATCACTGGTGTCGCGATGCAATGTATGATACATATGTTGAAGAGCTTCTAAAGATTGAGCCAGCCGACGGAGCAATACAACGTAGTATACAAGCTATGATGGATTGGGCTGACAACAACGATGCTGAATGGAATCACTACTTTAGCTATTGCAATATGAATAGAGCAACACATGATATTAAGGAAGGTAAGATTAGTCCGTGGATATTATTAAATTCTAAAGCAGCAAAAAAAATGATGCAGAGCATGACTGACGAACAATTAAACATTATTGGTCCTGTTGTTAATCCGCAATTTTGGATGTCACGATTTAAAAGATTGCCTGCTGATGTAGAGTTAGTAAGAGAAGTTATTAAAGAGGGTAACATATCGTGAAGACGAAGCAAAGAAAACTATTAAGTGGTAGAGAAGTACCGCAACTTGAACGAGTTGCTAATCTTAGTATAATAACAAAGTGTCCTGAAAAGTGGAAGATAGTTGATATGGAAACAGGCGAAGAATATGTTGCTAGTGGGTCGTTTGAACTCTACAAGCAATGGACAAGGATAAAATGATTTTAGCAATCTCATTTACACTATTATGCTATGTATTACCGATATATATGTTAGTGAAGATGAATAAAGAAGAACCAAAATAATGCCAGATATTGATATAGATTTTGTTAACAGAGATGAAGCACTGAAGCATTTTAAGCACATCAGAGCAAGTCGTATTGACGATAATAAACTAGTCAAACATAATACTGGTGTGTATATGCACGAAGTTCCAGTAAACGCTGAAACAAATTTATGCGCAATTCCGCATAAAGAAGCAGAGGATGTTGGATATTTTAAACTAGACTTTCTTAACGTTGGCATATACAAAGATGTTAAAGATGAAAAGCATTTAGATGAATTAATAGAAAAAGAACCTGTGTGGGAGTTACTACTTGAAGATGACTTTACAGACTTGCTTTTTCATGTTAACGGACACGGCGACTTGTTACGTAAACTAAGGCCTGATACAGTTGAAAAACTTGCAGCAGTACTAGCAATGATACGTCCTGCAAAAAGACATTTAGTTGACGAAGGTTGGAATATCATTATGTCTGAAGTATGGAATAAGCCTAGTGACGATGCATACTTTTTTAAGAAGTCACACGCAACTGCGTATGCACTTGCAGTTAAGGTACAGATGAATTTATTAAGCGAGGGAGTAAAATGAAACTAAGCATTGAAAACATTGGTGGAGAAATCGCAAAAGAAGATTCAAGATATATTGTTAGAGATAACAAGACTCTTAAAAACTTAGTATTAAGTAGTACATTTTTAGAAGCAAACAAGAGTACTACAGGACATGCACATGTTGGCCAAGAAGAAATTTATTTCTTTATTAAAGGCAAAGGTGAGATGGAACTAATAAACACCAACGGAGAACGTACAGTAGAACAAATACAAGATGGTGATGTTGTTTTAATTCCAGATGGGCACTTTCATAGAGTACATAACACAGGAGACTACGGATTATATTTTGTCTGTGTCTTTGATGGAAAGAGGAACCATTAATGGAAAATTTTATACACACGTTTCAAGTAGGTGAAAAAGTATGCGATGACTTAATTGCGTACCATGCTCAAAACGACGAATACAAATCTGCAGGTGTTGCAGGAGGCATAGTAGATCACAACATTAAAGAATCTACTGATGTAATTTTTTATAACAGCAGTCAAGATGACAGAGTACAAAGATATTTTCAACAGTTACAAATGGGCTTTGACCAATATATTACAAAGTTTAATTTACAGCATTTACATCTTTCAACAGAAGATCATAATTTAATTCAGCATTATCCTATTGGAGGTGGCTTTAAAGTTTGGCATTTTGAAAGAGACAAAGGTGACGAATCTCGACAACTAGTCTACATGACATACCTTAACGATGTACCAGACGGTGGCACAGCATGGAAGTACCAAGACTTTGAAATTGAAGCCAAGAAAGGCTTGTCAGTTATATGGCCTAGTGATTTTACACACACGCACAAGGGAATAGTGTCACCAACTTCAGAAAAGTGGATCGCTACAGGATGGTTTAACTATCAGTAGGTTTCGGTTTACGGACTAATGTAATTGACTTACGTTTGATTCTTTTAGTAATAATTGCGTTTAAACTTGTTATTGGTCCAAACAATACAGCAACATCTTTACTAGTAAAGTTACGAATAGCATACTTAAACTTATAAATTTCTGAAGATAAAAATATGTTGATAGGTATCATTCTGTTCGATTCCCACCACCACGCTTCACCTAGTTCGATAAATTCGTCTCTAGCTGTTTGTGTTTTTAGTTTCTCATAGTCGTAAAACGATGTGACGTTATTATCCTGATTAATAATAATGCCGACATACTCTTTATCAGCATGTGTTAACACACTAATAAACGGGAAGTTTTCTTGTAAGTTATCTGTTATTCTCATATTTTTGTTTTTCGATAAATACCTATATGCAAAGTCATTCAATATATTTATATCCAAATTTACTCGACGTATACGATAATGGTATTTCGGGCAATTGGATTGTGGAGAGAAAACGTATGGTCTATAATAGAGGACTGATTGCTTACCGTAGTGTCGACAATAGAATCGATTTACAAGTAAGGAACAGTAATGAAAAAAAGTATAATATAACAGGTTCAACTGTTGTGTTTAACATCGTGAACAAAGAGAACAGCGATCTTATTCTTAGTAAAGATTGTGCAGTAGATGATCTAACACTTGGAAGAGTTTACGTAGTATTAACAGCAGACGAACTAGCAGCACTAGAACCAGGGTTTTATAGCTATAGCATAGTAAAAGAAGTTAGAGCAGTAGTTGACTCCACCGACTACAAAGTAACTTCGAGAACACCGCTATTCTTTGATCCCCATTACGGTGCTTTAGGCAACTTACATATTATGGGCGATGTGCTTGGAACTCCATACAACACTGTTGAAGTTTACAAGTTTAACAAAAATATTGACTGGAACTCGTCAACATTTGTTCCGTCGAATACTCCACAATTTGATAATCCTAGACCAAACTATAACCAAACTAACACATCAAATACAGTCTATGAAGAACATCATTTTAGCAGTTTAGTTGATGCACAGCCAAACATGTCTAGCCCAAACAGTTTGCATACATTCCAATTTTATTTTAAAGATTATACTGGCAATGTAGTAATACAAGCAAGTCTAGGTGACGGCGGAAAACCAAGCGAACAGAGTTTCTTTGACTTACAAGATTTTGATATTACTGCATCAGAATCAAATGTATTCAAAAATCAATCTGGAAAATATAACTGGTTTAGAATTAAGCACACACCAACTAATACTAACACAGGCGCACTAGATAAATTTTTAGTACGTTAACCGAAAAAGGTTGACTTTAATACTAAAGATGCTATACTAGTTGTATGACTCTGGTATTAGATAAGTTTAGAACTCTCATTCCTGCTCGTGCAAAAACTAGCCCTAGTGGTTGGACTAGTTTTAATGCTCCGTGCTGTCATCATCGCGGCCACAGTACTGATAAACGTAAACGTGGCGGATTACGATTTGACATGGGTGTTGTATTCAATTGCTTTAACTGCAAGTACACTGCAAGTTGGCAACCAGGTCGGCCGATATCAGGCAAGTTTAAATCGCTGTGTATATGGTTAGGTGCTAACGAACAAGATATTAATCAATTAATATTTGAAGCACTAAAAACAGAGTCGCCTGAGTATCAACCTCGAGAGGTATCTGAAACAGTTACATTTACACCTAAAGCACTTCCAGAGGGTGCATTAGCAATTAGTGAATGGCTTGATGCAGACCTTTCAACAGATGAAGAAGCTAGTCTAGCCGAAGTAGTAAAGTATGTTGTAGATAGAAACTATGATCCATTAAGTAACAATTTTTACTGGACATCTGAACCTGGGTATAATGATAGAGTTATTATTCCTTTTAGGTACAAAGGAGTTGTAGTTGGTAATACTGCTAGGAAAGTTTCTAATGGACGTCCTAAGTATCTGTCAGACCACCATCCTCATTTTGTTTTTAATATTGACGAACAAAAAGAAGATCAGAAATATATATTTGTAACAGAAGGTCCGTTTGATGCACTAGCAATAAACGGTGTTGCTTTGTTAACTAATAATATACACGAGCAACAAGCACAAATTATTAATGGGTTAGGCCACCAAGTAATTGTTATTCCAGATCAAGATGAAGCTGGAGGGCAGCTTATTACTAAAGCTAACGAGTACAACTGGCATATTGCATTTCCTAATTGGAGCAATGATGTTAAAGATGTTGCAGATGCAGTAAGTAAATACGGTAAGATGTTTGTATTAGTAGATGCAATAAAAACAGCAGTACAAGGCTCTATTAAAGTAACAATGGCAAAACAAAACTTTGAGAGAAAACTTAATGAAGAAAATTAAACAACTATGGTCTAGTATCAAAGAACGATATTATACATGGAAAATTAAAAGGAAACTGAAAAATAAAGATTCTTCAGATCCTTTTATATACAAGTAAGGAAGGTATGGTGATTAGAATGAAGACGGAATTTGAAACAGGAATATTTGAAGTTCTGAAGAATTTACTAAAAGGCAACAGTGTAGTACTAGCAGGAATTTATACTCTAGGACATATTGTTATTGCAATGACAGTTGTTAGCTTAATGACTAAGGCAAGCCTATGGGAAGCAGGAACTGTTGCGTTAGTAGAACCAATGATTAACGGAGTATGGTTTTACATACTACATAACTTATGGAAAAAATATAACTGATGATAACTTGGGGAATATCAGCTAACAGCCACGATGCAGCATTGGCAGTGTTTAAAGACAAGGAATTAGTCTTTGCAAGTCACGCTGAACGATTCAGTGGAGTTAAGAACGATGCTCACCTAAATTCTAAATTAATTAATTACGCTAAACAATGGGGAGAACCTAATGAAGTGGTATGGTATGAAAGACCCTTTAGAAAAACTCTTAGACAACTTAGAGCAGGGCAAGGCTGGAACTATAACGAAAATAATATTGAGCAGTACCTTAAAACTTATAATATCACTGCTCCTATTAGGTATGTTGGTCACCACCATAGCCATGCTGCCGCAGGTTATTTTACTAGCCCTTTTAGTGATGCTACTGTCGTATGTATTGACAGCATTGGAGAATTTGAAACTCTAACTATTTGGGAAGCAAACGGATACGAGCTAAAGAAAGTTCATAGCCAAGGGTATCCGCATTCAATAGGACTGTGGTACAGTGCAATGACTCAGCGTATTGGACTAAAGCCTAACGAAGATGAATACATTCTTATGGGCATGGCTGCATATGGCGATCCGTGGAGACTGTATGCTGACATACATAAAGACTTTATTTCGTTCAACGAAGTTAACGTTAAATTTAAAAAGAACTTGCATAAAGGTTGTAAAGATTGGCGGCCTGATTTAACTAGTGAACAAGACATGTATGACATTGCAGCAGCAACACAGAAGCTGTACACACACTTATTATCAGAAATACTAGTATGGACCAAGTATAACTGTCCTAGTAAAAATTTAGTATTAATGGGAGGGTGTGCATTAAACTGTAGTGCAAACAACCAAGCAAATAACATCTATGGAGATAATGTTTGGATTATGCCTAACCCAGGCGATGCAGGCAGTGCTATTGGAGCAGTGTTAGCATATCATAACTATCATATTAATTTTGACTCACCCTACTTAGGATACAATATAGAAGGACCTTATCCAATTGACAAAGTTATCGAAGAACTTAAAAATACAGGAATATGTGGAGTGGCGAACGGCAGAGCAGAGTTCGGTCCGCGGGCGTTGGGCAACCGCAGCTTGTTTGCTGATCCTAGGGGGATTGACATTAAAGATCGGGTTAATGACATTAAACAACGGCAGCGATTCAGACCTTTTGCTCCAGCAGTACTTGAAGAACACGCAGCAGAATTGTTTTCTGGACCAAGGAACGGTTTTATGCAGTATACCTCCCGTTGCAAAGATCACAGTAACTACCCTGCCATAGTTCATGTAGATGGGACTAGTAGAGTGCAAGTAGTGAACAAACACCTGCACACGGGCTTGTATGAGCTTCTAAGGCGGTGGTTTGACGCTACAGGATGTCCTATGTTATTAAACACAAGTTTAAATATTAAAGGAAAACCTATGGTAAATGACGAGTTGGATGTAAAAGAGTTTGCTCAAATGTATGGTGTGAGTGTATACTAATAATATAATTATGAACATAAAAGAGAAGAATTAATGGCGACAACTAAAAATTACGATTACGAAGTCCAAAAAGTATATTTGGAAATGATGATGAGTGACGCTGAGACATTTGTAAGATGTCAGGGTATTTTTGATCATACTTTGTTTGACAGAAAATTACAAGATGCTGCCGAGTTTATTAACGAGTACACAAAGCAATATAACACATTACCAGACTTTGACACAGTAAATGCAAGTTGTCGTACAGATTTAAAACGTTCTGAAGATATGAAAGATGGTCATGCACAATGGCTTATGGATGACTTCGAAAGTTTTTCAAGACACAAAGCATTAGAACGTGCTATCTTAAAAAGTGCTGACTTGTTAGAAAAGAACGAGTATGGCGAAGTTGAAGCACTTGTAAAAGAAGCAGTACAAATTGGCCTTGCAAGAGATATGGGTACTGATTATTTTTATGATCCAAGAGCAAGACTTGAAGGACTCAAAGACAAGAACGGACAAGTTACTACAGGTTGGGCATCGCTAGATCAAAGATTGTTTGGTGGCTTTAACCGAGGTGAGCTTAACATTTTTGCAGGTGGATCAGGAGCAGGTAAGAGTTTGTTTTTAGCAAACTTGGGTGTGAACTTTGCACAAGCAGGACTTAATGTAGTTTACTTAACACTAGAGCTTAGTGAAAGTTTAGTTGCTATGCGTGTTGATAGCATGGTTACTGGAATTAGTACAAGAAACATTTTTAAGAATCTTGATGATGTTGAGATGAAAGTTAAAATGATTGGCAAGAAGTCAGGCATGATGCAAATTAAATATATGCCTAGTGGTAAGACTGCTAATGACATTAGAGCATACTTAAAAGAATATGAAATTAAAGTAGGTAAGAAAGTAGATGTATTATTAGTAGACTACTTAGACTTGCTTATGCCAATTGGTAAAAAGATTAGTGCAGAGAACTTGTTTGTTAAAGACAAGTATGTATCGGAAGAGTTACGTAACCTAGCAATGGAATTACAGTGTGTGTTTGTTACTGCGGCACAGTTGAATCGTGGAGCAGTTGAAGAAGTAGAATTTGATCACTCACACATATCAGGTGGACTTAGTAAGATTCAAACTGCGGATAACGTGTTTGGTATCTTTACAAGTAGAGCTATGAAAGAACGTGGACGTTATCAAATACAGTTAATGAAAACACGTTCAAGTAGCGGCGTAGGTATGAAAGTTGACTTAGGGTTTGATATTGATACATTAAGAATTTATGATATCGATGAAGACGATCAAGAATCAACTAACGGAGCACGTTCAGGTAATTCAAGTATTATCGATTCGATTAAACGTAAAACAAATACAGAAGCAGCACAAGCAACGCCCACTGATAATCCTACAGAAGGTGCATCAGTTGGTAAAATCCGAGGCAAAGTTGAATCAACTAAGCTGAGAGAAATTTTATCAAATATGGGCTCCGATGAAGAATACTAAAGTAGAAGTATACAAGTGGGAACACAAAGCTCATCCATTTGAACCTGTTGATGGTCAATATGATATTGATTGGCCACTAATAAGAAATGCAATAGGCGACGAACTTGATTGGCTATTGAAACACGATCAAAAAGATTTACAATTAATGCTAGAAGTTAACGGTGGTGAAAGACAACTAGTTGCTGATTTTTATAATAAAAGGACACTTGTTGAATATCATTTAATGTGGGCTAAATAATAGTATGCGCATTAATGAACTACTAACTGAAAACGTAATGACTGTTAACCGTACACTGAATCCAGTGCTATGGGTCGATGGCGATCTTAAGCCAGAAATAACTAGCAAGTTAATTGAGATTGCAAAAGTGTTTGAAGAGTTTATAGGTGTTGAACTTGACATTGTTGATTATACATTAACAGGATCAAACGCAAACTTTACCTGGACTGAGTATAGTGATTTAGATTTACACTTACTTGTTCGCGGAATGCCTAGTGAAGAACAGCGTGAACTATACAATGCAAAAAAAGCATTATGGGCAGAAGAACACGACATTACTATTAAAGGTTTGCCAGTGGAATGTTATGTACAAGGTGAAGACGAACCTCATCATAGTACAGGTGTGTATAGTCTTGCTCGCAAAGGTTGGTTAGTTAAACCTAAAAAAACTAAACCTAATATTAATGACGCTGCTGTAGTTGCAAAGAAAAGTAGTGCAATACACGATATTGAAACTGCATTAATAAGTAAAGATCTTCCTAAGATGCAACTAGCAAAACAAAAACTTACTAAGATGCGTAAAGCTGGATTAGAAAAAGCAGGTGAATGGTCAACTGAAAACTTGGTGTTCAAACAGTTGAGAAACCTAGGTATGATCGATCAACTTTCTAAAGAAATTAGAAACCTTGAAGACGAACAACTTAGCCTAGAACAAGTAGCTCCAGAATTAAGATAAACTTCTAAGACTACTTGTAAATATAGTTTTAGCAAAGGATATCGAGCGTGATGCTTAAAGTTATTAACACAGTTGACGATTGGGTAAGAGAAATAATCAAGGACGATCCTGTCCGCCCTCACTTAACAACAGAATACAGAATAAACGAAAACAGTGAAATGTTTGGCCTCTACGACGAAAAATCGTATCTAGGAGCCGTGTGTTGTGTACGCTATACAGAAGGTGTTCCCTTCAGCGTAACAGACATGAGCGACCGTAGTAGCTTGTTTAGCGATACTGCTGTATTCTATACTATCTGGAGTTATCAGAAAGGTGCAGGGAGAAACTTAATTGTAGATGCTAGTGAGTGGATTACTGCTAACAGGCCTACAATTAAAAATCTAGTTACACTAAGTCCAAAGACCGAAATGGCAGAACGTTTTCATATTAGAAACGGTGCTGTTAAATGGCGTGAGAATGAAGACAGTGTAAACTATGCATATCAGCTTAGAGCCTGATTCTATAAGCATAATGTAAATGGTGCGCTTGAAGGGACTCGAACCCCTGACCCCAACTTTCGCAAAGTTGTACTCTATCCGGCTGAGCTACAAGCGCATAATGTTATTATATCACATTTACTAAAATAAGTCAAGAGGTTATTTAAATAAACATATGGAACAATCACAAGTAGTATTTGCACTAACAAGTTGGATCTTTTTGGTTGCTGTAGTATACACACTAACAGGCTGGCGTAATATCCTCAACTGTTATAAATTATGGTTTACTAGAGAATACTGGACCAACTATAATGTTATTGAAGCAGCAAGTTGGATTGCAAAAGCTGCTATTATTATACCTGCACTAATTTTTGGTATTAACATATGGCAGTTATACATTGTAGCACTTTTTACAAGTCTGACGTTAATTTGGGCTAGTAATAAAAAACTGTTGCCCACACTGGTTGCATTTAACACACTGTGGATTTGGTTAAGCATGATGGTAATATCACAGCACGTGATTGGATAAGATCTAACTTTTATTATATAGAACGATAGTGTACCGGCTTTCCGTCTACAAGCACTAGATCACCTGTGTCACGATAAGCAGCAACCATAACACCAGCACCACCACGTGAGCTAACAAACTTAGATGCCATTATAGCTCTACCTTGATGTTCACGGATTCTGTGTTTGGTTAGGATACCTCGTTTTTTAAATCCTGCCATAAATTCCTTTAGTGTAGTTATCACTAAGGTTATTTAAGAGCCATTTATAAAATAGGCACTACATATAGTATTAAAAACGCTGTTGTAGGCACTATAACTAGTGGTTTAAACAGCCCTAGCAGCACGTTTAACAGGTTCATATACTAATTAGTACAACATACACGTTACAACGCACTAGCACCTGTTTAAATGCGTTTTAAGAGCCATTAAAATAACTGTTGACACAACAAGTGTTTGTGTGTATAATGTATATGTATACCGTTGAATCAAAGGACCCCCATTATGAAAGTTGGAATGAGTTTTAGCAGATGTCTACGTGATGTTGTAGAAGCACGAGTTGACATTGTAGACGTGTTAGTTATTATTGCACGTACAGATTTTGATCCTCACAATGATCTACATTGGAACAGCATTTGGACCAATTATCGCTACGGCGGTTTAAGCAATCCTGAATGGGCTGACGCTGAACCTAACATGAGTGACGCTGACGCTAGTGCTGTCTATCGCAACATTGCTATACAGTTGTATGACGGTGGCAAACTACATCAACCTCGGCAGTTTGGCACAACTCCTGTGCGTGTCCACTCATCTTATATCTGGTTAGATGTAGAACTGCAACCACAAGATAGAACTCCAGTGCAACAAAAGGCATGGGAACAATATCAAATTTTATCAGGACTATCAAAGGTGTCAACAAGATGAAAATTAAAATTGGTGAGTATCCCAACAGACTAACGTGTAACATACACACACGCCATATGGAAAAGAAGTATGGAGTTGTAGACTGGTCAGAACCATCACAACACGAAGACTATGTGTTCGAAGCTATCGAAGACAGTGTACAATGGGTCTACAATGTGTTTAACTGGATATGGTTTGACAGACGCACACAAAAGATTAAAGTACGCATTGATCGTTGGGACACATGGAGTATGGATCACACTCTTGCACATGTTATACATCCTATGCTAGTACAGCTCAAAGCTACCAATCACGGGTATCCAAGTGGACTCACTGAAAAGAAGTGGGACAGTATTATGGACGAAATGATATGGGCGTTTGCACAAAAGCAGCGCGATCACTGGGAAGATGACTACTACGAGTACAGAGAAATGGGACCAGAGGAAAGCAAAGATCCTGACAGCCTATTTGGATTGAAACTTGTATGGGAAGACCCTGAAGGCAGAGCTGCACATCAAAAACGCATGACCAACGGTTTTCGTCTGTTCGGCAAGTACTACGAAAATTTGTGGGACTAGCTCACACACAAGCCGCGAAGCGGTAAGCTCAAAAAGCTGCGAAGCAGTTAGCGCAGATTATAGCTGCTGCGAATGCAGCGTAGCGCAGATTATAGCATGAAATGTGTAGTGTAGTCTAGAAGCGTGAGCGGCTAACGATCTTAGTGCGTCCAGGTGTGTATGCTTGTACTCTAGGTGTCCACGTACCGCCATTGGTACTGCCCACTTTAGACGCTAGTCTTTCAGCAGCTTCCATACACCAAGCACGTTGTTTCATGTTGTTTAAAAATACACCACCAGTTAGATCCTGCTCTTTGACAGTTTGTCCAGTGACAGTGTTTACTGCCATTGCTAGTACGTGTGTGTGATCAGCCATGTGTTTCTCCAATTATAAGTGTGTAACAACCTATATGCTCGTATGCACTCTTTTATAAGTAGCAGACTCTTCGCTGCGTGTACATTTTATGTTGGTAGTGATGTTGACGCATACCGTTGTTACACTTTTATTTATCACTGTGTGCCTAGCTTGACAGTGTATTGACTACTACCTGATAGTGCTAGTAGACACAGTGTAAGCTGACCTGCATCGTGCAATACTAGTGTGCAATGGTCTGTTTGGCTGGTGTGTATGCCCTTTAAGAATAAATCTATGCTGGCTGCGTGTGTGGTTGCATCTTGACTGTGCGTACTAGCACTGTGCTGTTTGTGTGTAGGATATACTAGCTTTATGGTATGCACTGCTATTGCCCAAGTTGGTGATCATGCTCGTGACTGATGTTCTTTATATAGTCTGCATAGCGTAGAAACATGCGTTGATGTAGTTCGGACTGGGGATCAAGCCAAAAGCGTGTGCGATTGAAGTGAGCTTCGAATGTGACACTATTGTCTGTGAGGAATTTGAATAATCCTGGAGTATGGTCAAAGTCTTTGGTGTAAACACAGTATTGTTGCACACTGTTCTCCTCTGTGGTTGCTAACAATACTTATTGATGAACAAGCACAGTGTAGCCCAAAATGGGTCTGCAGGTCAAAAAAATTGCTGCGCAAAAAATTGCGTATGCCCGAATCCTTTCTGGGTGGTGATTATAGACCACTAGCATTCAAAATATGCACTAGCACTGTGTGTACTATAGACCTTCAACTTTATATTAGACCTCGACCTCATCACCGATGAACTTGATGACATCACCATAGCGGTCACGGATCTCAACTGTGGGACTATCATAGTCTGTGACACAACACTCAGCAACCTCCTCGGCCTCTTCAAAGGTTTCATAGAAGCCTTCCAGCTGCTCTACTGTGTCTGTGTAGTAGTAGACTCTGTACATGCTAACAGCGTCCTGTGCTACCTGCGGGTCGCTGTGACTCTGGCAAGTGTCCAGCACAGTGTGCAGCATTGTTATCATTGTTGGGCATCTGATCGAACAGTGTTTCACCAGCTCTAAAGTCTGGGTCCCATGGTGTGTCCATAGTTGAACATGCACTCAGCATCAGCACTAATAACAACAGTGTGATCACTAACAAAGGATGTTCCCATCTAAGCTTCATACTTGTTACCCTGTGCTAACATAACAGCACCTAGTGCTACACTTACTAGACCACCTAGTATCACAGTAAGCATCACAGGTAAGCTGTTGGCTTGTTCCATACACGCACCATCACAGTCATTGGCTGATCCTGCCATAGCAATAAAGCCTAGGATGATTAGTGTAGTTCCGAAAGTGTTTAATAGTTTGTTCATAGTGTTCGCTCCTTGTTGTTTATAATAACAGTATACGACACTTGCCGTATACTGTCAACCAATTTGTTAGTCTGCTCTTGAACCTGCATAACATCTAAAGCCGTACTTCTCAAACACCTTAGCGGCTGCGTAAGCACCTTGCTCTTTGACGTCCATGCTTTGTCCATGATGTCCACTTGGGTTGTATATTTGTAGGCTACCATCATAGCTACGTTCTACACCAGCGGCTTTAAAACGTTTGCCTAGCTTGGTGTTGCCTTTGATGCCGTAGATGTTAATCCAAGCAAAGCCACAGTACATTGGCTCACCATACTCATTGCCGCCTGTGCTCGCGTTCCACTTGGCTAACCATGTGTGTGCTGCAACAGCAGCTTCAGCTTTGGCTTCTGCTACAATAGCTGTGATATCATCTACTGTAAGGTTGTTGACGTCCTGGGTTAGGACTGTTTGGGTTTGTGTTGCTGTAAACATAATCGCTCCTTTATTGTTTAATATAAGTATATTATACGTCCAAAAGGGGTAGTTGTCAACCCCTTATTTCCAAAAAGATTAATCTAAATCGCACAACCATTCATTGTTTTCGAACATTGCAACCAGTGTATCGCCTGGAAAGTATGGGCTTTTGACAGCTGCCATAGGTTGTCCTGTGGTCTCATATATGTCTAGTTTAACTAGCTCTACAGTCTTAAAGCCATCATCGCTGCCGTATCCGCGGTTTACAAAGTGTACATTTAAAGTTGTCATTGTGTGCGCTCCTGTGTGTGTTTCTATATAACTGTTATAGCACATTTTGGACAGGGTGTCAACCCCTAATTGCATACTCATCATGCTTTTTTAGGAACCAACGTTCTAGCACAGGACCACCAGCATCTTCATCTACAATGATGTAGGCCACGGTCTTCTTGACGTTTGCATAGCGCCAGCCACTGTCATTGATCTGGCCGCCACCTACCCATACCTTGTGTGGATAGTTCTCTGCAATGCTCTTGGAGTAGTCATCTTGCTCTAGGTTGAGCGAGTATTCAAAATTGTTACCATGCTCCTTCTCTACGAAGTTGCCTATTGGCTCTTGTGTGTAAGTGTAGTATCCCATGTGCCGCTCCTCAAATGTTTAACTGTTATATACAGTATACTTCCAAAACTAGTTGTTGTCAACCTCTTTTTGGACATTTAATGACGTCTGAAGCTGCTTGACTACATCAAGGAACTTCTGTAGGTTAGCATCGCGATCTCTGCTTATCATAGTCTCTGCAGGTAATGGGATGCACATTGCACCCTCTGTGGGATACGCTGCGTTGATTCTATCTGCTGCTATCATGCAGGTCTTTTCATCTTGATAGATGGGTTGGACGGTTGCTAGTAGAGCACTGATGAGAATGAACTTCAAACTACCAACTCCTCGATAGCACCACGCTTCTCAAGCTCTGCTTCGATAGCAGTCTCGTCTCCTGGATAGGCACCTGCCATTATAGCGTTCCAAGTGTCTTTGAGTTGTTCAGTGGACATTGTTGAATAATCTTCCATTATACCACCTCCTCTTCTTTGATAAACTCGTTGAGGAAATGCGCCTGTTGTCCACAGGGTTGCATCAAGTAGCTCTGCGCCTTGCCCTTAAAGCCTGGCTTCCAATAGTCCTCTGACTTAACGAACCTGGATGCATAGTAGCTGCCATCAAGCTCTTTGTAGACGTTCCAAGGAGTTTCCCACTCCTCACATACCACTGCGTCATCTTCCATGACCTCTGTGGAGATCACATACTCCTGCGAACCATCATCAGCATACTCAACGAAACGAGTGATGTTCTTGACATCTTCCTCTGTGGTTGGACCCGACATAACAAAGGTGTCGCCACCCTTGAACTTCCAGTATTGAGGACACTCACCTGTGCCATCCCAATCATGGGCGCCGTAGTTTTCTTTGAATTGTGTGCTGATTACTAGTTTCATATTGTTCGCTCCTTATTGTTTATACTTACAGTATACCACATTTTGGATAGAATGTCAACCCCTAATCTACAATTTCTTTAAGGATTTCTACTTCTACATAATCGAACATAGCGAAGCCATTTGCGTCTTTCTTGCCATTGCTGACTATCCAATCCTTGCCATCAAATAGGTAGTAGTATTCTACACCCATATCAAACTCTTCTACCCACTCACCGATCGTATCGTATGTTTGGGGAGCAACATTCTCCCAATCCTCACCACGGTCTCTGTGGTATGCTAGGCACCAGTTGTCTGTCATAGGCAGCTCAGGCTCGTCACCAAACTTGGCATCGAAGTTGTGCTGCGAGCCAATCTCTTCTCGAACGCAGCTCAAGTCGCCTAGGTCGATCAGCTGCTTAACTGCTGCTGAGGTAGTGTAGTTGTTGGAAAGGATCTTACCTGCATAGTCCACATAACCATCCCAGTGACAGTAAATTGCTCGGACTTTGCCTTCTTCGGTCTTCATTGCGAATGTTGATCGTGTTGCCATTTTGTACGCTCCTAAATGTGTTTAACTTATGTTCTTAATATAGCACCTAAATGCTATGCTGTCAACCCCTAATTTACCAATTAGTTTGAGTTGGCCAAGTGCGCCATTGTATCAGCATTGACCTCAACGGCTTCGAACTCTGTTACTTCGCGATCTTCTGCGAACAACATCAACTCTACAGCCAACTGTCGTGCTTGGTGCTTGGTCAATTGTAGTGAGTTGAAGTTGCCATTGTGCCAAGCACCACCTGACTCTCGTTCGACTTTGGTCTTGCGT
>MEHZ011426568.1_pt1 | contig 37646 bp, 8 predicted proteins | sample 897221 | NCBI WGS metagenome assembly MEHZ01 (sample SAMN05514161, study PRJNA337945) | marine metagenome | isolation source: marine surface water | place: Arctic Ocean | collected 2007-12-13 | reverse complement strand
AGCGTTGGCGCGCCGGGGTAGTGGCCGCTAAGACCGACAATCGCGATCGGCTCGTCCGCATCCGCGGCCATGTGGACTGAAATCTCAGCTCTTCCTGAAGGGGCGCTCATGATCCGAGTGGCAGTCTCATTCCTAGGTTCCGCGACGGCGGACTGACCGCACCACGCCGCGCAGGCCTCGGGATGCGCGTCCACGAGATGCGCCGCTAGTTCGTTCAGCCGCTTGAACTCGAAGAAAAGCGTCTTTGACAGGCCGCCGAAAACATCCTCCAGAGCCTGATTGAGCTGCGTGATCATCACCGAATCGATGCCGTAGGCTTCCAGCCGTTCCTCGGGATCGACTCGTTCGGCCGGTAGCTTCACCACATCGCCGAAGAGCGCGCGCAGCCGGTCCAGCGTGGCCGCACCGAGATCGTCCGGTGTAACGGACATCGGAGCACTCGACGGATCGTCCACTGTAGCGTCCGGGGTGCCCAGAACGTAACGGCGCAGCTTCTCCCGTTCGCCTTCCATGACGACAACCCGCGGCGCGCCCCGCGCTATCGCCTGCGCGAAGGCCGTGACCCCGTTTTTCGTCTTCATCGGGACCATACCCGAGGTCCGGGCGATGACGTCGCGGGTCGCCGTGTCGACATTCATGCCGCCGTCGCGCCACAGTGGCCAGCCGAGCGAGACGGAGCGCCCGTGCCGCTGGCCGCGCGCCACCATCGCGCTACGCCGCTCGGCAAACCCGTCGAGCCACGCATTCGCCGCGGCGTAGTCCGCCTGTCCGACGTTGCCCAATACGCCTGCCGCCGAGGAGAACAGCGCAAAGAAATCGAGTTCCAGATCGCGCGTCGCCCGGTCGAGATGCGCAGCGCCCAGCACCTTGGGCGCGAGAACGGAGGCGAACTGTTTGGCGCTCTTCCGGACGATGAAGTTGTCACGGATGATGCCGGCCGCGTGGATGATGCCGGTCGGCGCGCGGTCTTCCGCGACGAGTTCGTCGACCAGCGTCTCGACCTCTTCCCAGCGGCTGACATCCGCGCGTCGGTACAGAACCCGCGCACCGTGTTCCTCGATGGCGCGTAAGGCGTCCCGGGCTTTGGCGCACAACGGCGAACGTCCGATGAGCACCAGCGTGGAGTCGTCTGTACCGCGCGCGATCTCCTGCGCAAAGATCAATCCTAGGCCGCCGAGGCCGCCGGTAAGCAGGTACACCCCGCCGTCGCGCCAAGGGATCACGTCCTGTACGTCCGGCTCGGTGACCTCGTGCCAGGACAGGACGCGGCGCGTTCCATCGGCGCAGCATATGTCGATGTCGCCCGGCGCGGCGGCGTTTTCGGCGAGCGCGTGTTCGAGCGCGGGGCCATCTGCCGGATCGAGGGCGATCACCTGCGCAGCGATGCCGGGGTATTCGCGCCGCACGGTCCGCGCAAGACCGGAAAGTGCATCCGCAAGTCCATCTATATCGGCCACAGACACCAGGAACTGAAGAAGTGCCTGGTCCGTTCCGTGGGCTTCCACGAATTCACGGACGATTCCGAACGCCTGTTCCGCTATCCCCATCAACCGCTGAGCGGGATCGGGATCGGACGAGGCCAAATAGTGGACCTGGTTCGCCGCATCCGCCGGGATCGTTACGAACCCTGGGCCGCAAGCGATCACCGCGTGGAAACCATCCGGCGCGGAAGACGCAGGTACAGGTTTTTCTTGCCATTCCGGCAAAGCGGTCAGGACACCGAACGGATCGTCGGCGCTCTCCGTTGCGGCGATCGCCCGGAACGGCGCAACTTCCATATCCGACAATTCGATCCAGTGGCGCTCGCGCGCAAACGGATAGGTCGGCAGGCTGACCCGCCGCGGGGGCCATCCCGCATGCAGTCGCACCCAGTCGAACGCGAAGCCCTGCACCCAGAGCGCAAGTAGACGGTCTAGCTTGCCGCGTGCGATCCACTTCCCGACGGCCTCCTGCAGTTCTTCGTCGTCGAACGGCAGAACGAGCGCCTGGTCGTCGCGCACCCGCCCGTGAAGCGCACCCGGCACGTCGTCACCCGCCGCAAACGCGCCGAGCATTTCACGAAGTTCGGCATAGGAGTGGACGGCCATCGCGAGGCGCTCCGGCAACGCCTCGCGGCCGACCTGCAGGGTGTAGGCGACGTCCTGCAGCGTCGGCATCTCGCCTTCGCCCCAACCGTCGATCCAGTTACACAGGCGGTCCGCGACCACGCGCAACCGTTCGGCGGTCCTCGCGGACAGGACGATCAGCGCCGGACCGGCCGCGTCGTCCTCCCGCGCCATGTCCGTCGGGGGCCGGTATTCCTCGACCACCAGATGCGCGTTAGACCCGCCGGCACCGAAAGACGAGATCCCGGCGATACGCGCGCAGGTCACTCCGTCGACCTCGGGCCGCTCCCACGCACAGAGTTCGCGGTTCACCACGAAGGGCGTTCGTTCGAAATCGATATGCGGGTTCAGCGTATCCGCGTGCAGCGAGGGTGCGATCTGGCCTTCGCGAAGCTGGAGCAGGACCTTGGTTAGCCCCGCGATACCCGCCGCCGCCTCGCAATGGCCGAGGTTGGACTTGGCTGAACCGATGCGACAGCGGTGTGCGGAGCCGCCCTCGCCAGGAAGGCCAAAAGCGCGTGTCAGGCCCGCGATCTCGATCGGGTCGCCGATCTTCGTGCCGGTGCCGTGGGCTTCGACATAGCTGACCGCGCGCGGATCGACCCCGGCGTTGTCCAACGCAGCGCGCACCACCCGTTCCTGCGCGACGGGGTTGGGCACGGTGTAGCCGCTCGTCCGTCCGCCATGGTTGACCGCGCTGCCCCGGATGACGCCGTAGATGTGGTCACCGTCGCGTTCGGCATCCGACAGCCGCTTCAGGATGACGGCGCCGACGCCCTCGGACGGGATGAAGCCTTCCCCACCCTCACCGAAGCTCTCGCAGCGTCCCTTGCCGGAAATGAACTGACTGCTGCTGAGCAGCAGGTACTTGTTCGGATGTAGCGACAGATTCACGCCACCCGCGATGGCGACATCGCTGACGCCTTCGCGCAGATCGCGGCAGGCCATGTGGATCGCCGTCAGCGAGGAAGAACAGGCGGTGTCGACCGACAGGCTCAGCCCATGCAGATCGAGCGCATAAGAGACGCGGTTGGCTACGCCCGCATAGCTACCGCCGAGTGCGCGGCGCCGGCCGCGCTGGCTCTCCTCCACACCATAGAACTGATACTCGCTGTACATGACGCCCGCATAGACCGAGACGGAGGCCGGTGCGCCGTCCGCGCCGCGTAGATCCGCGCGCCGGTAGCCGGCGTCTTCCAGCGCGGCCCAGCTCGCCTCGAGGAACAGGCGTTCCTGCGGATCTACGATCTCGGCCTCGCGTGGCGACATGGCGAAAAACAGGCTGTCGAACTTGTCGACGTCGTCGAGGAAGCCGCCCCACTTGCTGTAATGTGCGCCCGGCTTCGTACGATCGTCGGAATAGTAGTCGCGCCAGTCCCATCGGTCCTTTGGCACTTCGGTAATGCAGTCGATCCCGTCGCGCAGGACCTGCCAGTAGGCGTCGAGGTCGGGCGCGTTCGGGTAGCGGCCCGACAGGCCGACCACCGCGATGTCGTTATCCCGTGCGTCTCCGGACCGCGCGGCGCGTGGGGCCGCAGGGCTGAATGTGTGCGCCTTGGCGGACCCGGGTCCGTCGGCGGCGGCGGAGGCTGCGTCGCCCGTCCGCTGTGACAATGCGCGGGGATATTCGGCGAACAGCTGCGCCGCGAGATCACGCAGGGTGGCGCACTCGTAGAACAGCGTGATCGAGACAGGCTCGCCCAGCTCCGCCTGGAGACGCTGGGTCACCTCGGTCGCCATCAGAGAATCCATGCCGAGCCGTTCAAGTGAATCCGCCGCGCCAATCCGGCCCGCCGGGATCCCGGAGACCTCCGCGATCAGGCGCGCAAGATATTGCTCGGTTCGCGGCAGTGCATAGCCGGGCGCGGGCGGCACCGGTGCCGCCTCATTTCCAGTGGCGTCGCCGCGCGTGCTCGCCGGCGTGGCAAAGTGCTGCGCGAGCATGTCCTGCAGGGCCGGGTCGGCCAGCATCTCGATGTGATTGTCGACCTCGACCGGTGTCTCTTTCAGTCCGGGCAGCAGGTCGTGCCATGCCGAGGCGTAGTCGACGCCGTCGAGCGGATCGCGGGTGGCCGAGTTCATGTAGGCGGCGCGGGTTCCGTAGAACAGGCCGCCGTGGTTACGGAAATAACGCGCCGTGCCCGGCTGCGTCACGAGAGGCGCGGGCCGGTAGGCATCAATGCCGTACCCGGTCTGGATATCGACCATCCGGCCAATATAACCGCGCAGCCACGCCGCCGGCTTGTCCACGCCCACGGCGCGGCAGAATTCGATGAAGGCGTCGATCAGCGCCGCCCGCTCCCCGGTTTCGCGCGGCGGGCGCGGCGGCAGCGCGTCGCCGTTCTCGCCCCCCGACCGCTGGCGCGTGACCGCGATCAGGCCCATCGCCACAAAATGCACTTGGTCGTAAAGACCGTCCGCGATCCTCGCATGCTCGGACGGGTAAAGCGCATCGATCAGGGTAAGGCTCGCGACCTCACGCCCCGCCGCCTGCAGACGGCGCATCATCTCGTAGGCGAATGACCCGCCGATGGAGTAGCCGCCCAAATCGACCGGTCCGTCGGGCTGAATCTCCTCGACGATGGCGCTGTAGAAGCCCGCGATCTCCTCGACACCCCCGAGCGGTGTCTGCAGGTCGAACAGCCCGCGTGCCTGCAGGCCATAGACGGGACGGTCCAGCTTACGCGCCAGCGGCAGGAAGACGCTCGCGTCGCCGAAGGCCCCGTGGACGAGGAAGAGCGGGCGCGCAATGCCACCATCTCCCCCGCCGTTGCCGGTGCGGTTGAGGAGTTGGCATTCAACGAAGAACGGCGCGCGCGCGGTGCCGGTCTCGACCGGCACCGTCACAGGTGGCGGGCCGCATCGGTCACGCAGCCCGGCCAACGCCGGGGCCAGCGGCGCCAGCAGCGTGGCTAACGGCGCGCCCGGCCGCTCGATCATCGCGGCAGCCAACGCCTGCAGGAGGTGGCAGAGGGTTTCGGCATCACCGCGCGACAGCAACGCGCGCCGCCAGGAACAGACCGCGACGAGCCGGTCATCCGCCTTGAGGAACTGGAAGAACAGCGTGGCGACGGCCTGCCCCTCAGCCCCCACCCCGGACTCTTCTAACGTCACAAGGCTGTCGGCGAACAGCGAACGCCCGTGCCGGTCTGCTCCGCTCGCTGCGGCGCCGCCACCGAGATCGACGCTATCGACCACAACCTCGCCGTCGGCCGCCCAGAACCGGTGCCATGTCTCGTCCCGGCCGAGATCCTCGCCGCACGCAAGCGCCAGTGCGTCGTACATCGGAAGGCGGTGGCGCAGCGCATCGAGACTGCGCGCCTTCGTCGCCCGCAGCAGGTCGCGTACGGAGCCGTCCGCCGGAACCGGATAGGGCGTCAGCGCCACGCTGGTGAATTCGCCGAGCGTGTTCAGGAGAGAGGCGCGGTCGCGGTGACCCTGAAGCATTCGCAGCACCGGCACCGAATTGCCAAGCTCACGCAGCAGCAAGGCCAGCGCGGCGGTTAGCACCTGGGTGTGGGTGATTCCGTGTGCGCGATGAAATGCCGCCAGCTTCGCAGTCGTGTCCGGTTCGAAGGTCACCGCTAGGCTGTCGGAAATGTTTGGGTTCACGCTAGATGCGTCCGTTCGGTAGGGCAGCCGCATCGGGCCCGAAGCGCCGGCGAACCAGCCCGTCACCGCGTCGCGACCGTGCACGAGGGCGTCTTCCGCGCGTCTGACTTCACGCAGCGCATATTGCCAGTACTGCTCGCGCACGGACGGCAGTTCGATGTCCTTTCCTTCGGCCCGCGCAGCGTACGCAGCCATCAACTGATCGAACAGAAGGGGCAGAGTGTAGGCGTCGGCGAGCGCGTGGTGCGTCACGAATCCGAGATACCAGCGGTCCGCGATCCGCGCGGCCCAGCCGCGCACCAGCGGAGACCGGTCGACCGCGATGCGTTCCGCCCGTCGCGCGCCGACGAAGCGGCGGAAGGCCGGCAGGTCCGTCATCTCAATCGTTTCGATCGTCGGGAGAGGTTGCCCTGATTGCGGTGTTGCGACGGCCTGCACCCAGCCACTGCCGAGCGGCAGGAAGCGCGTACGCAGGATGTCCTGCTCTTCAGCGAGCCGGGCCAGCACGTCGTTGAGGAGATCGACTCTGAGGCCGTCGCGGGCACATTCGAAGACGTGCTGGATGTTCCAAACCGTGTGCCCGAGCACTTCGGAGTGATAAAGGTTGCGCGCCTGCTCTTCCGAGACAGGCGCGACCAGCTCGCCGTTCGGCAGCAGCGCCGCCAGCCGGTCGATGGCCGCGCAGTCCGCCCCGGTCCCCAGCGCGCCGAGCTCGGTGCCCTGAGGGGAGACCCAGTGGCACGACTCGCCCTCACGCAGGACCGCAATGCCCTGCCCGGTCAGGCGAATGAGAAGTTCTGCCTCCGCCAAGCCGAGATTCGCGGGGAACGCACCGTGCGGCGCACCGCCAGGGAAGAGCACGTCGGTCGTCCGGTGATGGAGCTTCGCGCCGGTCATGCCAAAAGCCTCCGTGACAGCCACGACGCCGCTCGGCCGCCCTCGGACGGGTCGGGCGCGCCCGTGTCGGACAGGCTACCCGCCAGCGAGGCGAGCCATTCGATGCTCTCCTTCTCGGCCAGGTCGGCCAGCTGGATTTCACTTCCGAAGTGTTCGTTGATCCGCGCGAGCAAATGCATCGTCAGCAGGGAATCGAGCCCGTAGCGGCTGAGCGCCTGGGTGGGATCGATCTCGCCTTCCTCGTGCCCCGTCATCTCGCGCACCAGCGCCGCGATCACCGCAACCGCGCTGCCGTTTCCGGCAGAGGTGGGCGCGGCCACCGCTTCGCCCGGCGCGTCGAGCCAGCAGCGGCGGCGGTCGAACGGCACAGGCGGGGCTAGTTCCGGGGCAGCATAACGTGCGTTCGACGCGTCACGGAGGATAATCTGCACATTGGTGCCGGTCGCACCGAAGGAGTTGACCACCGCGCGCCGCGCGCCGTCAGCTCCCGCCTCCCAGTCACGGTGCTCCGTGTTGAACCTGAAGGGCGTGTCAGTCAACGCAGCGAGCGGCTGATCCACCGCGACCGTGGCGGGGATTTCGCCGTACCGCATGGCGAGCAGCACCTTGAGCAGGTGGGCGACGCCCGAACTCTCGAAGGAATGGCCAATGTTGTTCTCGACACTGCCGATCCATGCGGGCGCGTGCACGCAATCGGCCAGCGCCTCGATCTCCATCAGGTCGCCCAGCGCAGTGCCGGTGGCGTTCAACTCCACCAGCGAGACCGTTTCCGGGTCGATACCGTAACGCTCCAACACGTCTAGGCCGAGGCCGCGCTGCGCTTTCACGCTGGGCGCGGACATGCCGTTGGTCCGCCCGCTGTGGTTCGCGCCCCAGCCCTCGATCACACCTTGGATGGCATCGCCGTCGGCCAGCGCTTGGTCGAGCGGCTTCAGGATCACCACCCCGACGCCTTCCGCAGGCATCATGCCCCCGGCGTCCGCGTCCAGAACCTGTCCGCGCGGCGCACCGGACAGGATGCCAGAGGCGTGCGAGGCATGGATCAGGTTCGGCGTGCTCTGAACGTTCACGCCACCTGCGATCGCCACCTCGCAATGGCCGAGGAGAAGCTGGTCGCAGGCCTGCGCGATCGCCTGCGCCGAGGACGCACAGCCGGAATCTATTGACACGCACGGACCAGTCAGCCCGAGGCTGTAGGACACCCGCGCCGGAATACCCGAGCCGGTCACATGGGGCGAATACCCTTCAAGCCGATCGATGAGCTGGGTGTAGTCGCCGCCGCCGCCGCAGAACACGCCCCAGCGCGCACCCGCCAGGCCTGCGGGATCCAGGCCCGACTGCACGACCGCGCGCCATGCTTCTTCCAGGAACAGGCGCTCTGCCGGATCGAGATACGCGGCGTCGTTCGGGGTGATCTCGAAGAAGACCGGATCGAACTTGTCGATTGCGTCGAGGAAGGCACCATACGCGATGCCGTCGACGTCACCTTCGACGCCCCAGACCTCCCGCCAGCCGCGGTCGGCGGGAAGCGGTCCGAAAGCGGTGCCGCCGGTCTTCAACAGCTCCCAGAATTCGTCCAGCGAGGACGCACCGGGGAACCGGCCCGACATCCCGATGACGGCGATGGCCCGGGACGCGTGGGCGGGACCCATCACGCGATCCGGCGCACCGGATACATGCGCCGCGACCGCATCGCCCAGCGAACGCAGGGCCTCGGTGCCGCCGAACAGGTCGAAATGGTTCTCACCCACCACGGTGTGCGTGCGCATCTCCGGCGCGGCCGCGCGCCAGTTCTCCAACAGCGGCCCGAGCCCGCCACAGAAATGCTGGACGTTGGCGAGATAGTCCGGATTGAAAATACCTTCCGAAACCGCCGTGGCGCTGCGGGTCCGCAGCATCGTGATACGGGTCTCGCCCGGGCGCGGCAGCGGTGCCGCACGGTACCGTGCGAAGGCGCGGAGATTGGCCTCGTGTACCCGGGCCATGCTGCGCAGACGCTGCGCCAGGACCGGCGCAGCCTGGGTGACGCCTCGCCCGCGCACGAGTTCCACCAGCCGGTCGACCAGCGCGTCGGGATCGGTCACACGGTTGAGTTCGTCTTCCCCGATCTCGAGCCCGGACCACGCCACCTCGCCCGCGGCCTTGCGGCGTCGGAACTCGGGGTCGAGGTGAAGCATAGTGATGAGCAGAAAGTTCGCGTTCATCAGCAGGTTGCGGACGCCGTCGGAAAACCATAGGCTGGCCTCTGCGCGCGACGCGACCAGTGGCGCTTCCAAGAGCGTGAGGGAATCGACCGTTCCGCCGGCCTCCTGCAGCGTCCGCGCGGTCTCGTAGCCCGCCGTGCCGCCCATGGAAGTCCCGAGCAGGTGCCACGGCCCGTCGGGATCGACCGACGTGACCAGCTCCGCATAATGGCGGCCCATCTCCTCGACCGACGCGCAGGGCACATCGTCGGTGAGGAAGCCCTTCGCGCGGATGCCGACGACCCGAAAACTCCCACCGGATACCCCGGCCAATTTGTCGTAAAGGCCGACATCGCCAGACATCGGATGGACGCAGAACAGCAGCGGTCCGTCGCCGGCCAGGTCGAGTGCAACCAGTTCCGGGTGATGTGCGATCCGCTGGGCGAGATCGTCGCAAGCAGGAGCGGGTAACGAAATAGATACGACCTCACGCGCCGGGACCGTCGCACCTCCGGCCGCGAGATGATCAGCCAGCGCGCCGATGCTCGGATGGTCAAAGACCAGCGTTTCGCGAAGTTCGGTCCCGAGGCGGTCCGACAGGCTCCGCATGAACCGGCCTATATGGATCGAATCGATCCCAAGATCGATGAAGGAGGCACGCTCGTTGAGCTCACTCTCCGCCGGGATCATAAGGGTCTCGCGGATCGCGGCGACGAGCATCGCACGGATATCGTCTGGGGCATCCTCAGCGAGATTTTCTGTTGTCGCCGCAATGGTTCCAGCCCCACCGAATAGCGGCAGCAGCCTGTCGAGTACGCCGTGCAGCACCATTATCCGCGTGGCATCAGCATTGCCGCGGGCGTGCGCGAGCGCAGCATGGAGCGCACCGAGGCCGACGCTGGCCGGCATCGGCACCATCCCGGTGGCGTCGCGAAGGCGCACGAGGTTCGGCGCGAGCATCCGCATCCCCCCGTCTCGCCAAAGCGGCCAGCCGAGACTCAGCGTGCGGGAGGCCCCGCCGGACGCAGCGATTTCCTCCGCGCGCTGGTGGGCATAGGCATCCATGAAGCCGTTCGCGGCGGCGTAGTCTGCCTGGCCCGGATTGCCCCGCACGGCCGCACAGGACGAGAATAGCATGAAGAATTCCGGATCGAGCGCGCGTGTCGCAAGATCGAGGTTCACGGTGCCCGCGACCTTCGGTGCGATGACGTCCCGCACTCGCGCGGAATTCTTCGCCGGGATCGCCGCATCGTCGACGATGCCGGCGGCATGGATCACGCCGTCGAGGCGGCCGTAGGTCTTTTCGATATGCGCGACGAGCGCCGTTACATCCGACATCCGGGCGACGTCGGCCTGGCGGTAGGCAATCCGCAGCCCGGACACCCCTGATTCGCCGGCCGGCCGCCGGCCGCAGACGACCACGCGCGCGGCTGACGTGTGCGCGAGGATATCCTCGGTTACGATGCGGCCCAGCCCGCCCGCGCCGCCGGTCACGAGATACACGCCGTCCTCGCGCCAGACGGGCGAGCCGGACATCGGCGCGATCTCGTCCCAGGACAAAACCTGGCGGCCATTCGCATGACACCGGACATGGTCGTGCGTCACCGCCTGCGCGAGTTCAGCGGCGATCTCTTCAGGCTGGACGTCCGCGCTCACCTCGATCAGCCGGACATCTAGGCCCGGCGTTTCCGCCTGCGCAGTCCGCAGTAGGGCGGCGAGTCCGGAGTTCATCCACTCGCAGTCATCCACCGGTACGAGCAACTGGAACAGCCCGCGCACCTCGCACGGCCCGCACAACAGCTCACCCAGCCGCACGAGCAGGCCGACCGACGCTGCCATGTACCGCGCCGCCGCGCTCTCGCCCTCGACCTCTAGCGTTATAATCTCAGCATCATCGGGTAACGCCACGTGCTTCAACACATCCGACCTCAGGCCGCAGGCCGCGACCCAGTGCCGCTCGTGGTGCGCGTTTTCCTCACGCCGCGGGGAATCATCCCACACCGGCATCAACAGCGCGGTCCCGATGGCCTCCTGCACAGGATCATTGGCCGCGGGCGGCAGCTCTGCCGTGGCCAACCGCTTGTCCAGGCCGGCCGTCGACAGCGTCGAGGTGTCGGGCATCCAGTAGCGGTCGCGCGCGAAGGGATATGTCGGCAGCGACACGCGCCGCACCGGCAGGCCGGCATACCGGCCCGCCCAGTCGACATCCACTCCGTCGACCCACGCCTCGACCAGAGCAGAAAGGTCGCCGGAGGCCGGCGCATCCCCTGCACGCCCGTTTGCAGCGCCAAACCAGACATTGGCGCCGATGGCGGGCTCGCCGCCTTCGGGCCAGTCGTCGAGGGCGCAGGACAGGGCTTCTCGGACCTCCGCCACCGAAGCCGCCACAAAGCCGAGACGGTGATCCATCGTCTCGCGGCCGCATTGCAGGGTGTAGGCAAGATCCGCCAGCGCAGGTGCGTCGGCGCCCGCGTCAGAAAAGAAGTCCCGAAGGTTCTCCGCCGCCTCTCGTAACCGCGCCGTCCCGCGGGCGGACAGGACGATGGCGACCGTGGCCGCGTCGGCCTCAAGCCGCGCCCGGCGCCCTGCCTCGTCCGCGTCGATGTATTCTTCGACCAGCACATGCGCGTTTACGCCGCCCGCCCCAAATGCGGAGACGCCTGCGATCCGCGTGCCGCCATACGGCCGCGGCCAGTCCGTCGCTACGCGCTGAACGGTGAACGGCGTCGTCGCGAACTCGATGTGAGGGTTGAGGGTATCAGCATGCAGGCTGGGCGCCAGCCGCCCGTGCTGCATCTGCAGCACGGCGCGAGTCAGTCCGGCGATGCCCGCCGACGCTTCCAGGTGGCCGATGGCGGATTTGACCGACCCGACGGCGCAGAACCCCGTCTCGTCCGTGTCCGCGCGAAACGCCTGGGTCAGCCCGTCGATCTCGATCGGGTCGCCGAGTTCCGTACCGGTGCCATGGGCTTCGATATAGGTGACCTGACGGGCGTTAATGCCGGCTCGGTCAAGCGCACCACGCACCAGTGCCGCCTGCGCGTGCGGGCTGGGCACCGTGTAGCCATGCGTCCGACCGCCGTGGTTTACCGCCGTGGCGCGGATCACCGCATGGACACGCTCGCCCGCCTCCAGCGCGTGGGCGAGCGGCTTCAGCACAATAACGCCGACGCCCTCGCCCGGTACAAAGCCGTCCCCGCCCGCGCCGAACGCCTTGCACTGTCCGTCCGGCGACAACATGCGGTTAGCCGACAGGTTCGCGTAGCTCGACGGGTGGAGATACAGGTTCACGCCCCCGGCGATGGCTGCCTCGCACTCACCGCGCATAATATGCTCGCACGCCTCGTGGATCGCGGTCAACGAGGACGAACACATCGTGTCCACCGGCATGCTGGGCCCGATCAGGTCGAGGCTATGCGAGACCCTGTTCGCGACGGAGCTGAAAGAGGTGTAGGGAAACATCGATTCCCCGGCCTGCCACATCTCCGGGCCGTACAAGCCGTAACCGATGCGGGTGACGCCGGCGAAGACGCCGACACGCTTGCCGAATGTCTCGGCCAGATAGTCCCGCGTGTAACCCGCGTCTTCCAGCGCCGCCCAGGCCGCCTGGAGGAAGAGCCGCTCCTGCGGATCGATGCGCAACGCTTCCTGCGGCGCGATGCCGAAGAATAGCGGGTCGAAGGTGGCGACATCGTTGAGGAACCCGCCCCACTTGCTGTAGCTCCGCCCGGTTTCCGCTGCGCGCGCAGGATCGGATTCGTAGAAGCCTTCGAGCGACCAGCGGTCGGCGGGGATTTCCGTGATGCAGTCGCGCCCGCTTTCGAGATTAGCCCAGAACTCCGTGAGCGTCTCGGCCCCCGGATAACGCCCGCTCATCCCGACGATGGCGATGGCCCCGTCGTCGGTATCGGTGCAGGTGGCGACACGCTGTGCCGTTACTGGCGCAGATGAAGAGACGGATGCGGCCACAGCCTCTGCCGGCGTTTCCAAACTGTCGTGCCCGCACAGTTCCTCGAGCCTCGCAGCGTGTTTCTCGATCAGGTAGTCCACCAGAGCATCGGCGTTCGGCATGTCGAACAGCAGCGTAATGCCGATCTCGCCGAAGCGCTCGCGCAACTCGCTGGTGATCCGGGTGATGAGGATCGAATCGATCCCATAGCGCTCCAGCGGCTCGGCCGGATCGATTTGGTCGGGCTCCATGCGCAGCGCCGCTGCGACGATACCGGTCACGAGTGCACGCGCGCGGACCCGCAGGTCAACCGCCAGAGATTCAGACGTCGGCGTATCCGGCGTCGAGGGATTGTATACAGAATCGGGCGTCACGACCGGGGCAGCCGAAACGCGTGCCCGGTCCGCCGCGCGCCGCGTCACGCCGTCGCTCTCCGCGCCGATGATCTGCTGACCAAGCTCGAGCGACGAGGCGGCCGGGAAGACCACGTTGCGGAAGCCTTCCTCGCGAAGCACTCGCGCCCAGGTCTCCGGCTCCAGACCGGGCGAGCCAGGAATGCGGATCGCGTCGTCCTCGTTCAGCCACCAGCCCTCCAGTAGGCCGAAAGTGAGGTGCGCCAGCAGGGACGCCTCGCTGAGTTCGTTCATCAGCAAGACGCCACCCGGGCGCAGTATGGCCTTCGCGTTACGCAGGGTCTCTCGGATGTTGGCGGTCGCGTGCAGCACGTTTGCGGCGATGACCATGTCGTAACTGCCGGTCTCGACGTCCTGGTCTTCCGGCGCGCGGGTCACGTCGAAGATCTTCGTCGTCAGATACGGCGCGTCCTCCGCGTAGTTTTCATGGGCGTGGAACAGGAACGCCTTCGACAGGTCGGTGTAGCAGTACTCGCCAACCGCGGCGGCGTGCGGCGCCAGCGCCCGAAACACTCCGGCGGAAGTCCCGCCGGTACCGGCTCCGATCTCGAACAACCGCGCGGGCGACTCGCCGGCGGCTGAGGCGCGCGCCTCGACGAGCGCAACCACCGTATCGGCAAGGACCTCGTTGAAATGATCTGCCGCGCGATTACCCTTATAGATGCCCTCGACCCGTTCCATCGACGCGCCAGGGAAGAGCACGTCAGTCGCCGGGCGTTCGCCGCGCAAGATCTCCGGCAGGGCGCGCATGCAGTCCTCGAGCAGCACCGCCGCCGCGCGGAGGTCTGTGTCGGCCAGCCAGCCGTCGCGGTGTGCCACCCAGTCGGCCCAGGCATCCGCAAGGGAGGTGGATTCGTCTTCCGCGAACCCATCGAGGAAGGCGCGCGACTGGCCCAGCCAGCGGCGGAAGAAGGCCGGACCGTTCAGCACATCATCGGTTTCCAATAAGTCGAGTTCCGCCAGCGTGGCGTGCAGCAACCGCGCGAGCGGTGCTTCCATCGCGCTGCCGTAGAAGACAGCGGCGTGGCACAGTACATCGTCCGGCGCGGGCAGATCCGGCAGGCGGCTCATCGCCCGGGCGAGCGTGCCGTGCACCCCGGCCGCACCGACATCGAGCGCTATGTCTTCTTCCCCAATTTCGAGCACTCCACCGTCGCTCGCGGAGATAACCACGGCCTGGTCGAGCGATCCTGCCAGCAGGGCCTCAAGCCCGGCCATGCCCGCTTGTTCCGTCAACGGCTGCACGCCGCGACCGGCCATCCGGTTCCTGGAAGTCTCCGGGATGGCGAGCCCGGTACCGGCCTCCCAGTAGCCCCAGTTCACCACCTTGACCGCGCAATCCAGTTCGCGGCGCAGCAGGGCGGCGTAGGCGTCCTGGAAGGTGCAGCCGGCCGAATATCCGCTCATGCCGCCGTTCTTGATGAAGGAGGAAATAGAAGAAAAGAAGAGCACGAAATCGAGCGTCTCTCTACGGAAGACCTGCAACGCGCGGACCGCTACGTCGATCTTCACCGACAGGATGCCGGCAAATTCCGTCTCGTCCATCTCGGCCACGGCGCGGTCGAACTCCGCCACGGCGGCGAGCACGACACCGTTCACGGGCCCGACGTCATGCCGGATATCATCCAGCGCCGCCTGCAGGGCCCGGTGGTCGCGTGCGTCGGCGCGGACGTAGCGCGGCGCAGGGCCCGACGCCGCGAGTTCCTCGATGGCTGTGCGGATATCGTCGTCCGCGTCGCGCCGGCCGATCCAGACCACCTGAGCGCCGCAGGTCTCTATAAGGTGACGCGACCAGATGCGTCCGAGACCGCCCGCGCCGCCGATAACCACGTACACACCGCCCTGGCGGTAGGGTGCTTGCATCGCGGCAAACTCACCAACCGGACGCAACACCTGTCCGAACCACTGGCCGCCGCGCCAGACAAGCGGATCGGCCCGGTCGCAGGAGCCCGGGGCGGACGCAGTCAACGCGGCCAGCGGCCAAGCAATCTCGTCCTCCACGTCGAACAGGCGGATCGTCCAGCGCGCGAACTCGCGCGCTAGCGATCCAGCCAGACCGTGGATCGCGGCATGAGCCGGATTGACCGGGGCTTGCGGGTCGGGCGAGACTGTGCGGCAAGTCACGAGGCTCAGCAGCAGTTGGTGCATGTCATAGCCGTGCACGTGTAACGCCTTCGCGAGGCGGAACAGCGACCGTGCACCGAGGACCTGCGCCTCGATCAGGTTGCCGTCGCATGCGCTCGCCAGCGGGAAGTCCGGCGCCGCGAAGATTACATGGGCAAAGGGAGTGTCACGATCGAGCAGCTCGTCCAGCGCCGCCGTATCCGCCTGCGTCCCGATTTGCACGGAATCCGGGAAACACTCCTGCAGTGCCTCGACGACTTCCGGCCGCCCGCCGACAATCAGCGTGGGTGTGCCGGCGTCCAGCACCGCAGCGGGGCCGGGTCCCGGCATGACCTCCCAGACTGGACGCCACAGTAGGTCCGCCACATCGTTTGCTGTCTCCGCCTTCACGGGCGCAGGGACCGGCTGTTCTTGTCGTGTTGCCCGTTCTACCGCCGAGACACCGGAAACCGGCGGCACGGTTCCGCGCACGGCAGGCGCCCAGTAGCGCTCGCGCACAAACGGATATGTCGGCAGCGCGACCCGGCGGGGGCGGTCTTCGCCGTACATATCCGCCCAGTCGACGGCGAGGCCTTTCACCCACAGATCGAGGACCTTCGAATATTTTCGTTTGGTTAACCAGGCTTCGAGGACCCCGGACATATCCTCGTCTGCCGCGAACAGTGCAACCGTCTCCCGGCCCTTTTTTGCGTTGCCGCGATACACGTTGGACAGATCTTCCTTGTCTGCCGCGATGTCCGCGAGAACTCGGACTAGTTCGTCCTTGGTGCGCGCCATCATACCGAGGCGAACATCCTTCGCCGTGCGGCCCACCTGGAGCGTGTGGGCGATTTCGGCCAGAGACCGCTCGTCGGCCTTGCCGTCGGCGATGAAACGATGGAGGTCGGCGGCGAGTTGAACGACCTGTGCGTCCGTGTCCGCCGAGAGGATCACGGCGTGTTCACTCGTATCTTCCGAGACGGTACGCGGGGCCTCGACGTGTTCCGCCACGACGACGTGTGCGTTAGCGCCGCCCGCGCCGAAGGAGGAGACCCCCGCAATGCGCGGCGACGGCCAGTCCGCCGCCTCGTGCTGAACGCGGAACGGCGTATCCGCGAAATCGATCCGTGGGTTGAGAGTTTCGGCATGGATCGACGGCGCGAGCCGGCCGTGCTTTATTTGGAGCAGAACCTTGATCAGGCCCGCGATGCCCGCAGCGCTCTCGCCGTGGCCGATATTTGCCTTCACCGACCCGACGGCGCACCCTTCGCTTCCGCCCGCCGCCGCGAAGGCCGCGGCGAGTCCCCGGATCTCGATGGGATCGCCCAGTTCGGTTCCCGTGCCGTGGGCCTCGATGTAGCTGACGTCCTTGGCAAGAACTCCGGCGCGGTGGAAGGCGTCGGCGACCAGCTTCGCCTGGGCGGCCGGGTTCGGCACGGTGTAGCCGTTCGTCCGTCCGCCGGCATTGATCGCGCTGCCCTTAAGCACGCCCAGCACTTGGTCGCCGTCGGCCAAGGCCTCACGCAGGGGCTTCAGGATCACCGCGCCCACGCCTTCGCCGTCGACGAAACCATCGGCATCCGCGCCGAACGGGCTGCACTTCCCGTCGGGCGAGAGCGCGGTCATCTCGCTCAGGTCCACGAAATGTTCCGGTGTGAGTATCAGGTTCACGCCGCCGACGACCGCGCGGTCGCACTGGCCGCCACGGATCGCCTCCATGGCGAAGAAGATCGCGCTGAGCGAGGAGGAGCACGCCGTGTCGACCGCGACCGACGGCCCATGAAAGTCGAACTGGTAGGAGACCCGATTGGCGATAGACCACCCGCGCGGCTGACGCCCGTAGGTGCTGTTCATCACGCCGACGAAGACGCCGACCTGATTTTCGGGCGACAGCGTGTCCGGCGTATAGCCCGCCGTTTCCAGGGCGGTATGGGCGCATTGGAGGAACATGCGTTCCTGCGGGTCCATCCGCTCCGCTTCGCGCGGGGAGATCCGGAAAAAGAGCGGGTCGAACTTGTCGACATCGGCTAGGAAGCCGCCCCAGCGGCTATAACTATACCCCTCGCGCCCGCGCGCGGCGTCAAACCAGGCCCGCCAGTCCCAGCGGTCTTCCGGCACCTCAGTGATCGAAACCCGCCCGGCCGCAAGATTGTCCCAGAACTCATCGGGTGACTCCGCGCCCGGGAAGCGGCAGTCCATGCCGATGATCGCGATGTCGTCGTCGGTTACGCGGGATGCCCGCACCGGCGGCCGCGTGGCCGGACGCGGCGGTGCCTCGGGCGCGAACGCTGCGGCGGTCGACGGCGCCGGTTTGTCTGCCATGGGCGTCACACTGAGCCAACGCGCGAGTTCGTCGCGGTGGTTCTCGAAGAGGAAAGCGACCAGCCCTTCGACACTGCGCACCTCGAAGAACACGGTGCTCGCGATCTTCGTAAAGCGCGTCCGCAACTCGTCGGTCATCTGGATAGCGAGGATTGAGTCCAGCCCGTAAGTCTCGAAGTCTTCGCCGGGCACCACATCGGAGGGCGACATCTGGAGCGTCACCGCTACGAGTTTGCGGATTTCGGCGGTCGCACGATCCCGCAGTTCGCCGGTATCGACGACAGTCTCCGTCGTCTCGGCGACAGGCGCGGCAGCCGGATCCGCGTGGGATACGGCTTCGGACCGGCGGATCAGCGCCATCTGCGGGTGCGCTCCGGCAAGCAGTGCGTCGAACGCGCCGAAGCCGTCCTCCGGCTCGATGGAGCCGTAGCCGGCGCGCGCAAGGCGTTCCCGGTAGCTGTCATCGCGCACCACGCCGACGCTACCCCAGTAGCCCCAGTTCATCACACGCACGGGCACATCCAGCGTTTCGCCGAGCGACAGGGCGAAGGCATCCTCGAAGGTGCTGCCCGCCGCATAGTTCGACTGGCCGGGAAGGGTAACGAAGGCTTCGATGGAGGAGAAGAACGCTAGGAAATCCAGCGCCTCGCCGCCGAAGACCTCCGCCATCCGAACGCTGGTGTCGATCTTAGCCCGCAGCACGGCGTCGAAATCGTCGTTTTCCATCGCCGCCAGCGTGCGGTCGCGGAGCACGATAGCGGAATGAATCACGCCGTCGATGCGGGGATGCATCCTGCGGATCTGCCGGCACGCTTCGCGCAATTCGTCTAAGTTCGCAGCGTCGGCGCGGATATAAACCGGCGCGTTGTCGCCCTTTGCCGCACCCGCAATCGCCGCCGCAATTTCTAAGTCAGGTTCGCGGCGGCCGATCCAGACGATATGCGCGTCGTAACGTCCGATCATCCGGCGGCTCCACGCCGCGCCGATTCCGCCGGCGCCGCCGATCACCACATAGATCCCGCCCTGCCGAAGCGGAATGTCGCCGCCATCAACCGTGTCCCTTTCGACCGGCTGCAGCGAACGCGCGTATGCCGTCCCGTCGCGCAGAGCCACCGGCGCGCCGCTTTCGGTCACGGGAACGCGGAACATCGCCGCGATAGCGTATTCGCCGTCGAGGTCCGCCAGGCGCACCGGCCAGTGCGGATATTCCCGCGCCATGGATCCGATAAAACCGTGCAGCCCCGCATCACGCGGGGCCACGATGTCGCGGACGCTCGTCTTCACCGCGCCGAAGGTGGCCACACTCCATGCGAGGTCCTCACCCGCATAGCCCTGCGCGAGCAACGTTTTTACCAGGGCGAAGCAGAAGCGCAGAGATTCAGTAGCATCGGTCGCGACATTGCCGGCGTCGAAGGGCAGGCAGTCCGGATCGCCGAGCCAGACGACATGGGCGAACGGCCCGTTCGCCTCCAGCCAGACAGAGAGAACGTCGCCATCCCAGCCGTTGTCCGTTTCATAACTCGCACTGTCCGGATAAATCTCCGCCACCACCGACGCAGTGCGGTCGGAGCCGCCGAAGATCGCGGTGCGCGCCCCGGTTTCGGGCGGGACGACCGTTCCATCGGCGGCGACCGGTGCCCATACGGGACGCAGACGTTCGGCGGCGGCGTTCTGCGACGCACTCTCTTCTGCAGCGGCCAGCCCGCTCGCGCGGACTTCGAGCGCGCGCACCCGGACACACAAGTTCTCCTCGACGTCGTACAGGTCTAGATCGACACGCCCGTCTGCCGTGCGCAGCCGTGCGCGCATCTCCGAAGTCGTCGGGCCGAGGATATCGACCCGGGCCGCGCTGACCGGTACCAATGGGACTGATTCTTCGGCGGTGAGGCCGAGTAGGAGGAGCGGCTGAAGCGCGGCGTCGAGCACCGCCGGGTGGACTTCGAACTCGGTATCATCCCCCGAAAAGCGAATCGCCGCGGACACGCCCTTGTCGCAAGACCGAATTTCGGTCACGTTGCGAAAGGTCGGTCCGTACTGGACCCCGCGTGCGCCGAACGCCGTGTACATCGTCTCGGCAGACACGGACGGCCCGTCGGCACTGGCTACCGCGTCTTCTCCCGACACGTCCGTCGTGACTAATGAGACGCCGCCGCGCGCGTGGACCGCATCACCGCAGCGTATTTCGAAGCGCGTCGCGCCGTCGGGCGTTTCGGTGAGCGCGATCTCGAGCCGGACCGGTTCGTCGTACGCAAGCACGGGCCTCAGCCATGCCAGGTCTTCCAGCCGCAGCGCGTCACCCGCGCCGGGACGGCGGTGATCGGGGAGCGCCTGCACCATGGCCGCACGGACCATTTCCACCGTCGCCATCGCCGGGAGGACGCGCCGCCCGCCGACCCGATGATCGGACAGGAGCGGGTCATCCGGCCCGAGCGTCGCCGCGAAGCGGGGACCGTCGAGGTCCGAAATATTCTCGTGCAGCAGCGGATGCAGGCGCGCCGCACCTTCCACCGACGCCGTTGCGATCGCCGGCAGCAGGTAGGAATCTTCCGCGAAGGGATAGGTCGGCAGGTGAAGCCGTGCAGGCGTCCCGTCCACGCGAACCCAGGAGAAATCGCGGTTGTCCGTCCAGGCCTCGGCCAGGGCGGACAGGCCGGTGTCTGTCTCATCTGAGGAGTTCGACGGGGCCGCGCCGTTCTCGGCAATCCGGCGAAGGCCGTCGATTAGATCCGCGAACGTTTGGACGGCGAGCGCAGCGCGCACCTCGAAGCGGTCGCGCCCGGTCTGAAGCGTATGCGCGAAGGCGGCGAGGTCGAACGCCTCTTCTTCTGCCGCCTCTACAAATACTTGCAGCCTTTCGGCCAGCGCCGCGAGCCGCTCAGGCGTGCGGGCAGACAGCGGGACAACCTCGCCGGAGGTGTGTGTCTCAGGTGCCAAGACCGCCGCTTTCGGCGCGTCGCAAAGGACGAGATGGGCGTTGGTGCCGCTGTAGCCGAAGGCGCTGACCGCGGCACGGCGGGCTCCATCCGCGTTCTCCGACCATCCCCGCAGCGCGGTGTTCACGAAGAACGGGCTGTTCGCGAAAGCGATATGACGGTTCGCCGTTGCGTATCCCACCGAGGGCGGAAGCTGTCGGTGGCGCATCGCCAGCAGAACCTTGATGACCCCCATCATGCCGGCGGCCGCGCCGGTGTGCCCGATATTGCCCTTGGCCGAGCCGATGGCGCAGAAGCCCCTCCGCGAAGTGTGTTTCGTAAAACTGTCTTTGAGTGCATCGATCTCGACCGGGTCGCCGAGCTTCGTGCCGGTGCCGTGGGTCTCGATGTATTGCAGCCGCTCCACCGGCACGTCACGGCGCGCGTACATGTCAGTCTGGAGCCGCGCCTGGGACAGGAAGCTGGGCGCGGTAATGCCGGAGGTCTGGCCGTCCTGGTTGGTGGCGCTGGCCGAAAGCACGCCGTGTATCGCGTCGCCGTCGCGCAGCGCGTCGTCCAGCCGCTTGAGCACCAGCACGCCCACACCGTCGCCGACGACGATCCCGTCGGCCCCGTCGTCGAAGGGACGGCAGGTACCGGTCGGCGAGAGTATCCCCGCCCGGTGCATCGACACGAAGGACCCAGGGTGGCTCCAAACAGTCACGCCGGCCGCGAGTGCGAGATCGACCTCGCCACCCTGCAGCGCCTGGCGCGCGAGGTCCATCGCCACGAGTGAGGACGAGCACGCCGTGTCCACTGCGACCGCCGTTCCCTTGAGGTTGAGGAAATACGCCAGCCGTGCAGCCATCACACTGTTGTCGCCGCCGAGCATCGACAGGTGCGACCAGTCATCGGCCACGGCGAAGTCCGCCATCGAGCCGACATAGGTGCCGACGCGGCCCTCCGCGAGCGAGGCCGGCGCGATGCCCGCATCCTCCAGCGCGTGGTAGCCCTCCTGCAGCAGCAGCCGCTGCGCCCGGCTCATCGCATGGGCTTCCTTTGGGGAGATCCGGAAGAACAGCGGATCGAACCGGTCGCTGTCCACGATCCGGCCGTAGCGGCGTGGCACCTGGCCCTGTCCGTAGCGGGCGAAGAATTCGAGCCAGGACGGGTCCTCGATCTCGGAGACATGCGTCTCGCCCTTCGCGAGCAGGTCCCAGAATTCCTCCGGCGTGTTCGCCCCGGCGCAGCGGCAGGCCATGCCGACGATGGCGATCTCATCGCTCGCGGCTTCCACCGGAGCAGCCGGTTCAGTAGTCTGCGCAGCTGTTTGCACTGAGGGCACCGCCAGCTGCAATCGCGGTTCCTGTGCCTCAACATAAGCGGCCAGCGCATCCAGCGTGCGGAACTCGAAGATCACGCTCGTCGGCAGGGCCAAATCGAAGTCGGTGTTGATCGCCTCCAAGAGTTCGACCGCGTTGATCGAAGTTAGCCCGAGTTCGCGCAGGGACTCCGCCGGCTCGTCGTCTTGCAGTTCCAGCACTCGCCGGAAAATGCCTTCGAGCGCCGCGCGGATGTCGCCGCTGTCCGCCGTCTGTTCTTGCGGAACGGGTTCCGGCATCGGAACCGGCTCGGTCATTTCCATACCCGGTTCGCGCGGATAGCCTTCGCCGCCGCGCGCCTGCATCGCGGCCAGCGCATCGGGATAGAGGGTCGGGCCCGCGAGGCGCGCAGCGTTTTGTGCACGCAGCGTCTCGACCGAGGCGCGAGCATCGCGGCGCACGCGGAACTGGCAGTAGCTGACCCAGCCCTTCTCGATGGCGACGGCATTGTTGGTCCAGTTGCGCCAGGAATCGCGCAGCACTTCGGGCATCGCGCTCGTGTTGGCGTCACAATCCGGATCGTAGAGGCCGTTCGCGATCTCGCGCGAGACGTCGATAATCTCGTCGATCATAAAGCCATGCCGCGCAAGCAAATCGGCCCACCCCTCGCGTGTCGGGATGTAGACCGAGACCTTCGGATCGGCGATAGGCCCCTTCAGGTTGGCGATAAAGTCCATCAGGACGAGTTGGCCGCCGTCGTCCAGCGCCGTCGTCACATTCGAGAACAGGCCGTCCTTGTCCTCTATGTGGCACGCAACTTCGATCCCGATGACGAGGTCGTAGCGGCCGGGGAACGGCACCGCCGCGCTGTCCCTGTTGAACACTTCCGCGCGCAATCCCGTCCCGGCGATGCGGCGGCTGGCGTGTTCGGCTTGGGCCGGGGTGATGGTGTAGCCGTGCGCGAGTAGGTGCGGATACTGCCCAGCGATCCCGATGACATCGCTGCCATACCCACAGCCGAAGTCGAACACCGCGCCAATCTCGTGGAACGGCACATGGTCGAACAAGACGCGGCGGCACTCGCGCTGCCCAGCGCGCACCAATTCCGCTTCCTCCGGGTACTGGTCAGGATCCGATACGACCCGTGTTACCGAAAAGCCGGGGCGTTTTTCCAGGAAGGGGAAGAAGGTAACGTAACCGCCGTGGAAGGCGCTGCGTCCGTCCACGGCGATAGCCTCGTAGAGCGAGACGACCTTCTTCTCTTCTTGCGTCTTGCTGCTAACCGCAGGATGAACAGCAGCATCCGCCGGTTCCGAGTCTCGAGGTACGCAACGCCGGCGCGCAAAGGGATAACCAGGCAGCGCGGCTATCCGCGGCGACGCGCCGTCCGGCCAATGTAACGTCCAGGCGACGGAGGCGCCCGCCACCCATTGCGCCGCCGCACCCGTAAGTCCGGCGAAAATGTCTTCGCCGCGCAGATGGCGTTCCAGCGCATGGATCAGCTCATCGGTCGAGCGGGCCACTACTGCGAGACGTTCGTCGAACTCGGCGCGACCGACCTGGAGCGTGTGGGCGACGTCCGACAACAAAATTTCGGGGTACGCGCGGAGGTGGCCGGTGAGTTGCCGCGCAACGGCATCGAGCTGATCGGGCGCGCGCGCGGACAGCGGCACGATCCATTCGTCGCCAGTCTCCGGTAACGAAATGTCGAGTTTGGCTTCCTCGATCACGAGATAGGCGTTGGTGCCGCTGATGCCAGTCGCGCCGACGCCCGCGCGTCGCGGTCCCGTCTCCGGAGCCAACCAGGCGGCGATGTGCGCGTCGACCCGGAAGGGGCTTCCGTCAAGACGGATCTGATCGTTGGCCTTTGTCCAGTTGGCAACGCCGGGACGTTCACGCGCGCCCATCGCCGAGACGGCGGCGATCAGGCTGACCAGCCCCGACGCCGCGAAGGTGTGCCCGGTCAGCGGCTTGACCGAGGCGAGCGCGCAGGCGGCAGGTCCAGCATCACCGAACGCGCCGGTCAGCGCCTCGATCTCCACCGGGTCGCCCAGCGGCGAGCCGACGCTGTGTGCCATCACCAGCTGAAGGTCCGCACCGCGCACGCCCGCGCGGCGGTGGACTGCCTCGATCAGCTCGCGCTGGCGGACCGGGTTCGGCGCGGTGATGCCATTTGTGTGGCCATCATGGTTGGTGCCACTGGCCGCGATGCAAGCCAGCACTCTGTCGCCGTCGCGCCGCGCGGCGGAAAGCGGCTTCAGGACGATTGCGGCCACCGCCTCGCCCGGCACCAGCCCGTCCGCAGCGGCGTCGAAGACATGGCACCCGCCCGAGGCGGAGAGCATTTTGGCGTCGTCTATGCGGGCATAAGCGCGCGGGGTCAGGATAGGCCCGACACCGCCGACAAGCGCCACGTCGCACTCGCCCTGGCGCAGCGCGCCGCAGGCCTGGTGCAGCGCGACCAGCCCCGACGCGCAGGCCGCCGTCAGCGCAAGGGCGGGCCCGCGCAGGTCGAGCTGGTAGGCGATCCGCGCGGCCAGCGTCGCGTTCTGGTGCCCGTTGATATAGCCCTGCGCGGGGAAGAGGCCGTCATTGCCTTCCTCTACCCCAACATAGACGCCGCAGGTCTCCCGCGCGACGCGCGGACCCGCATAGCCCGCATTCTCCAGCGCGTGCCAAGCCTCCTCTAAGAAGATGCGCTGGCGCGGGTCCATCAGGTTGGCTTCGCGCGGCGGGATGTCGAAGAAGCGCGGATCGAACAGATCGATGCCGGACAGGAAACCGCCTTCGAGGCTGGACGCCCGTCTGCCGTCCTGTCCCCTGTCCGCAGGCATCGCACCAATGGCCGAAATGCCGGAACGCAGGTTCTCCCAGAAGGCGTGGACCGTGTCTGCGCCGGGGAAACGCCCGCTCATCCCGATGATGGCAATGGGCTCGCCCGCCACGAGCGGCCTGGCAGGAGCAGGTGCAGGTGTCGGCGATACGGTTTGCGCGGCGACCGGTTCAGGTACGGATGCGGTTGCCCCGGCGGTTCGCAACAGATCGCTGTTTGTCTCCGTAAGATGTCTTTCGAGCGCTGCGAGGTTGGCGTTGGCGAAGAATACTGTTGTTGTGATCTCCACTCCGAGGCGCGCCGACAATGCCTGTGCGAAGCGCGTGAGCAGGATCGAGTCGAAGCCGAAATCCGCGAAGTTGCGCTTCGGATCGAGCCTCGCCATGGGCGTTCCGAGGATCTCCGCCGCGATCTCTCGAACGGTCGCGGACAGGACTACACCGCGAGAAACGGAAGCGGCCGCTGCAGGCTCCAACGAAACCTGTTCTTCCGCCAGCCTACGCATCGCGCCCGCTTCACCGGCTAGGACAAGGATGCCGCCCGGCGCGCCGACCATCAGTCGGTCGAACAGCGCCGTCCCCTCGTCAGTTTCCAGCAGCCGCTGGCCGGTAGATTCCAGATAGTGCCGGGTTTGCTTCGTATCGCCGACCTTCATCCCGCCCTCGCGCCAGAGTGGCCAGGCGATCACCGAAACCGCACAGGACGGATCGCGCGCCGCGCGAACACGGCCATAGGCCTGCAGGAAGCGGTTCGCGACGGCGTAGTCGCAGGAGCCGAAATCCCCGAGAAAGGCAGCGCTGGACGAGAAATAGGAGACGAACTCCAGCGGATCGTGGGCCAGCAAGGCATCGAGGATACGCGCACCGTAGATCTTCGGCGCGACCACCCGGGTGAAGGATTCGTCGTCGTTGTCGGCCAGGTCGCCCTGCCCGAGCACGCCGGCGGCGTGGACCAGACCGCCGATGGGGCCGAAGAAGTTTCGCGCCTCGGCCAATGCGGCACCCATCCCAGTCTTGTCCGCCACGTCGGCGCGCAGATAACGCACCGCGCAGCCTGACGCCTCTAGCCCCGAGATCACTGACCGTCGCACCCCGTCGAGCGCCGACCGCCCAGTCAGGATAAGGTTCTCCGTTCCACGTTGCGCAAGATGTCGCGCGAAGATCAGACCGAGCCCGCCGCTGCCGCCTGTGATCAGGACCGTTTTAGGCACGGAAAGCACATTTTCCTGGAGCTTGGCGGCGCGCGTTTGCAGGCGATGACGCACGGCGCCGCGGTAAAGCACGCTGCCGCGTGACGGCGCGCCAAGTTCCCGCGCCAGGATTTCCGCATCTTTTTTTCCTTCCTCGATGGCGACGACCGTTATCTCGGTGTTCGGCCAGGATCGCACGAGCGAGCGCTCGAACCCGATCCAAGCTTCGACCTGCGCCCGTTCCCAGCCGTTTTTCCAGGGGCCCGCCAGCACGATGCGGCGCGGACGGCGCTCGGCAGCATCCAGATCGCGAAATAGGCCGGCGATACGGTTGGTGTCCTCCGGCCTGGCATATACCAGAAATGTGCGGTCCGCGATGTCGCCGATGCCCGCCATTTCGGGTCGGTCAAGCCAGATGACATCCGCGTCGCCGAGCACGTCGTCGATCCGCGCACGTGCGTCGGGTACGGAGACCCAGAGGACCAACCTCGGAGTCCGCCCCGACGTGTCCGAAATCGGAGCGGCTTCCCAGACCTCCTCGAAGCAGACGAGCGGCTGTAGCAATACCTCCGGCGTGGGTACCACTGCACCCTCAGACGCATTGGGGAGAACGGCGCCAAGATCGTCGATCCAGTGGCGGGCCGGCTCAAAAGCGTAGGTTGGCATCGCCACGCGCCGCCGCACTGCGCTGCCGGGCAGGCCGGTCCAGTCAACCGAAGCGCCCGCCGCCCAGAGCGGGCCGAGCGTGTCGAAGTCACCTCCGGCAACCGCCACCGCTGTGAGCCGCTTTGCCGCCAAACCCGCAGCAAGTGCGGAGTCAGTTTCGTTCGAACCGCCCACATGATCGGTTGCGGGATCCGGAGCATTAGCGAGGAAACGATCCAGTGACGCGAGCAGGTTGTCGCGGTCGGCAACCTGCAGGGCGAGCCGGGCCTCCATCGCGGTTCGACCAACCCGAGAAGTGTGCGCGAGATCGCTAAAATCCGCCATCCGGCCCGCCTCAGTCTGCAACCAGCGGCGCGTCTTAAGCGCCAATTCACGCAGGCTGCCCCCAGTTCGCGCAGACAGGACGAAAAGATCGGGTCCGGTCTCCGCGTCGAAAGGCAGCGCCGAGCTACGCCACTCCTGAACGACTACGTGTCCGTTGCTTCCGCCCGACCCGAAGCTGCTCACACCCGCAAGCAAGGGTGTATCGCGCTCAGGCCAGACACGGTGCGCCGACACAATGTCTAGCGGCTGGGGAAGATCGATATGCGGATTCAGCTTGTCCAGATGAAGCGAGGCTGGAATCTCGCGGTGCTGCAAGGCGGTCACGACCTTGAGCAGGCCGGCCATCCCCGCGGCCGCCTCTAGATGGCCGAGGTTTGTTTTGATTGAGCCGATGCCGCACCAGTCCGGCGCATTTTCGGCGAAGGCGCTCGCGATACCGCGCACTTCGATTGGATCTCCAAGCGGCGTGCCAGTACCGTGCGCCTCGAAATAGCTAACCGACTTCAGATCGAGCCCCGCATCATGCCATGCATCTTGGATGAGCTGGGCTTGGCGCTCGGGGTTGGGGACGGTTAGCCCGGCGGCCCGGCCCCCATGATTCGTCGCGGTGCCTTTTATAACCGCGTGGACCGAATCTCCGTCACGCAACGCATCCGCGAGCGGTCGCAGTAGAAGCATCGCGCCGCCTTCTGAGCGTGCGTATCCATCCGCCCCGCTGTCAAAGGTGCGACAGCACCCACCCTTCGAGAGCATCCCTGCATTGTAATATGCCAACGTGTTAGTAGGCTCGCACATTATGTGGATCGCGCCGACAAGTGCGCGGCCCACCTCGCCGCCACGCAGCGCGCGCACTGCTTCATGCAGAGCCACGAGGGATGACGAGCAGGCAGTGTCGATCTGCAGGCTTGGTCCGTTCAGATCGAAGAAATAGGATAACCGATTGGCGAGCACAGAGCCCGCATTGCCGGTCGCGAAATGAGCTTCCGCAGGCAGGCCCGAACGGTCAAGCAGTCGTGAATAGTCCGAGCCGCTGGCACCAACGAATACGCCGGTATTGGTGCCGGCGAGCGAGGCAGGCACCACACCGGCATTCTCGAGCGCCTCCCAACCCATCTCCATCAGCAGGCGCTGCTGAGGGTCCAAGCTCGCGACCTCGCGGGGCGACATCTGGAAAAAATCGGCATCGAACCCAGTAATGTCGTCCAGAAACCCTCCCTGGTCGACCCCCGGGTGTGTCGTCGTCGGATTCACTCCATCCGGCCACGTCCATCGGCCGGCAGGCAGCGTACCCACCGCATCGCGCCCCTCGACAAGTAAGGACCACAATCCGTCTAGCGTCGTAACGCCGCCTGGCAAGCGACAGGCGACGCCGACGATGGCGATATCACGAGAATCCACGGGGGCTGCGGGCGGCGCCGGCTGATCTAGCTCAAAGGCTTTAGCCGGCGCGACTTCGGGAAGTATCGAACGTCCCTCGATGTGTGCGACGATTTTTTGTGGGGTGTTGCATTCAAACAAAAACGTCGCGTCCGGGACCAAGCCGAACTCCTGAGCGATGGCCTCGCTCAACTCCATTAGGTCCGCCGAGTCTAACCCCATTTCCATGAGCGGCCGGTCCGCAGCATAGGCCGTTTCATTGCGCGCGCTAAGGCAACGGCGAATTATCACTTCAACGAAGCCTTTAACGTCGCCCGGATTCGCGCCGCGCTCTGAGGTATAATCGGCCGTTATGTCAGTGCGCACACGGGCGCGCGGGTCGTACGCGATCAGCACACCGTTACCCAGATTGGCGATATCGCCTGACCGGAAGTCCGGAACGATTGCGATTATGCGCGCGCCATGACGTTCGTGGAACCGCAGGATCGGATCGGCCAGCCCACCGCGTTCGCTGCGGCGCTCGATATAGTCTTGGTATTCGACTCCAGCCCGCGGATCGAAATCGCGGCAGCGTGTGACGCCGACCACTGCTTCGACCCCACTGGTCACGCCCAGGCGCTGAAGCACAAATTCCAGCAGACGGTCGCCGAGCTTCAACTCCTGCATTTCCGGCAGGACGTTGATGGCAAGAAGCTGCACGATCGGTGCCCCATCGAGGTGTAGGTCCTCAACCCCGTCGTAACGGGATTGCGTCAGCGCGTCGGCATCTGGGACAAGTTGGGTGTAAGACACACCCACGACCCGGCCTTTGTTTTCAGCTACGAGTTGACCTTCCGGGTACTGTGACAAACGGCGCTGGAGCGTGTCTCGATCGGCTCGAAGTCCTTCGTCCCAGCACGCCTCTTCCAGTTTGAGGAGATCGTCGAGGTCGTTAGCGTGCGCGCATCGCACCCGATAGGGTTCAGCCTGGAAATGCTGCATTGTTATGCGGCTGAAGGGCAGCATCTTTGGATAACTTCGCAGCAAGCCCGAAACCGGAAACAGGCCGGCTTCCGCAGCGGCCATCAGGTAAACGTCCGGGCCAACGAGCAACTGCATGGAGAAGCGCTGGAGCGCATCGAAATAAAGATTTTCGGACGTCTTCAGGTGACGACGTACCGTCTGCGCGTCCAGCGCGTGTACCTCGAGTGTGAGTAGACCATGCCCTTTAACGACCGGCCTCCAGCGTTCGAAATGCTCGACAAGGCTTTGATAAACATCACCAGGATCGAGAAGGCCACCATCAGAGCCGACGAAAACACCTTCCGGCAGGGGAGCCGCACGGCGCATCGATTCCTCAGGACGCGATGGGGAAATATATGGTCGGTCGTGGTCGAGAAATGATCGAATATGCAGGATACTAGCAAAATCCTCGATCCCCGCGTCCCGCAGGGTAGCTTTGATTCCCGCCGGGTCACCAATATCGCCCTGAAGTAGAAGGTGATCAACGCCGGCTAAACGCATAGCCGTCTCTTCCAGCGCGGATTTATTGAAATCGACGCCGACCAACGTGAGCGGGTACCGGTCGAGTTCGGAACCCCGCCGGGATCTGCCCCTAACGGTATTTAGAACACGCAGCAGAAGCGTCCCGTCACCGCATCCGGTATCGACCACGTAGCGAGGCTGGGATTCCATGGGCTCTTGATCAAAAATTTCGAGCAAGTTGTCTTCGAAATCGGCAAAGTACCGATCATGCTGCGCGCCGCTACCCAGCACGTTGAGCGATCGGTTGACATGGCCCTCATGCCCGTCCGCATCAGTTCGAAACATCGCCTCGCAGTCCCCGAAAAGCAATTCCGTTAGGCCTTGCAGCAATGGCAAATAGGACATGACGATCGATAGGTTATGGCGACGATCGACAAAAAACTGTCCTAGAGCCGTCGGACGGTTCGAACCTACCTCGATCCACTCCAGTTGCACGAAGAGCGCGAGAACTTCTTCGACTACCTGAGGTAAAACCCCCTCAATTCGGAAACCATCTTTTTTCCAGTGTTTAAGGCACCCCTGCCTGTCGAGCGCAAGGAGCAGAGGAACAGCCAGCAGGCCGTCCATGAAATCACCGACCAGCGTGTCGTCTGAGCCCCAGCGATCGCCTGACCGTGTGATCCACCCAGACAGCGATAGGGCCCGGTGCTCCTGCACTAAGTATTCGTCATAAGGAAAGAAAAGTAATTCCGCCGCATTCTCGGGAATACCGTCGATGCAAGCTCCTGCCCCCGTTCGGTGATAGGTTTTGTTGGATTTCTCGGCAACCCAGCCGAGAGATTGTAAAAGGTACAAGGCTGCGCGCAGATGTCCGGTATTTGCGCCAGTTTCAGAGCAAATTAATTCTAAACTCGAACCACTCTCTACATCTAATAAACTGAATACACCTCTGTCTTTCAGAGCCATTATTACTGGTACGGAAACAACACCGTGCAAATATGTGTTTAATAAAGTTAGCATTTATATTCCAAAATATAATCATATTAGCAATTTATATTTCAACGCTATATATACTCCTAAACAACCGGATTGATCATACCTCTTAGGTCCAATGTCAAGCTGCATGAATTAAGCAAAATGAAACTCCCGTGTGGTCGTGCGGTGACGCATTCTGAAAACCGCAATCCGATGTCGCGCATGTGGGCGCCAGCTTGATCTAAGCTTCGAAACCGCGTATTCAAACACCAAATTTCCATGAAAAAAAATTCCGTGCCCGGGCACGATCGTCCCAAAAATGAAAAGGTCGATGACAGAAATCCTCAGATCCATAGAAGATTTTTTTGCACGCAATCGGATCGGAATCTTGCTCGCCGCTATCCTCGCTGGGATTGCAGCCATCGTGATCTCGCCACTCGTTGTCGTGCCCGTGAACTCCGGAGAGGGAGGCGTCTTGTTCAAGCGCTTCTCAGGCACCCAGATGGACCGAGTTTACGCGGAAGGCTTGTACCTCCTATGGCCTTGGGACACGATGTTTGTTTACAGCCTAAGGGTGCAAACCGAAACACGCGAGATCGAGGTTCTGACCAAAGGCGGTCTTCCGATCAAACTTACTCTTGTAGTCCGCTATCATCCCGATTACCGGACTTTGACGAAGCTACACCGGTCAGTGGGTCCGCAATATGTCGAAAGAGTCGTGCTCCCAGAAACGATTTCGGTCCTGCGGAAATTTATTGGCAAATATGATCCGAGGGAAATCTACCAAACAGAACGCGGCTTTCTTGATCGGATCGTCCTGAACGCGTTGGAACAGAGTGAACGTCGTTTCGTATCTATAGACGACGTGCTGATCAAATCAGTCAAATTACCGGAAACGATTCGCCGCGCGATCGAGGAGAAATTGACCTTCCAGCAGACGAATCTGTCTTATAAATTTCGCTTGCAAATCGAGCTCCAGGAAGCAGAGAGAAAGCGCATTGAGGCTAGAGGTATTCGTGATTACAATGAAACGGTTCAGGAAACCCTAGCCGACAACCTGATCCGGTGGGAGGGTGTCCAAGCTACCAAGGAACTCGCGACTTCCACGAACGCGAAGACCGTCATCATAGGTGGAGGCAAGGACGGCCTGCCCGTTATTCTGGGCAACGCTGATAGCGGCCCAGTAGCCCCGCTACCTGTCAAGAACGGTCCCTACGATACGCCTGACAAGGCAGCGAATCCTAAACCTGCGCTCGCGGATGAGCGCAAAAAATGAGACATGTTCTCTTACTTCTAATCACGTGCCTTATTGCGGCCCTACCGGCACACGCAGCCCAAAAAATCCAAGGACTTGCGCCAGGACAGCCGGTCGTGATCGGAATAGCTGTCCCCGTTTTTGAAGAAGACGAGCAAATTGTCAGGGGTGCCCAACTTGCCGCGGATAGAATAAATGAGACAGGCGGCATCTCGGGACACCCGATTCGCCTTGTTATAGAGCGCGCGATACCGCCGCGCGACGGTGGACTTACCGATAGGATCGCAGCAGATACAGGCCGAGACCTAGCTATCCGGATGATCGAGCATAACCCTATTGCTGTGATAGGGCACGATTACTCGGATGGGGCAGTCGCAGCTTCACAAATCTACCAGGATGCCGGCGTCCTATTTCTGGCCACCTTTGCAACGGACGATTCGCTCACCCAGCACTCGTTTGATCTGACCTTTCGGGTAACAATACCGATTCGATACAGCAGCCGCGCCTTAGCCCACCACGCATTTGAACAGAAGTACTGTAATCTTCTGATGTTCGCCGAACGCAGTCATTTTGGGCGGGAGAAGTCCCTTATGCTTAAACAGCTCATCGAAGATTACGGAAGTCAGATCGTATTGTCCGCATCCTTTGAGGACAATACCGAGGACTTCCAAGATATCCTGCTCTACGTGCAGGACAACAAAGTGTTTTCTACTAGTGAGATCGACGCAATCATTTTCCTCGGATCTCCTCTCCATGCAGGGGACTTCATTGCCCAAGCGCGCCGGATCGGGATCAAGCAACCGATCCTTGGTTCTCCTACACTTCAAAGTCCTCACACTATCGAAGTAGCCGGCGATGCAATGCAAGACATCGTCACATATTCGCTTTTTGACCAGACGGACCGCCCCGACTCCTGGGGACGCTTCGCTAAGAATTTTGAGAACCGCTATGGTTCCCCGCCTAGCGACTGGTCAGCGCTTTCCTTCGACTCAATCGGACTACTGGCAAATACGATCGCTGACGCCGAAACAGTGCTGCAGCAGCAGCTCGCCCGACATTTACACTCACTGGCTCATATCGCACCCTACAAAGGGGTGACCGGTAAAATTGCTTTCAATCTACACGGCGAAATTATTAACCGAGAGATTAATTTGATTTCCTACCAAGACGGCAAATTTGCGGCGATCACGGACTGGAGCGGCGTCGACGGGGAAGGCTCGAACGATAGGGCTAGTCCCCTCAATTGCTAGACGTTTGAGGATACTGCCTACTTGGATATGGATCCGCCGTCTATCAAACCTATTATTCCCTCGACCGTCCTCAATAACGACGCTGACAAATAAGCATGATAGCGAGTAAAAGACCGGTCCCCTCTTAAGTTCAACGTAGCCAAGGAGACAACCTAATGGCCCACCTATATTCGCCCACCATCATCGTCTTATGGGTCCTGACATCTCTCATCATCGGGTTTCTCGGCACGAACCGACGCCTCGGTTTTGTTGGCACGTTCCTAGTGTCGCTTCTGTTCACCCCTATCATTGGGCTCGTCGTTCTGCTGGCATCCGATTTGCGACCACGCGAATTGCGTAGACGTCGGGAGCGGAACAGCGGCTGAAACTGACTTCTCTCTGGCGCGTTGAATGACTATTTTCAGTTTCTTTACCGAGGAGGGAGGCTTCTCCCGGCGTTCAATGATCATATTGATCATCGCGTCGGGGTTGTCCGGCGGGTTCCTGCTTGGGGTTATCAACACGGCTGCCGAAATGGCGGCGGATAGCGAAGGTAAGATCCGCTTCTTCGTGCTATTTGTTCTGACGCTTGCCTTCTTTACCATCACGAAACGCATTGCGCTGGTTCACGCCACGAGGGCTGGCGAAAGGGCTATCCGCGAAATCCGTATCCGGCTGGCTGACAAAATCCGGCATTCTGAACTCCTCTTCATGGAGCGCACGGGCCGAGGTGAGATATATGCACGCCTGACACAGGACGCGAATTCGATCTCTCAGGCGGTACCGATGATCTTCAACGGCTACCAGTCGATTGTTCTTCTGCTGGCCGGGCTTCTCTACATCGCAACAGTATCTTGGGTCGCGTGCTTGCTTTCGTTCTCCTTCCTTGCACTGATGAGTTACGCCTATGTGCGAAACTCTCGCCTGATCATCTCCGACCTAAAGACCGCGACGACAAAGGAGACAGAGTTCTTCGATGCGCTCAGTAACCTCGTGGGCGGGTTTAAGGAAATCAAGATAAATCAACGCAAGAATGACGGAGTACAAGAGCGGGTCGCGCGAATCGCTCGCGAGACGGAGGGACTTCTGGTAAGAACTGGTCTGCGTTACATTACGCACCTCGTCGCCTCACAGACCGCTCTCTACCTACTAATCGGTACGATCGTATTCGTGTTGCCGACGTTCGATTTTGCCAATCCCGAGCGGATTCTAAAGCTGACAGCGGCTGGGCTGTTTATCGTCGCGCCTTTGGAAGTGATTTTCACGGCCTACTTTTTCCACAACAAGGCCATCGTCGCGCTGCGCAACATCGAGGGCCTCGAAGCTCGCCTCGATGACGCGCTGGAAAAGCAGGAAATTGGATCGAGCCCGAACAGCATAAATTTCGGGGATTTCAACACGCTTTCTTTGGAAGACGTTCGGTTCCAATATCCAAATTCCGAAGAGGGCTACGCGATCGGGCCCCTAAGCATCACCTTCGAGCGCGGCACCGCTACCTTCATCACCGGTGGCAACGGCAGCGGGAAGTCCACGCTATTGAAGGTGTTGACGGGCCTCTACCCCTTGTCGGAAGGGCACATTCGCATAAATGGCAAAACCGTATCGAAAAACGACTATCCGTCGTTCCGGCAGATATTCTCCGCCATCTTCAGCGATTTTCATCTGTTCGACCGACTGTATGGCCTTCGCTATGTGGATCGATCGGAAGTCCGACGGCTACTGGACGAAATGGAGCTCTCGGACAAAACTAGTTTTGAGGACAACGCGTTTACCGATCTAGACCTCTCGACCGGTCAACGTAAGCGGCTGGCGATGGTCATTGCAAGGCTGGAGGACCGTCCGGTCTATGTCTTCGACGAATGGGCTGCCGATCAGGACCCTCAGTTTAGGCGCTACTTCTATGAAATACTGATTCCGCGCTTTAAGAATGAGGGCAAGACGTTGATCGTCGTTACCCACGACGATGCATATTTCCATCATGCCGACCAGCTCATCAAGCTAGACTATGGCCAACTGGCACGCGACTAACTTAACGCAACTGAACGCCTCACATCGCTAGCAACAGCGTGAAACAGAGTGTATAAATTCCGAAGGAATGAAACTTAGGAGACTAAAATGGCCGCGAGAAAATCGATCGATACCTCGGACAATATACAAACTGACACCGAAACCGAATTTTCCACGCAGCACGAACAAGCGGAACGAATCCTTCGTGACCACATGCTCATCGCGCTTGGCGTCGGCCTGGTGCCAGTGCCAATTTTTGATATAGCTGCTTTCATCGGTTCCGGCGCGGTACTAGTTAAACGCCTATGTGCCGTTTACGACGTTTCCTACAAGAACAACATTGCACGAAGTGCACTATACGGGATCGGCGGCGCAATCGGTTCCATCGGTGTGGCGACGACGCTTGCTTTCAGTCTTGGAAAACTTATCCCCGGCGTAGGCACGGCGGCCGGCATGGTCGCACTACCGCTGGCCAATGCAGCCTTTACGTATGCAGTAGGGAAGATCTTTATCGCGCATTTCGAGATGGGTGGTACGCTGCTTGACTTCAACGCAAAGCAGTACTCGAGCCACATCAAGGAGCTCTTCAAGAAGGGTAAGGACAAGGCGTCTAAACTTCGCAAGGAAGATGCAGAAGACCAAATGTCGGATCCCTCGACCCAGGCCACCGCGGCGTCCTGAATGTCCTGATATGTTGTTATAGTTTACGGGGCGGTCTTGAAAAGCCCGCCCCGTTAGGTTTTGGACGAGAGCTCTTCTAGACACGCACATACTGCGCCTTCGTCCCAGGTGATCTCCGTACGGCGCGGCCTCACTAACGCAAAGGAAATACGTCCCGGACTGCCCAGAGAAACATAGGCAAAGTGCGGAAAGTAAAAGAAAGATCCAGACATTCGCGTGCCGTCCCATTCGCGGCGGTCCGCTATCTCAAACACCTCGAACGACGCAGTCAGCCCGCAGCCGAGGGCCTTGCTCAGAGCCTCCTTCACCGTCCAGACACGAGTATACCGGTCGGCCTCAGATAAACCTGCCGGCGGTTCCGGTAACTCACCCATACCCACGTGACCGCGCAGCGCGTCAAGGTGGGCGGCGTCGACTACTTCCGTGTCGATACCAAAGGGATGAGTTGCGGGGTGGGCTAGTGCGGCTACGATCCCTCTACAATGTGAAATTGACACTGCAAGTGGCAGTCCCGTGTCGTGGAAGACAACGGGCTGATGAAAGGCTCCAGCACGAATTTCTATGGATTCAGGTTTAAGTCCGTTCGTCAGTCGGGACAACGCATGCTTCGCGGCATAACGCCCCAGCAGGAAATCAGCTCGGCGCTTTTCCGAGGGTAGCCCTTGGAAATAGGAAAGTTCCGCGGCATGAAGAACGCGCGAGGCTATCGCAGCTACGGCATCAAAGGCGCTGGGCGCAACAAATGTTAAATAAGCCTGCACAGGACCCCGACTATCAGGATCGGCGCAATCGAGACAGAAGGTGCGTAGTCCGTCCGGGTTTATCATGCCAATATGCTCGGTCTGTTCAAAGAGTTGGAAAGATGACGCTTTACAATCAAAACTCTTCTATGATTTTAGCATTAAAATAGTAATCTCAGCCTTGCATATAGTCACACTGCACGCAAAGAAGGCCCGCCTTTCGACGAACCTTTTCTTGCCATGATCTCTTCGGCTTTCTCATCGTCGCCGATGGCAAATCACGGGGCTTAAACTTTTGGCGATGGGGTCGGGATCGTTGCTCTTAGCGGGCGTTTACCCGTTTCAGGAAATCGATCGCCTCGGCGTTGAAGCGCTCCGCGAACTCGATATTGGGGCAGTGTCCACAATTCTCGTACAGGTGGTGCTCGTTATCGGGGATCCGTTCAGCAACGCTGGTCGAATAGCCGGGCTCGCGCAGTGGATCGTTGGCGCCCGCCACGATCAGCACCGGCACCTCCACGTTTTCATAGACCGCTTTATCCGGAATGCCAGAGCCCTGACCCGCGGGCTTTTTTGCCGCCGTGATGCCGAACAGCGCGCAGGCGCATTCGAACGCGCCCGGCAGTCGTGCGATCTCCTGGCGTTTTGCGACGTAAGCTTCATCGTCGCCCCATTTGGGATCGCCCAGCATCGCATGGAGAACCGCGCGCATGGATTCAGCCGTAGTGTCGTAGGCCAGCAGGGTCTCGCGTTCTTCCGACAGCGGTGTGAAACCGCCACCAGAGCACAAGATCGCGGATCGTATCGGCAGGCTCATCGGCGGGTCGCTGATAATCCGTGCGAGGATCGATCCCCCATCAAATTGCCGATAAAGTCGGCCTCCGTGATGCCGATGACCTCGTAGAAATGCGACATATGAGCGTATACACGGCTGCGCTGATCGGCGAAATCGTAGACTTTGTCGGTGCGACCGAAGCCAAGCCATTCCGGGGCGATGACGTGAAAGTGTTCGGCCAGCGCCGGAATGTTGAATTCCCAGCTGATTTCGGCACAGCCGCCGAATTCACCCGAATGCAGCAGGGCGACGG
>MEHZ011646468.1_pt1 | contig 37653 bp, 49 predicted proteins | sample 897221 | NCBI WGS metagenome assembly MEHZ01 (sample SAMN05514161, study PRJNA337945) | marine metagenome | isolation source: marine surface water | place: Arctic Ocean | collected 2007-12-13 | reverse complement strand
GGTGTAAAGTAAAAACCAATTATCGCTCCCAGAGTGGCGATTGATACCAAAGCAATGTGCCCCGTTGTAATTGAGGTGGTAATGTCTGCTCCTGAGGGGAAAGTAACCAATCCCCAGATGAGCTTGATCGCTTCTTTGTTTTCAGGGGGTGTGAAAGTGACGAGCTCGACTCCTGGCCAGAGGGTGCAGAGGACCGAGATGACGAAAAAGTTACACATCCCGATAAGAGCAATGAGCCTACGAGTACCCCTGGTAAAAACAGATGTGTCTTTATCCAAGTCACCGAAGACGGCTTTTTGAAATTCGAGATCAGCTTTTTGAAGCTGCATATCTCTAATAAGCTCTCTTTTATGTTTTGCTTCTTTAGCATCCGATATACCAGCAAAGAGCCCACCGACAATTTTAAGCATTGAACCCATACCCGTTGCACCGAGCGTTGTAAGTAACATTGTAATAAGACCAAACATGACATTTTATAAACTTCTATTAAATATTTAGGTGAAGTTTAACACTTTAGTTGAAAAAATATTATTAGAAGCAGATCCTAAAAAAGGTACTGGAAAAAAACCTAAAGGTTCAAGTAGAAGATTGTATACTGATGAAAACCCAAAGGATACTGTTGGTGTCAAATTTAGTTCTGTAGCAGATATAAGAGATACCCTTAATAAATCTTCTTTTAAGTCAAAACCACATAAGAGACAATCTCAAATTATAAATTTAATACATCAAAGAGTTAGAGCTGCTATAGGGAGGACGAAAGATCCTATAAAAAAGAAAAGTTTACGTTCAGCCTTTAAGTATATAAGTATCAAAAAGGAAGCAAGTAAGAAAAAAACCCAAAGAATGAAAGAAAATGATTAATTTTAGTACATATTTTGAAAATTATGCTGATAAAAAGGTAAAAGGGAAGAGTAGACCAGGTAGGGTTAAGAAATCCGGGGCGAGTTGTAAGGGATCAGTTACTGAATTAAGGAAAAAAGCAAAAAAATCTGGTGGTGAAAAAGGTAAAATGTATCATTGGTGTGCAAATATGAAGGGAAGTAAAAAATGAACTACGATAATATAACAGATTTACTATTAGAAGAATTAAATGGGTACAAACCTGTAAAACTTCCGTATAATTTCAATAGTTTGGAACCATTTATTGATGAAGAAACAATGAAATTACACTTTAACAAACACTATAAAGGGTACATAAAAAAACTAAACGCTGCCACTGGAACAAAAAAAATGGAACTGGAACAATTAGTTGTAAAATCTGCAAAGAAAAAACCAGCTATCAGGAACAATGCTGGTGGAGCTTACAACCACCAACTATTCTGGAACATGATGTCACCTGAAAGACCTACAATAAAGGGGAAAATAAAAGAGTTACTGGAAAACCAATACGGTTCCGTAGATAAATTTAAGGAACAATTTAAGGAACAAGCAAAAACGCATTTTGGTTCCGGTTGGGTTTGGTTGGTAAAAAGAGGAAATAGATTAAAAATAGTTCCTACTGATAACCAAAATAACCCGTTAATGTATGATATGGGAACCCCTATATTAGGTATAGACGTTTGGGAACACGCATATTACAAAAAATATGGACCTGATAGGGAAAGATATATTAATCAATTTTTGAAGGTAGTGAATTGGGATTATTGTAATCTTCTATTAGAGAAATAATCTCTTTCTTCATATAGTTAACTCTGATAGGGTAAAACTTATTTTCTTTATCCTTGTAGAATACAACACATCCAGTACACTTTTTACCGGAACTCTTTTCATGTAAGTAAGCGTATAAAGATAATTGTAACCCGTATGTATTAAATTCACATACACTTAAATGGTCCATTGGTTTAAGCATGAACTCATTATATTGGGAGAAGAAATTAAATGCTTTATTAGTCTTAAAATCACCAACCATAAAATGGGTTTTATTTTCGTAAATTAGATCTGCAGTACCTGCAATAAAATTATCTAAATCGTGTAATTTTTCTTCACATAATAAAGTAGGAAATTTCTTAAAGATGTGATTCCATTTATTAAAAGAAGTGTATAAAGATTCATGCTCTTCTTCTTCTACTCCTTCAGTTAAATAATCTTCCATAACCTTATGAATACTAGTACCATAATCACAAGCTCTATTCTTTTCCTTCTCCCACATATCTAATACAAACTCAATATCTAAACCTTCTCTATTAGCTACTCGAGTTGCATTTTCCATTTTATCAAATGGTTTCTTATACTTACCTATTAAAGTAGTTGCTGATATTAACTCTCTACCAGTCTTACTACACTTATAAGTATGCGACTTTTCATCAAACGTTATCATATATTAATTATAGTATATAGACTTGATATATCAAATTTTTATTATAAAATAATATATATGAGAATTGCAATTAGTGGCACCGCAAATTTAGGTAAAAGTACCTTAATTAAAGATTTTTTACAAGAATGGCCTATGTATGGATACGAGGTTAATTCATATAGAAATATATTAGCTGAAAAGGAGCTACCCCATAGTAAACATACTACAAAGGAAACTCAAAAAGCAATATTAGACTATATGGCAGAATCGTTGAAAGAATTTGATAGAGACGATAAAGTTATTTTTGATAGATGTCCTTTAGATAACTTGGTTTACTCAATGTGGGCTATGAGTCAAGAAGACAGTGATATTGACGAAGATTTCATTGATGAATGTATACCAATTGTTAAAGAAGCTTTAGAAAATATTGATATAATTTTCTTTATACCAATTACTAAATTTAACGAAATACAGGTTGAAGATAATGGTGTTAGAGAAACTGATGAAAAATATATTAAAGAAATAGATAACTTTTTTAAAGTTTTACAAAGACATTATCATGAAAACCCGCAAGATAATCCATTTTTTCCAAGAGACACCGCACCTGCATTAATTGAAGTATTTGGCCAGCCACAAGAACGCCTACAAATGATTAAGTTATATGTAGATGCAGAAGGAGATCTAGTAGGTGGAGATGGTAGTAGTTCAGATGTGTTTAGTCCAGAAAATTTAGATCTAATGGAACAACTTTTAGAAACTCAAGGTATTGCTAAAAAGGAGGAAAAGGAATTAAAAGATCAAATGGAAACTTTTAAACAGCTACATGAAAAATCTAAAAAATAATTCTTTTATACGTGTACCCCAGATAAAAGAATATTAAATGTTTCACCACCAATTACTATCGGAATACCACTTAAATTTAAAGCATCGTCCTTAGTTAAGGGTATTGCTTTTATATTATTACTAAAAATAGATGATGAAAGAGAATCAATATCAGTTCTTTGACCGGTTGTACTCGACGAAAGAGAATCAATATCAGTTCTTTGACCTGATATGGTTGATGAAAACGTAGTATTGTTTAAACCTATAATGAAATTTTCAAATAATAATGTATTTGTTGCGTTCGGTGTTTGTACTAGAAGTAAATCCCCCGTATTTATTTCGGTTACTTGTGGTAATTGTTTAATGCTTACTTGATCTGCCATAACTTTATTTATATATATTTATCATGATATCAAAGATTGGAATAGGGGTTATAACATGTAATCGGAATAATTTTTTAAAAAACTGTATTAATAGTATAAAAAAAGATTGGTACCATGAGTTAGTTATCATCAATGATGGTGAAACACCTTTAAGTCAAACAGGTAAAAATATTATTAATAATGAAACAAATTTAGGAGTTGGTAAGACTAAAAATAAAGCATTACAGCATTTACTCGACAATAAATGTGAACATATATTTATAGTTGAAGATGATGTTATTTTTAAAGAAAATGTATTTGAAAAATATATAGAAGCATCTAAAAAAACAAAAGTTAAACACTTTAATTATTGTCTACACGGTCATGATAACAAATTAAATGGTAATAAACCTAATCCAAGAAAAATTTTTGATATAAGAGGTGTAAAAGTTGCTTTATATTTTAATGTTTATGGTGCATGCTCTTATTATCATAACTCAGTATTAAAAGATATTGGTTTAATGGATGAGATTTATTATAATGCTATGGAACATGTAGACCATACTATGGAAGCAATTAATAAAGGATATCACCCCCCTTTTAGATGGTTTATTGATATTGAAAATAGTAATCAATATATGGACGATCAAGATGAAAATCATGGAAAATCCACAATAAGAAAAGGGGATTGGTTAAAACATTTCAAAGAGGGGGTTGAAAGGTTTAAAAATAAATTTAATATAGATGTAACAAATCCTAATCAAGAGTATGATAATATTGATGCGGTAATAAAATATTTTAAAGAATTATGAAAATAGGAGTAGGTATAACAACTTATAATGCAGAACATTATTTTAAAGATCTTTATGAATCTTTACCATTAGATAAAATAGATGAATTAGTAGTTGTCAACGGTGGTGAACCATATAAAGGCAATTATAAAGATGCTCATTGGATTCAACATAAAAAAAATTATTATCCATCAGTTTGTAGAAATGATAATCTAAGATTTTTAAAAGAAAGAGATTGTGATTATTATATTACTTTAGAAGATGATATGGTAATTAAAGACCCTGATATATTTGAAAAGTATATAGAAGCAGCTGAACAAAGTAAAATTGGTTATTTTTGTTTTGCAAGTACTAGTTGGGGGTCAGGCGAACCAGGAAAAAGAACACCTGAATTAGAATTACAGTATAGTAAAGATGTATCAGTTTCTTTATACCCAAATATGTGTAATGAATTTACGTTTAAAACAAAAGAATGTTTAGATGATACCGGGTTATATGATAATAATTTTAGGTATATATTTGATGTTGAAAATGTATATAGAATATCCAAATCAAAACATATACCTGCTTTTTGGTATTTCCCAGATATAAAAAATTCAGATGGTTTAATTATGAATCATCCAGAAACACAAACAAGAATTAATGAAGGTGGAGCAAGAGATAAAAAGCTTTCAGCAGAGTATAAAATGTTTTCTGATAAACATAATGACAATATTCAAACAATACCAAGATTATCAAAAGAAGAAATAAAAAAAATAATATATGAAAATAGCAATAGGAATTAATAGCTTTAAAGATGAAAAAGATCTTTCTAAAAGAGAGCAATTGTGTTTAGAATCTTTACGTAAATGTAAAAGTAAAAACCATGATGTGACTTTATATAATATTATATCAGATCAAGATAATATAAATTTTTCTAATTTTAAAACTTTAAAAATACCACAAAAGGGTAAATATCCTTTCGTAAATGATATACTAAATTGTTTATCTAAAACGGATAATGATTTAATAGTTTTTATTAACAATGATATTGTATTGAACAATACATTTTTTAAACAGTTAGAAGATGGTATAGAATCATACCCAGCAAGTCGTGGTCATTTACATGACCTTAATTCATTAGACGAAGAACTAAAAATACAATCATATAGTGTACACGGTTTTGATCTTTTTGCATTTAAACGGGATTGGTGGTTAGAAAATTCTTATAAATTTCCTCTTCTTTACCTAGGTAAACCATATTGGGATACAGTATTTTTTATCACGTCCGTAGTGAATAGTAAATATAAAATTTTAAATAAACAACCTCCAGTAATTTTTCACATAGAACATGATTCAGTTTCGTGTAAAGATACTGATGAGTACGAGCAACATAATACAAATATTGCGCAAACTGTACCTGAAATGAGTAGATGGTGGAATTTTGTTCAGAATGTTTTATTAAAGAGGAAGACAGTAAATGGTATATTATGGTGGAAACCCTTTAAAAATGAGCTACAATTAGAGAGACAGATTTTAAATAATGAAAATTAAAGCATATACTCTTTTTACACCGTCGCATGAAAAATTTCTAAAAGAGTATCTTTTAGATTCTTTTAAATATAACCCTAATATTGATTTAACTATAGTTAATAAACCTCAACTTTGCGAGACTGCAGAGTTTGGTACTGATGGTTGGAATGCTACAATGGAATATAAAGCATCATGTTTTTATGAAAATTTAAAAAGATGTGATGAAGAAACTGAATATTTTATGTTCATCGATCCTGATATAATGATATATAGAGATTTTTATGATGATATAATTAAAAGAATGGAAGGTAAAGATGTTGTGTGGCAAAATGATGGACCTGGTGGTGTAAATACAGGCTTCTTTTGTGTTAGGAATAATAAAACTACTAGATCATTTTTTAAGACCGTTTTAGGTAACTTAACTAAATTTGAAGAAGAACAACGAACAGTAAATTATTTGTTACGAAATCTACATAGCTTTCCATCAATACAAATTAAATGGAGTGTATTACCGGATGAATATTGGACATATGGTCACATCGCAGGTCAACCAGATGGTAAAGGTGGTTTAAAGGGTCATTGGTTTAATACAGATGAAACGTTTCCTATACCGGAAAATATTTTTATTCACCACGGTAATTGGACACGCACAAAAGATGATAAGTATAAAATTTTAGATATAGTTAGAGAAAGAATAAATGGAAGTTAATTTTAAAAATTTAAGAGTACCAGCAGACTACCCTACATATCCACCTTATCACAAAGGTGATTACTTAGAAGAATACTTTTATAAGTTTTATAAAGCCCATAAGGATACGTTCGATGAAACGGGTTATACCTATATTCCAGTGTATTGGACGAGTGTATATATCACGGGTAAAAATAAAGAATTATTACAACCATATTTAAATTGGTTACCAAAAGATAAAAAATATTTTACAGTATCTCAACATGATGATGCTGTACAAGAAATACTACCTCCAGGTACAATAAGATTTGAAGCGGGTGGTAATAAAAATGGTATACCGTTACCGTTAATTTGCAGCCCTATAGAAAAGAGTTATATTAAAAACGTTAATAAAGATATTTTCTGTTCATTCGTTGGTGCTATATCTCATAATGCATCTGCTAGAGTTAAATTATATAAAGCTTATTTTGAGGATAATAGTTTTTATTTTAATGAACCGAGAATGTGGACTGATAAAGTACAAAAAGATCATTTAAAAGAATTTATTTATACTACCCAAAGATCAATTTTTACACTATGTCCACGTGGTTATGGTAAGCAAAGTTTTAGATTTTACGAGGTAATGCAATTAGGTAGTATACCGGTATTCATTTATAACCCTGAATGGTTTCCTTTTGAAAAATATATTAATTGGTCTGAGTTTGCTGTTTGTATACATGAAGATGAAATACCAAATTTAAAGAGTAAACTAGAAAGTTATTCTGAAAAGGATATAAAAAATATGCTTAAAAAAGGTAAGGAAGTATATAATGAATATTTTACAATGGAAGGTATGAGTAAAAATATTTTAAGACACCTACAAGATGAAAAGTGATTTACCATTATTTTATTATCAGCCTAATAATGTTGATTATCTAGAAAAAAGTTTATCATTAAATGGTAAACTTTTTAAAAATATTATTAGATTAAAAGATAGCACTTTCTCTACTTTTGATTCAGTTTATAGACATATGTCTTATAATGCTGAATATTTCGAAAGGTTTTGTTTTTATAGATATTTTTCAGCATTAAAATATGCAACTGAAAATAAAATAGATAAATTTTTAATGTGTGATACCGATGCTATATTTCTTAAATCTTTAGATTTTGAAAAAATATTAGGTAACGATAAATGTGTAGCATGTAAACCTCAAGATCAAAATAAAAATGATGATATAGTATGTATACACAACTCAATATGGACTAAAGACGGTTTAGAAGATTTTTGTAATTTTTTAATCGAAACTTATAATAATAATATTGAAATATTAATGCCTAAATGGGAATGGCATGTATCGACTCAAACCGGTGGTGGTATATGTGATATGACTTTAATGTATCATTGGTATAATAGTGATAAAAATCTTTACAATTTACAAGATGGTGTATTTGATAGAGGTATAGGAATGTCGAAAAATAATATTGAAGATGAGTTCAAAATAAAAAATGAAATTAAGCAATTGAAAAAAATTGATAATAAAATTTTCGGTATTAATTATAAAGATGAAGAGGTTGAATTTTACGGTCTCCACTTTCAAGGACATACAAAAAAATATATGAATTTACTATGAAAAAATTTTTAACAACTTTCGTGTTATACGATCCGCAAAGACAGGCGATGTATGAAAAATACATTAGACCTCGTTTCGAAAAGTATGCTGATATGCATGGTCTAAAATTTATTGAAATGAATCATTCTAATTTTAATATTAGGACATTACATCCAGAATTTGACCAAAGAGAAAATATGCATTTTAATAGATGGATGTTATTTAAAGATTTGTTAGATAAAGGTTCTTTAAAAGATGGTGATGTAATTTATAATTACGATGCAGATATTTTTATCAATAAAATGGATGAATTTATAGATGTAGATAAAGGATTTACCTATGCTATTGATTCAGGTAATACTCACTGTTTTGGATTCTTCGCATTAAAAATAAATGAATTTAGTAGAAAATTAATTAATGCAATTACCAATAGAGAAAGATGGCTTAAAGTAAGTAACTATGAATTTTTTAATGAACATAATAACGAAAAAGGTAAATGGCATATAGCAGACCAACAAATGTATTATACTTGCGCTGGTATCAAACCACACAGTTGGGAATCTTTTTATGAGATGGAAAATTTAGGATTCCATTCTTATCCAACAGAACATACTTTATTTTCATTAGAAGAATTAAAAGAAAATGTTCAAGTTTTACCAACAGAATGGAATGTAACTCAACTATATGATGAAACGGGTGACCATAAAACAGGTAAACCTAATACGTATGATATTAATAGAACAACACCAGAAAAAACAGTTTATAGACATTTTGCAGGGGGACAACCTTGGAGATTCGAAGAATATAGTATAAAATATCCATTATGAAAATAGAAGAATTTACTATTTGCTTACACTGTGGTAGTGATAGGAAGGTCGTCGATAAGCAGATTGAAATGCTTAAACCTATAACCGATAAGTATAAAGTACATTGGAATAATAGGATAGATAGACACCCAGGTATATACCCATCATATTCTCAATTAATTAATCATTCCATTGTTACTTCACCAACTGAGTGGGTATTTTTTATAAATGATAGAACTTTCCCAACACCTGAAGAAGTAGAAAAAATGATTGAGCATTTAGAAAATGGTTATGCGTGGACTACTTTTTGGGGGGTCGCTTTTATGGCCTTTTCAAAGGAACTAGTAAGAAAAATCGGTTGGTGGGATGAAAGATTTATTAACGGTGGGTGGGAAGATAGGGATTGGGTTTATAGATTAAAAATTGCCAATCTACGTATATATGAAGGTCATGAAGCAGAATATGATCAAAGTTGGAAATCTCATCTAAATGTACCTGGTGGTCATCAGTCGACGCCTTTTTGGTTAAAAAAATATACCGATCAAGGTCATAGGATAGTAAAACATATACCAGATGAAGAATATTTCCATTGGGATCAATTTTTAGGACAACCAATAAAAGATATAAGTGATAGTTGGCAAACATGGAGCGAATCAATATTAGATGTAAAACCTGATGCTGAAGGAGCAGGTCCATCGAGTTCAAGTTTAATAGGTGGTCGAGAAATTTTTGTAGAATATGAGTAATAAAGAAAGAACATTAATAATATCACCACATATCGATGATGAAGTATTAGGTTGTTATTGCGCATTGCATGATAATGCTCACGTAATGGAATGTGGTGTAGATAAATTTCATGTAGTTAATAGAGAAGAAAGAATACAAGAATTAAAAGCTTTACAGAAATATAAAAAATTTACTTTTGAAGTTTTTGATAACAGAGTTAATAATTATGTAATTAGGGATTTAATACATCAGATTGAAGAGCAAATTAATTTAATTAAACCAGATAAAATTTTTATACCGTACCCTTCTTATAATCAGGACCACGTAACAGTATACGATGCAAGTTTAGTTGCTTTAAGGCATCATGATGAAAATCATTTCGTAAAAAAAGTTTTAGCGTATGAAGAAGTGCATAGCTTTTTATGGGACTATACACATGATATTAATAGTACATTTAAAGGTAATTATTTTGTACCAATTGATATAGATGATAAAATTAAATCCTATAAGTTTTTAAAATCTCAAGTAAGAGGCCATAGAAGCCCTGAAATGTTGAAATTAATCGCACGTATGCGAGGAGTACAATCAAATTACGATAATGCAGAATCATTTCAAGTATTAAGATGGGTGGATTAAAAAAAGTCTTATTATGTTCTTATAGGGATTGGTCAGATGAGATCTGCAAGAAAATTGAATTTATTTTTTCTTATGATAATGTTAAATTTGTAAGATGTGATACCCAAGAAAAATTTCTTAGTTTTTTAAAAAAAGATAAATTTGATATAGTATTTTTTATTGGTTGGAGTGATATAATACAAAAAGATATAGTAGACAATAATCTATGCATATGTTTACATCCTTCTTTATTACCATTGTATAGAGGAGGTAGTCCATTGCAAAATCAATTAATTAATAATGAAAAAAATTCAGGTATAACTTTATTTAAAATGGATGAATCGTTGGATAAAGGTCCAATTATATATCAAGAAGAATTTAATTTAAAAGAAATTAAATTATTAGGTTTAAATGGTATATATAAAAAAATTACTCAGTTAGGTGTAAGAGGTATAAAAAAGATTGTATTAGATCTTATTAAAGATAATGAACTTAAATTTACCCCTCAAAAAGGGAAGAGTAGTTATTATAAAAGAAGAATGCCTGAACAAAGTAAAATATTTCTATCAGATTTTAAATATTTTACTGCAGAAGAAATATTCAACAAAATTATAGGGTTACAAGACCCCTACCCAAATACTTTTATAGAATGTAAAGATGGGTCAAAACTTTATATAACAAATGCAAAATATGAAAAATAACAATTATAAAATTTTATTTGTACCAACAAAAAATCCGGGATCGCAAAATGATTTACTTGAAGTTAGTATATTAAATGGTTTGAGAACTATTATGGGTGAAAATTGTGTAGATTATCCAAGAAAGAAAATTATGTATCATGATTTTTCTGATTCTCCTAAAGATGGTCTCCATGGTAGAGGTTTTAGTTTATTAACAAAACCAATTGAAGACTTAACTGAAGAGCAACGTAAACTTGGTAAATTTGACGCTATATTATACGGTGATGGTCATATGTATGGGGAAAATACTGATAAAGAATTAAACAAACTTGCTAATGGTAATGTATGGGTTTTAGATGGACATGATTTACATGGTAATGCTCCAAGAAAAATTGATATACAAGAAGGTGAAGAAGAATTAAATGTTATAGGTGTGCAGTTTAGAAAGTCATTTAAGAGGGAATTAATTGAAAAAGTAGAAGATGTATATCCTACAGGTTTTGGTATACCTAAACATAGAATTATGGAGTTTGATGTATCTAAAAAAGAACAGTTATATCAAAAAACTGCACCAGATAATGCTATTTTTAATGATGTTAAAGACCTAGGCGGAGGATTTTCTCATCATAAATTTACCGTTGAAGAAGATTATTATAATGATTTAAATAAATCATGGTTTGGACTTACCTGCAAAAAAGGAGGATGGGACTGCTTAAGACATTATGAAATTATTGCATCTAGATCAGTTTTATTATTTAAAGATTATAATTTAAAATCAGCTACATGCTCACCTCAATGTATACCTTGCTTATGTTATTCATCAAAGGAAGAGTTAGATGAAATTACAAATAGGTTGGTGGTAAATAATAAACCTACGGAGGAATATATGTTTTATTTAGATGAACAGATGAAATGGTTATTAAATGTTGGTACAACTGAAGCAAGAGCAGCTCATATACTAAGAGTAATGCAAGATAACACTTGAAATAATTAATTTATAATATAAAATATATTATGGAAAAAATACTAATAACTGGTGGGGCTGGTTTCATCGGCTCTTATTGTGTTGAGAAATTTAAAAATGAAGGGTATAGTGTTACAGTTTTAGATAACTTTTCTACTACCGGTCAGAATGATAATGATAAAATCTTTGAAGATATAAATTTAATTAAAGGTGATATACTAGATTATAAATGGGACGATCTCGAAGATTATGATTTAATATTGCATATGGCAAGTCCTGTAGGTCCTGCAGGAGTTTTAAAGCATTCTGGAAATATGGCAAGGTATATTATAGATGATGTTTATTGGGCTATAGAAGGCGCGTTAAAGAATGATTGCCCATTATTGTTTATGAGTACTTCAGAAATTTACGGTTTTCGTGATAGCGCTGTAAGATTAAGTGAAGATGAAGAAAAAATTCTTGTCGGTGATTATAAAGTCAGAAATGAATATAGTGTATCAAAACTATTATCTGAAATAGTATTATCAAACACATCTAAAGTATCAAATCTAAAATATCAAATAATTAGACCGTTTAATATAAGTGGTGCTCGTCAACAGGTAGTGGGAGGTTTTGTACTACCGACATTTGTTACCCAATCTTTGAAAGATGAAGATATAACAGTTTTTGGTGACGGTGAACAAATAAGAGCTTTCACTCATGTCAAGGATATCGTTGATGGTATATACTTGATATCTCAATATGAAGATGGTAATGAGATATGGAATATAGGTAACCCTAATAATGAATGTACTATAAAAGAATTAGCTGATATGGTAAAACAAAAAATTGATACCGCATCGGAAATTAAATTAGTAGACCCTAAAACTATCCACGGTCCTTTATATGAAGAAGCTTGGGATAAAGTACCTGAACCATCGAAAATTAAAAAGATGTTAAACTGGAAACCAAAATATGATATTGATTATATCGTAGATGATGTTATAGAATATTTTAAAAATAAATGAAAAAAATAGGAATTATAGGTTATGGTGAAATTGGCCAATCTTTAGAAAAACTTTATTTAGGTAAAGATTTTGTAATACAAATTAACGATACTGGTTTAGAGTTAGATCAAATAACATCTGATGTCGATGTATTAAACATAGCTATTCCTTTCACTGACCAGGAAAAATTTGTCAATATAGTTAGTCATTATATTTTAGATCTAGAACCAAAATTAACAATTATTCATAGTACAATAACCCCTGGTACTACGTTGAAAGTTTTGAGTAAACTTGAGGGTAAACATTTAGTAGTTCATTCACCAGTAAGAGGTATACACCCTAATTTATATGAAGGGTTAAAAACGTTTACTAAATTTATTGGGAGTGATAATAAAGTTGCAACAGCTGCAACAAAAGAGCATTATAATGAACTAGATATAAATTATGAAATGTTTAAAGGAAGTAAAGCTACCGAATTAGCAAAAGTATTATCGACGACTTACTACGGGCTGTGTATAGCTTTTCACGATGATATGAACAAATTATGTAAAGAACATAATGTTAAATATGAGGAAGTAGCTACCAAGTGGAATAAAACTTATAATGATGGTTACAATAAATTGGGTATGGATAATGTTATTAGACCAGTTTTATACCCACCAAAAGATGGTAAAATAGGAGGACATTGTGTTGTACCAAATGCTGAACTATGCAAACAATTCTTTGATAGTTTAGCTCTCGATTATATAATAAATTTAAAATGAAAAAAGCATTAGTATTAGGAGCAGGCGGGTTTATAGGAAACCATTTGGTTACCCGTCTAAAGAATGAAGGTTATTGGGTCCGCGGAGTAGATCTAAAGAAGCCTGAATATCAAGATAAGTCAGATGCAGATGATTTTGTGGTTGGTGATTTAAAAGATGTTAAACTGGTAAGTAGGGTCTTCTGGCATGAAGATAAACGTACTATGGAAGATATAGGCTTCGATGAAGTATATCAGTTAGCAGCAGATATGGGTGGTGCCGGTTATATTTTCTCAGGTGAAAACGATGCTAACGTAATGCATAACTCTGCTGTTATTAATTTAAATGTAGCTAATGAAGCTACTAAAACTAATGTCGGTAAAATATTTTATTCTTCATCAGCTTGTATGTATCCAGAACATAATCAACTTGATCCAGACAACCCTAATTGTGAAGAATCATCAGCATACCCAGCCAATCCAGATTCTGAATATGGTTGGGAAAAATTATTCAGTGAAAGACTTTATTTAGCTTACAATAGAAATTATGGTCTCGATGTACGTATAGCCCGTTTTCATAATATTTTTGGACCTAAAGGTACATGGGACGGGGGTAAAGAAAAAGCTCCTGCTGCGATGTGTCGCAAAGTTCTTAAAGCTGCTTCAGATATTGAAATATGGGGTGATGGAGAACAAACAAGATCATTTTTATATATAGATGAATGCATAGAAGGTGTAAGACGATTAATGGAATCTGATTGTTTGGAACCGGTTAATATTGGTTCAGATGAAATGGTAACTATCAATCAATTAGTTGATATAGCGTGTTCTATTGAAAATAAATCTTTAGCTAAAAATCATATAGATGGACCTTTGGGAGTTAGAGGTAGGAATTCGGATAATAAATTTATTAAAGAACAAATTGGATGGTCTCCAAATTACCCACTCGCAAAAGGTATAGAAAAAACGTATAATTGGATTAAAACACAACTTGATTAAGTTAAGGAACGTTCATATAATAGATGTATGATTATTAAGAATCTTAACTATGACGGTGATTTAATTCATAAACGTTTTGCATATAATTTCTTTCGAAAGAAAACTTTACCTATCGGGAATATTATAGCCTTTAGAGGTTATATGAATGTAGGTATCGATGGTATGATCGATCAAGAAGATGTACTGCAGAACGATTATATTGCAAGTGATGATGCAATTAGCTTTTGTTGGGAAATTCCTAACTTGGATAAGTTCGGTGCAGTAGCATATCAGCGACTTTTAAATACTCAGATTGCCAATATCCTTTCTTCGAAGTATATTAAGAAGCCTATTGAAGTAGACGGTGATGATCTAATGGTACATGATGAGTTCGAAGGTAGTGATGGTAGCCTACAAACTGTTGGTAAATGTAGTGTCAGCATTACTTATTCAAAGGATAATGTAGCTATCGGACATACTGGTATCAATGTAAATGCTGGGTCGAATGCTCCTAACTTTGCTTATAGTACAAAACTTACTGACGAACAGGTTGAAGAGTTTATGCAAGATATTATTGATTTATTTTATGCGATGAATGATGATATGTTTATTGCAACTACTAAGATTAATCTGTGACAATATTTCAATATATAAATAGCTTACTTTTTAGTAAGAAAAAGATAGATATGAACTGTGATGATGAATCGCAGTTTAATCTATTTATGGTTAATAGATGGACTAGTATGTATTCAAAAGAGTTAAATGAATACATAAATGAAACTACTAACAAGTATTGGAATTTATTCGATGACAAGTTATCTCAGTATAATTATATCTATTCTATATTACCCAGATTAAAATTTAAAAGATTAAACTATCTTAAAAAAATAAAGAAGGAAAAAAAGAGTAAAGAAGAAATACCATTGATACCTGAATTCTTCAGTCAAAGAGAATATAAACACCTTGTTGAATTAGAAAAGTTTACAAGTAAATAGTTATATGGCACAAGCAAGCATTGACGTATTAGCCCCGAAAAGAAGTTTAATTGACTTAACAGATTCACATAATAATTCTTTAGATGGAATTATTGATCAGGACTATGAATTAAGTTTCATTTTTGATGATATTATTTTAGTAGAGTTTATTGATGAAGTGTCAGATGGTCAAGGTGATGCTATTATGAGAGGTGGTGTTTATATACCTACTAATGCTGTACAAAGAGCATGGAGAAAAGCTAAAGTAATATTAGCTGGCCCTGAATGCAAATATATTAAAGGTGGAGAAATAGTAATCTTTCCTAATAATCTAGGCGTAGGTATTGCAAATGCAGATATTTCCGGATACGGTAAACTTAATAAAGGTGTTTTCTTAAATGAAAATAGATTATTTGGTATAGCATCTAAAAAGGTACCAGTAAAGAAGTCTAATAAGAAAGAAGTTAACGGTTTAAAAAATCGTTTGAAAGCAATTGCTAAAAGCGAAGCAGAAAAAACAAAAAAGAAAAATGAAAGTAAGTCTACCGAATCTTAAAAATACTTTACAGGGTAATGTCTGTGAAATAATTTTTGAGAAACGTAGACCTAAACCAGGTGATAGTTCTCAAAGAAGAATGTTATGCACTCTAGACGAGAGTTTACTTAATAGCGTTAATGGTAGGACAACATTAAATTATAAACCACCATCTGGTCCTCCAAAATATAACCCTGCTAGTAAAAATTTATTACCAGTATGGGATATTATGATGCAAGGTTGGAGAATGGTTAGTATGGATAATTGTGCAGTAGTAAATACTATACCTGAAAATGAATTTTTTAAATATTTTAACGAAAAGGTATATCCGATGTCTGCGGATGAAAAAAGAAACTATATGGGTACATGAAATTTGAAAAATTAGAAAAAGATTTAACGAATTTATTATTACGAGATATTGTAATATATATTAACCCGGAAAAAAACCTTAAAAAAGGTAAACTAAAACTTTTTAGTGTAAAAGAATTTTATTTTGTATTAACCTTACTAAATGATAAAAATGAACTAAAAGAGTATGAAATACCTATGCCGTTTAAATGGGAATTGAAACATGATCATTTAGTTTTTGATTATACGCTAGAATCATTTGCTGAAAATAATGAATTTGTTTTATTTAAAGGTAAAGTATTAAATTTCAAAAAGAAAAGTAAGTTATATAATAACATGGTTGTTTTATCAGCTGTTTGATATTATAATTAACTATATGCTGAGCCGATACCTTAATAACTTTCCTGACGGATATAATCCAAGTACCCAGCAGGTAAATATAATTAAAAAAATTGAGCATGCATTTAACAAAGGTCATAAATTTGTAATTTGTAGTGCACCTACTGGAAGCGGTAAGAGTTTTATATCAAAGACCCTTGCTAATGTATCGAACGAATCTACAGATACATTTAAAGAATTAATTAATAGTTACGATGCGTTTAAAATGGATAACGTTGGCAATTATACTAATGAGCCTGAATGTCTAGACGAACCAGCTAGCGGTGCTTTCGCATTAACTATAACAAAATCATTACAAGATCAGTATTATGAATTGTTTGATGATAGTATAGTCATGAAAGGTAAGAGTAATTATACTAGTACTCTAAACCCTGATATTGATGTTGAAATGGAGACATCTGTCATGCCGCGTAAGGTATTAGATGAACATAGAAAAACACATAAGTGCAATTACCATAATGCTCGAAATCGAGGATTAGTCGATAAGTTTGGAGTATTAAATTATAAGATGTTTTTAGCCTTACCTGGGCATGTAAAACGTAAAAACTTTATTATATGCGACGAGGCATCTGAACTTGAAGATGAGATAGTAAAACAATATTCAGTCTTTATTGACCCTGATCGATTAAAGTTATTAGGTGTGAGTGTACCTAGTTTGTATTCTGAAAAACAAGATGCTATATATAAATGGATATGTTCATGTATCTTAGAAGTTAGTGAGTATATAAATACATTAACTAATAAAAGTAATAATAAGAATATACAACTTAGTAATAGTGAAAATATTAAGTTAAGTTATTTAAAAAATCTTCATAGAAGTTTAAACCTAATAACTGAAACGTGGGAAGAGTGTGAGTATGTTGTACAGCGAGATGGTAAGACTGTTAGAGTAATGCCGTTAAAGGTAGATGTATTATCAAAATATATTTTTAAGTACGCTGATAACGTACTGTTAATGTCTGCTACTATTATTGATCATAAGCATTTTGCTAAGAGCTTAGGTATAAAGGAGTATGAATATGTGGAATCAGATAGTACTTTCGATCCTCAAAAAGCTCCTATCTATATTAATACTAAGCAAAAGATTAATCATTATAATTTAAAGAAAACATTACCCAAGATTGTAAAGCAGATAGAAGAGATATGTAAACAACATGAATTTGAAAAAGGTATTATACATACCCATACCGGGTTTATAGCTTCATACTTACAGAATAATTTAAAGAGTAGACGCTTTTTATGTAGAGATAAAGAAACAAGGAATGAAGAATTATTAAGACAACATTCGAATAGTAAAGAACCAACTGTATTAGTAAGCCCATCATTAGGCCTAGGTATAGATTTGAAAGATGATTTAGCTAGATTTCAAATAGTAATTAAAGCACCTTACTTACCGTTAGGTGATAATAGAATTAAGAAGTTATTTGAATTAGATAAAGCATGGTATTCAAATAAGATGTTGAGTAACGTTGTACAGCAATGTGGTAGAGGTATCCGAAGTAAGCAAGATCATTGTAAGACTTATATTTTAGATGCAGGTGTATATGAAGCCATAATTCGGAATAAGAACAAATTGCCTAAATACTTTATAGAAAGATTTGTATAATGCAGACATTTAATGAATATGTTATTGAAGAAGGTAAATTTGGTAAAGCATTAGCAAGTGGTGCATTAGCCGCCAGTTTAATGGCTAGTCAAGCTGACGCATCCATCTTCAACAATAACCCTGGAAATATACGAACTTCTCCTACAAATTGGAATGGTGAGGTAACTGAACCTGGTGAAGAATTTGAGAGATTTAGCGATATGCATATGGGAGTTAGAGCTTCTGCTAGAATTTTAATAACATATGGTAAAAAATATGGTATAGATACTATTAATAAAATTATTGATAGATATGCGCCTCCAGAAGATAATAATCCAAATAACACTAACTATGCAAAACACGTTTCAAACGGGTCAGGGTTTGGTGTAGATGAAAAAATTGATCTAAATGACCCGCAGGTTTTAATAAAATTAATGAGACCAATTTTTCAATTTGAAAATGGTCAAAAAGAAGCTGCTAAGATTTCTGACGCTGATATTCAAAAAGGCGTTAGGATGGCTTTTTAGTTTTCTTTTTATTAGGTAAAGCAAATCTTAACGTTTTTTGTTTACCACCAGGTTGACCTTTAAATCCGGAAATAGCTTTAGTACTATGAGGATCATTTAATTGAGGATTAACAGTACCGTACTTACCCTTTGATCTAACCTTTACAGGCCTCTTAGTATCTGTAGGTGCAGTAAAATCTTCTAATATATTTTTAACTAAAGCATTGAAATTCATATATTTATATTTATAATATAGTATGGTTAAATCCTTAAAGGTTAGATGTATAGTCACAAATAAAGAAAGTTTATTTTCCGGTGACTATTTAAAAAAGAAAATACAAGAATATAATGATGTAGAAAATTTACAAAAACTCTATATCAGTAGAGATGTTAAAACTCTTTTTAAAAGAGGTTACGGGGTAATGGAGATTAGAAATATTTTAAATATATCAGATGATATTATTATACCTGATGAGACAGTTATTTTACAACTTGAACAAAAGTTTAAAAATGGTAGCTTAAAGGTCCCGACCATAAATGAAAATTTATCTTCATTTACTTATAATAAATCCGATCCTGAAGTTGAATCCTTCATAAATAAATATATAATTAAAGTATGAATATAATGCCACGAACAGACGGGAACGTATTAAAATTTTATAATATTGATAATGGTTCGATACATAAAACAGTACAATTACCCAGTAATGCTACATATAGTAGTCCTATAGTTTCAGGTGATACAGTATCTATTACTATACAATACAAAACATCAAACGATGTTATACGTACATATAATCTTAAAACTGGTAGCTTAATTAGATCTATTTCAATGTAATATGATAGATGTATCTTTAGTTGAAGAACCTGTATCTACTGATAATTTTTCATATCAGATACCCCTTGTACCGTCTGTATTTTTAGGTTTTATTCTTAAAAATGAATACGATAATAAACGATTGCATATAAATGAAAAATATAAACCTAAAAAGTTTATAAAAATTTATAAAATAAATGGTGAGATGAAAATGTTACCATTGTATGGAATTTGTTTAGAAATTAATAAAATGGGAGAAGAAATTATAAATCTAATTAAAAGACAAGAAAATGCAAATAATATTAATTTAGTCGTGTATCAAAATTTATTAAGTCAGTACGATATATCATGTGATGATTGTTATGGTTATTTTAAAAATAGTATATACCCAATAGATTTTAATAAATTTAGATATTTAACTGATGATAAAATTTCAGAAGATAAAAAAATATTACAACATATGCTGAACTTAAATGAAGATAAATTTGATTTCCAAAAATTTGGTTCTATTCTATCTCTAATACTAACTTAAAATTTAAATAATAAAATATGAATATTGTAAAGAGAACCGGTGAAATGGTACCGTTTGATGTTGAAAGAATACATAGAGTTGTAGGCTGGGCAGTTAATGATATTAAAGGGGTAACAGCTTCTGATATCGAAATTAACGCGAAGCTTCAAATGAAAGAGGGTATCACGACACGTGAAATACATAACGTGTTAATTGACTCAGCTGTTAATTTAATTTCATTACAATCGCCTAATTATCAATATGTTGCTTCAAAATTACTTTCTTATCAATTACGTAAAGATGTATGGGGCGGTAAGAACCCACCTAAGTTAGTAGACTTTATCAATAAAAACGTACACGATCATGATGTATATGATGAAGATATTTTAATGTTATTTACTGATAAAGAAATCAATAAACTCGATGAGTATATAGATCATTCAAGAGATAATAACTTTACATATGCAGGTATGCGTCAGTTATGTGATAAGTATCTAATTCAAGATAGATCTGAAACTAAAATTTATGAGACTCCTCAGTTTGCGTATATGATTATAGCCATGGTATGCTTCGGTCAATATGAAGGACCTGCTCGTATCTCTTATGTTAAAAAGGCTTATGATTATTTTTCTAAGTTTAAAATTAATTTACCTACCCCTTTGATGGCTGGGGTACGTAGTAAAGTAAGACAATATGCATCATGTTGCTTAATTGATGTAGATGATACATTACCATCTATCTTTTCTTCATCTACGGCCGCTGGTTATGCTACAGGCTCTCGTTATGGTATTGGTTTAAATATGGGACGTATCCGACCTATTAACTCTCCAATTCGTAATGGTGAAGTAGTTCATACCGGTGTTATACCTTTTCTTAAGTTGATGGAATCAACAGTTAAGTCCTGCCACCAGAATGGTATTAGAGGAGGTTCAGCCACCGTTAACTTTCCTTTCTGGCATTATGAAGCAGAAGATATGTTAGTGTTAAAAAATAATTCTGGTACCGATGATAATCGAGTTCGTAAGCTAGATTATTGTATTCAGTTCAGTGAGTTATTTTATAAGAGATTTTTAAAGAATGAAGATATAACTCTTTTTTCTCCTCATGAAGCTAAAGAATTATATGATGCTTTCGGTCATGAAAATTTTGATGAGTTGTATGAACTATATGAACGTAAGACTAGTCTTAAGTTTAAGAAGACTGTTAAAGCAAGAAAGTTAATGTCGTTGTTTATTAAAGAAAGAGTAGAGACCGGTCGTATATACTTTATGAATATCGATCATTGCAATCAAAGATCATCTTGGGACGATGATATTAAGATGACTAACCTTTGCGTTGAAGTATTACATCCTACTAAACCTCTTCAGCATCCAGATGATAAGAATGCTGAAATTGGTATTTGTATTCTTTCTGCTATTAATGTATTAGAGATTCAATCAGATGCAGAAATGGAAAAGGTATGTGATATCATTGTACGTATTTTGGATCAATTAATCGATTACCAAGATTACTTCTTACCTGCTGCGGAAAACTTTACTAAAAATCGTCGATCATTAGGTATCGGTATTACTAATTTTGCTGCATATCTTGCAAAGCAAGGGGTAAAATATACAGATGATGAAGCTCCAAATGTTGCTGATGAGTTAATGGAAAAGGTACAGTACTATCTATTAAGTTCGTCTTGCGATCTATCGAGTGAGAAGGGTAGATGTCCTAAATTTAATAAGACAAAGTATAGTCAAGGTTGGTTACCAATCGATAATTATAAGAAAGAAATTGACGAATTTGTTACAAGAAAGAATAGTATGGACTGGGAAGGCTTGCGCGCAAGAATAAAAGAGTTCGGACTAAGGCATAGTACTGTATCAGCTATAATGCCGTGCGAGAGCTCTTCGGTAATTCAGTGCTCTACCAATGGCATAGAACCTATTAGATCTTATATTACCTATAAGAAATCTAAAGCTCGTACATTACCAGTTATTGTACCGAACTATACTTCATATAAAAATAAGTACACTCTTGCATATGAAATGGAAGATAATACTGGTTTAATCAAGATTGTTGGTGCTTTACAAAAATGGGTAGATATGAGCATTAGTGCTAATATGTACTATAATTATGATCATTATGAAAACGGAGCGTTACCTGATTCAAAAGTTATTAAAGAGATCTTACTAGCATATAAGTTAGGTTGGAGAACAGGTTACTATAACAATACTGATGATGGTGATAAGCAGAGCTTCAATGAAGAGGAACATAATGATAATAATGATGATGGGTGTGAATCAGGTGCTTGTGCTCTCTAAATATATTAACTATGGCCGATAAAGAGGATAAGTGGGCAGAAAATGTCGAAGGTAAGTTTTACGTAGATGAACAATGTATTGATTGTGACCTATGTAGAGAGACCGCTCCGGATAATTTTACTAGTGAGACCGATGGAGGTTATTCATACGTTTATAAACAACCAGAAAGCGATGAAGAACTAGAATTATGTGTTGAAGCAATGGAAGGTTGTCCTGTTGATGCAATAGGGGATGATGGAAAATAAATTTATGGAAACTGTACTTAACTTAAAAAATGTAGATACTACGAAACAACCGATGTTTCTTGGAGAGGATTTATCTCTTCAAAGATACGATAGATTCAAATACCCTAAGTTTTTTGACCTATGGCGAAAGCAAGAAGAGTATCACTGGTTACCGGAAGAAGTATCTTTAACTAAAGATCGTAATGATTATGAAAACCTAACTGATACCGAAAGATTTATCTTTAATAGTAATCTTAAATGGCAAACTATGACTGATAGTATGCTTTCTAGAAGTATTCATAATATTAAGAACTATGTAACTAACCCTGAGTTAGAAATATGTATGACTAGTTGGGCTCGTTTTGAAACTATTCATAGTTATTCTTACACATATACATTGCAAAATATTGCAAAAGATACTACAGCTTTTTTCGACTCAATTTTAGAAGATAAAGAGATTACTAGAAGAGCTGCTGAAATTAGTGGAGCTTATAATACATTGCTCGGGGATGATAAGGGTGATATTAAGCAAAGAATCTTCAATGCAGTTATTTCAACTCAAATTACAGAAGGTTTAGCTTTCTATGTATCTTTTGCTTGTTCTTACTTCTTTGGTTATAAAGGTAAGATGGAAGGTAATGCTAAAATTATCGGTCTTATTGCAAGAGATGAAAACTTACACGCTGCTATTACGCAAAATATTATCAAGTATTGGAGAGAGAATAAAGATGAAGGTTTCCAGCAAGTGGTGAAGGATAATGAGCAGAAGATATATGACATGTATGGTCTAGCGGTAGAGAATGAAAAGAAGTGGGCAGAATATCTTTTCTCGAATGGTTCATTATTAGGATTAAACGCAGAAATGTTAAATGGTTACATCGAATGGTTAGCCAATACAAGATTACGTTCTTTAGGTTATGATAAAATCTTTGATCAAACGACTAATCCAATAGGTGGTTGGTTAAATGGTTACTCAGATAGCTCTAAAGTGCAAGTAGCTCCTCAAGAAACTGAAATTAGTTCTTATAAAATAGGTGCAAGAGATACAGAAATTGACGAAGAAGCATTTGAAGATTTCGATCTTTAAAATAAATATTTTTATGGCAAATTATATAGAAGCAATTAAAACAAAATTAACAGGTCAGCGAAATATTGAAATAGCTGATTTAGAAGTTTATCTTAGTAACCCAGTAGCAATTGGCGAACACCCTAATATAGGGGAAGAAATTGAAAAGAAAATTGAAAATATCGATGGTCTAGATTCTAAGATTGATACAATTACTAAATATTTTACTCCTAAGGAAGTAGTTGAAAACGAAGAATCATAGTCTATAATATAAGACTATGAAAAAGAAATATATTATTATTGGCGTTGTTGTAGCTATTATTGCATTTTTTGCAATGTGTGGTAAGGCAGAAGCCCAAGAAGTAGAACAAGAAAAGACCTGGCAAGTAGATGTTACTACAGGTTATTATGAAAAGCGTATTTCAGGCGGTCTTTACGGAGCGCAGGATGTGGGCTATTTTAAAGCATCGACTAAAGCAGGAGACTTCGCAGGTCTTTCGTTCGTTGGTGGTTTAGAGTATGTTCATTCTGATGACTATCAGCTGCATTATTCTCTTGGAACGTATTTAAATACCCCCATCGGTGGTATCGATACCCGAGTGGTAATGCATACTATTGAAGGTGCTGATACTACATTCGAATTGAACGGTGCATATGACCTTAACTGGTTTCAATCGCTTGATACATCTATTACAGTTGCTGTAGAAGATGGTAGTGAAGTTGGTTCGGAATATGATAGTAAGATTATTACACCTGCATTCAATGTCTCTAAGACGTTTACAGTAGCTCAAAAGGTTGATGTTACTGTTGGTGGTGAATATGGTCAATCATTCGGACTTGATGATGAACTTGAGTATACTCATGGTTATGTTAGGTTTGATACACAAGCAAATAAGCTACCAGTATTCGTTCAAGTTAATGCCCTTAGAAATAATCTAGGTGTAGTAAATGATATTTCATCAGAAGGTACTGATGGCGATTTTGATGTATCAGTTACTGCTGGTGTTGCATTTAGCTTCTAAATAACAAAAAAATTATAACTTAAAAGGTGTGGCTTAGGTCACACCTTTTTTTATACCATATCTACTGCTGATATTCTATAACCTTATTAAGAAAGATAATTTATATTATAAGGATAAATTTAAATGGACCGGAAAAAAAATTGAATACTTTTGGAGCTACTAAGTATTAGAATGGAAATAATAGGTTGGTTTTATACTTTATGTTTTGCTATATGTTATATACCGCAAATAATAAAAAGTTTAAGAACGAAAAAAGTCGATGACGTTAGTGTATCTCTTTTTAAGTTATCATTAATGGGATACATAGCTGCGCTTATCTATACGTTAGGAGAAATAGGTTTCAATCTTATATTAATAACTAATTATATATTCGGTTCCCTTTGTAGTTTAATTATGATTATAACATATTATTGTTACAAAGAAAAATAAATATATGTATGGGGCGAAAATTCTATACATCCAAGATGTATCTATTTATAAAGCAAGAAAATTGCGAAATAGATAAACTAAAATGGATAGAATCAGAAAAGGCAGGCCGCGATATTGGGAAAGATAAAGCGGTTTTTTTGTGGATTAAAAACCATCGCTCTAATTGGGTAACCGAATATAATAAACTTAGCTCTTAACCTTTATACTCATTATGTTGCGCTTCTGCAACACTTCTATCGCTACCAGAGTTTAATACTTTTGCAGCTTGTCTTACTTCTTCATTAGTATCTTTTAAAGTAAGCGGTAAGTTAACAAAAACGTGAGAATGATCATACATTATTAGACTATTTTCAGCAGCGCCGGTACCGTAAACAGGCCAACTACCTGCACTAGAACCACTTCCAACAACAGCAGTTCCAATTCTTGGAGCCCCGACAGGTTTTCCAAATAATCTAGTCAATTCAGTCCTTTGCCATTCTTTAGGAGCTGTAACATGTTGTAAGAACGTTTCACCTTCTACGTGTAAACCACCTCCAACAATTACATTTTTGTTTACCCCTAAACTATTATCAATTAAAATTTGTCTTTGTCTTTTATTTCTTAGTCTTAAAATATCAGCACTAATATTAATTGTACCTGCATCAATATTAATTTCATTTTCTGACCCAATATTAATTTGTTCACCAGCAATGTTAGTAATAGTTCCAGATATATTAACCGGTCCATATGATTTCATACTTAAACCACCGGCTCCAACCATTACATTATACCTATTACAAACATTTAATGTGTAATTACCGCCTGGTAAGTCCTGTACATGTACATATTCAAGCATTGGGCTCTCTGATTTATTAACATATACACCATCATCATCTACTAAAATTTCGTTAGATAACAATTTACCAATTTTATCTAATCTAATACTTCCAAAATCATTCATTAAAACACCAATTGTTTCTAATTTATGTTTTGATATTTCTATAATTTCACTACCACCTAACCCTAATTCTAATTCTATATCAGTTAATTTTTTTAAGTTAACATCTATAATATCTTTTAATTTTTCCTTTTTATCTTCTACATCCCAAGTACCATCTTGTGTTGATAAACTTTTACCAGAACCATTAACAAATGTTTTACCACTTTCAGTAGGCCATCTACTAACATTCGGAGCAGTAGTTGTATTACCTGCTACAGTTTTTGCATCATTCATACCTGATGGTCCATCTCCACCAGAATTAGTAATTGTACTGTAACCGGTTCCAGGAGCAGTATCAGTATTAGCTAAAGCCTTATAACTAGTTCTACCATCTGTTACCGGGTAAGTATCAAATTTACCAGACCTAGTTTGTTTAATACTATTTCTTTTAATAATAGTATTTCCTTTTGTATCTTTTACGTCGTTAATACCGGTTCTTTTTATTTCAAATAATTGTTTATTATCTTGAACAACGCTAACTATTTCTTTCCACTGATTAAAATATTCCTCATTTAGGTTACCTACTTTCCTATAATTATCTCTAGTTATAATAGTATCTAAAGTCTTACCAGTATATTCATTTTTATTTCCTTGAACGGTATTATACTGATCATTTAATACAAGTTTTTGATCATTTTTTGTAGCTAATTCAATATTAGTTTGATTATTAAATTCTTTAAATGAGCCTGAATAATGTGTAAGTTTTATTTTTTCATTTAAATCTGAATTTACTATTTCAAAAACACCACCTTTTTGATTTAAAACATACTTGTTCCTATAGTTATTTACATTAACATCATCATCAGTTATCGATTGTGAATAGTTTTCAAACTTACCAGGGTAATCTAATGTATCATCGTATATACCACTCCAATCTGACTTACCGTAACTTGCTCCTATTAGTGTTGGAAAATGAGGATCACCATCTCTAAAGAAAACATATACATGAGAACCTACATTAGGTATACCAAATGAGCCTTTTGCTTTATTTGAATATGTACTTGGTTTATACATATACGAATATGGGTTAGGGTTATTTGTAGCTTTATTTTTACCAGTAAAAGCATCATTTAATCGAAATATATTTTTTTCGTAAACCTCTCCTGGCGCAGTTGCAGAACCATTCTCAAAGTTAGTATAAAAATTTGCATCCGATATATTTCCTTTTAGATTAAAATTATTAAACCTTCCAGAAGCATTTTCACTAGTTAACGGAGCTGATATTTCGGCCCAAGGTAGTATAGGTTTTAAATCGTTTAAAATAGGTGTAAGATCTGATTCAATATTATCCCCTGGAAAATTAAACTTTTTATTTGTTTTATTTTCTACCCATTTTTTATAAACAGTAGAAGTTATATGAGGTACAAAAACTTTAACTCTTCCTCTTTTTTCTGGGTCATTATTTTGAACTACAATTCCAAAATAAATGCTATTATATTCTTTCATATTCTTATATATTTAAATTAATTATTATGTATTACAACATTATACTTTATTAAACCGGTCGTATTACCCCCGACACTCGATCTTCAATACCAATTACTTCACCAGTATTTGGATCTATAAAATCTACAAATCTTTCTGATTTATCTATTGGAGTTAAATCACTATATTTTATTTCAAATTCACTTAATTGTTCTTTCTCTAAAATTTTAACATCGTCTAATAAATCTTTAGACGCAGAAGTTATTTTTTCATTTTGGTTATCAGATATTTTAAACTGTGAAACTTGTTTTTTAGCCGAATTAACCATGTCATTTTTCGCTTTATTTATTTCTTCATCACATAAAGCACTTTTTAAACCACCATCTAATGATATATCTCTTATTAATTTATTAGGAAATTTAGCAATGTCGACAGCAGTATCCACTAAACCTTGAGCTGCTAATTTTGCAGTCTCAACCCCTTTTATAATAGTATCATCTATATTTTTTATTTGATCATCTATTTCAGACAATATATTTTTTGCGTTTTCAGCTATAGTTTTAGTTGTATCGGTTATTAAATCTTTTGCATCTTCTAATGTGTCTTTAACAGCAGCTACACCCGTATTAATAAAACTTTCTAAATTAACATCACTTAAACTACTAGCTATTTTCGATATACCACTTTGTATATCTATTGCCAGATCAATTAAACCACATACCTTATCTGTTATTTCTGAAGTTATACTATTAACGGTATCAGAAATGAAGTCAGTTTTTATTTTTGCAGACTTACCATCAAGACCTCCTGGAGTAATGTTTTTAATTTTCTCTGTAAAACTATCTGCTTTCGGTATTTTTAAAGGCATATATAATTATTTACTTGATATCATCGATTTTGTATGTATAATTATAGTATGATTGTATCTCATGAAAGTCCTATATCTATTTTAGATAAATCTCGAACATATAATAATTATGATTATGCTTTGGTTCACTTATTTGAAACTCATCCTGAATATTATAAGTTTTTTAAAAATAGTATTAAGATGGGTAGAGAAGTTTTACTCGATAATAGTATTTTTGAACTTGGTGAATCATTTAATCCAGAGAAGTTTGCTAAATATGCAAAAGAACTAAAACCTTCATACTATATAGTACCTGACATCTTGGAAGATGGTTATGCTACTATTAAAAGTTTTCATGATTTTGTTAGTAACTATCCTGATTTACCTGGTTTAAAAATTGGGGCTGTTCAAGGTAAAACATATGATGAAATAGTAGATTGTTATACATATATGTCAGAAAATGCTGATTACATCGCAATAAGTTTCGATTTTAGTTATTATATAGTTACCGGTAGAGGTAAAACTAAATTAGAAAGATGGTGTTCTGGTAGGCAAAAGTTAATAAATGATCTTAAACAAGACGGGGTTTGGAATAAAAATAAACCTCATCATTTACTTGGATGTTCTCTTGCTAAAGAATTTAAAGAGTATGTGGGTGATAGATCAATTAGATCAGTTGATACATCTAATCCAGTTGTCGCAGGTATTAAGGAACTCAGATATACTAGTGATCTAGGATTAAATGAAAAACCTTCTATAATGTTAGCTGATTTAATTGATCATGAAGTTAGCGATACAGAATGGGAAAATATACAATATAATGTTAACAGTTTTAAGGAGATAATAAATTATGATAATTAGTTTTACAGGAGCTCAAAGTACGGGTAAATCTACCTTACTAGATAAAATGATGACTGATGATAGGTTTCGTAAGTTCGATTTTGTACCGCAAATTACTAGAAGATTGGTTAAACAATATAACTTAAATCATAATGAAGATGGGGATGAATTTACTCAATTAGCTATATTAAATAGTCATTTACATAACTATCTTATGTATAGAAATAAAAATGTAGTATTAGATAGATGTATATTGGATGGGTTTATGTATTCGACATATCAATACTATACAAATAAAATCCCTGAGGCGATTACATTACAGGCTAGTTATCTATTTGAGAAATTGATTAAAAAGTATGATATTATATTTTATACTGAACCTGATATACCGTTAGTAGAAGATGGAGAAAGAAGTACTAATAAAGAATTTAGAAATAAAATGATAGATCTATTTGAAGAAGCAATCGATCATTATAAAATAAATGTTGTAAGATTAAAAGGAGATGTTGATACTCGTATGGAAACAATATATAATACATTTGATAACTATGGCAAATAAAGAATTAGATAACAGTAGAATTAGTAAGCATTTAGGTCAAACGTCTCAATATAAGAGTGCGTATGATTCTGAATTGCTTGTAAGAGAACCTCGGAGCAATAATCGTGTATATTTAAATATATTTGATGATGATTTACCTTTTGTAGGTTCAGATACATGGAATGCATATGAATGTTCATTCCTTCTCGATAATGGGCGACCTGTAACTGGCGTTGTGAAGTGTGTATACTCTTGTAGTAGTAAGTATATTGTTGAAAGTAAAAGTATTAAGTTATACTTTAATTCCTTTAATATGACTAAAATGGCTGGTGATAAAGATAAAGCTATTAATGCGTTTGAAAATACTGCAAGTAAAGATCTAAGTAGAATATTACAAACTGATGTACAAGTTAAATTCCAAGATGGTCACCGGGTTAATGAGAAGGTTGATAGCCCTAATAGAGAATGGGATATCGATGATTACGATAATGTCGATCTATTAGAAGATCATAAAGATTTTATATATACTCAATATACTGAAGATCCTGGTTTATTAGAAGGTATTAGTCGTGAAAGAGACTTTGAACAGAAGTTTTATTCTGGTCTATTGAAAAGTAATTGCCGAGTAACTTCACAACCTGATTGGGGAGATGTATTTATTCATATTAAATCGAAGCATGTTATCGATGCTCATAGTATTAAGAATTATGTAGTTTCATATAGAGATGAGTGTCATTTCCATGAAGAGATTTGTGAATGTTTCTATAAGAGATTGAAAGATGCTTTCGATCCTTCTGAACTATTGGTAATGTGTTTATATGCTCGTAGAGGTGGCATTGATATTAATCCTGTAAGAGCATCTAATCAAGATTTAATTGATAAGTATGCTGCAAATCTAATCGATGTAAACGCAGTTCATATTAAAACTTCGAAGCAATAATGGATATTTTTATGATGCAAGGTATAATAATGTTTTTATTATGCTATGCATATTTTATAGCATTTTATTATTAGACAAAATGAGACCTGGCTCGTATGAACCAGGTCTCAAACTGTGAGATCTTATATCAAGATTAGCCGAAGTACACCGAGTTAGTACCGGGTGTGAACGCTTCGCCGAGTCCTGTTACAATGATAACGTGGTAGTAGAGATTTGCTCCGAAGATATTGTCTACGACACCATAACGCGTTAGCAAGCCAACGCGAGGTGCGAAGTCATTCGGACCGATTGTTCTCTGAACCATGACTGGAATGTATGGGCAGTAGATGATACCAGTGTCGTAAAACTCTGGACCTTTATAACCAAGCAACGCATACTCAACAGACGTATTAGAAGCAGCTGCAAGGTTATTACCCATTGTCTGCCCTTCAGTACGTGTGTCTCTGTAAACGTTGAAACGTCCACCAAGATTACCAATCTTAGCAACACCAACTGGTTGTGTATTAACATTACCTTGAACAGGTGCCCACTGGAATTCAGGGAGCATTTCAAGAATAGCGCATACACGAGGTGTAGCTACGATGAAGTTAGCAGCTCCGCGGCGATTTCTCACTGCGATTCTGTTTGCTTCAACGATCAGTCTTTGATAGAAGTCGCGATTACGTTCTACTAACCATCGGCCGTCTGCAGAAGCAGGGCTCCATACAGAAAATCCGTTTCCGGATCCTGCATTAAGAGCAACTTGAATCATTCTCATAAGCATTTCACGGTCGATTTCGGCCTGAATTTCATACGACATAGCGTTTGTCAATTCAGTATCGATATCGATACCATTCATGTTCTTAAGATCTTGTTCAAGTTCAACCGACCAGCGAGCGCCAAGGCGTCTTGTACCAGCTTCAACAGCAGTCTTCTCGAAAGAGACTTCCATTGTAGGAATGTTACCAGTTATTTCGAAGTTTTGAAGTAACTGAGCAACACCATTATCTGCTTCATTATAAGCACCAAACTCTGTATTACCAGAGAGATAGCCAGCAGATGTACCGGTGTAAGATGTTCTTAGTTCTTGGTAGCCAGCTTCTTTGCCAGCAGCACCATTAACATTACCTGGATTTAGGCCAGCAGCGGATGTACCACCCTTACCATCAATCCCATCACCAAGTGTTTCACCTGAGTAACGGTAACGAAGAGCAAATGCAAGTCCAACAGGACCTGCCATTGGTTGAACACCAACGATTTCATTTGTAATTAACTCGGGAAAAGTACGACGAATCATAGGAATCAAGATCTTTGGTAGACGGAAGTCGTTAGTAGCATAGCTGTCTGTACCTGGAGTACCAGTTACATTAGTTGCAGCTCCAATAGAAGCGCCACCACCAAGTGCACCATTGACACCAGAGGTATTGCTACCAGTTGGTGTGTAGTTAGGACCTGCTTCATTTATACACCATGCTTCTTGGTTTTCCAAAAGCATAGCAGTGTTTAAACGAGTATGACTATCTTCAATAGGAGCAACGCTCTTTGAAGTGTAGTCAAGGACAGGAGCCCATTTCTCTAATAGAGAAGCAGCTCTTGATTCATCAATATAAGCCTGTGAAGGTCTAATTGTATTCATAATTGTAAATTTTCCTTTATATTCGACCCCAAGGTTTTAAAAACCAGGAAACTCAGGAAGACCTAAAGTTTAGGAAATTAGTACTTAGAAAGCTCGTCCATATATGGTGAGCTTGCGCTTTCACTAACAATTTCTTGTGTAGTGTCTTCGTAAATCACCCTATCGACGTCTTGTCTAGTACTTAAAGCCTCTTCTTTCAAAGTCTCGAGTCTGTTACTTTCTTTTTTCTTGAAAAGCTTCAAAGTATAATCAAAGTTTTCAGCAATGAACTCTGCGTCCTTACCTTTTAATACTTTGTTTATGTATTGCTTTGTTCTCTTATCAAGACCAACAGTTCGTTTTTCAAGAATTAAACCAGCCTTAACTGTATTTAATTCTTCTTTCAAAACTGCATTTTCTTCTGCAACAGACTCAAGCTTCTTAGAAGCTTCATTAATTTGATTATGACCGTCAACAACGGCCTCTTTAATGCTTTGTTTTTCTAAAGCACTATCAACTGCTAGATGGCTTCTTAAGCCTTCTAAAATTTTCTTAGCTTTTGTATTCTTTACTGCTTCTTGAACACTTTTAACTGGTATCTTTTCTTCTATATATACATCTAAATAATCTGAAATACTTTCAATCAATTGAGATTGAAAACCTTCAGCTTCATTACCTAGTGCGGTTTCATACTTATCAACAACTAATTTTAATTTATTAGCTCTGTCAGTATCGATTGCTCCGACTACTTTGTTTAATTTAGAAGAATGATCTTCATCAATTTTTTCTACTAGCTGATTAAGCTTTTCAGTATACAATTCATCTTGTTCATTAAGAGCTTGTTCGACATGGATCTGAACCTTGTCGTTAATCTTTTGCTCAAAGACGTTTTCGATTTCTGATAACACTTCTTCATTAAGTGCACCGTTAGTTGCTTCTGATAAAATTTGTTTAATGTCCATAATTAGAATATATTTATATTATTATTTAATATCTTTTGTTCAATTTTCTTATCAATAACGGTAGATAAATCAGTACTTGCACTTTTATAATGTCGATTCATTACATTATTTATAAATTTTTTTATATCTTGTTTAATTTCTTTCATAATTATAGGCTTTTTAAAAATTTAATTATATTATCTCTTAAAAATTGATCTTTATTTTTTAAAGGCATCGTAGAAATATTCTGCTCAAAACGATCATACGTTTCTTCGAACTGTCCATATTTATTTACTACATATTGTTTACTTTCCAAGATACCATTTACAAATGCTTTTGGAAAAGAAGGATCAGCAACACAATCAATAGCTACTAATTTAAAATCTTTAACTCTATTAATACCATCACTACCTGATTCTGGTATAAGTTGACCTAAAGCTCTGGAGCTCATACCCACTCTTACACCGTCATTAATAAGAGATCTAACTATCAAACCAGTTGGTGTTGATAAAACTTTACTCTTACCGTAGAATACATTACCATCTTGTGTCATCTCAGTAACTAAATGACAAGCTCTTTCAAGATCAACATCAGCTGTGGTCGGATGATTTAATTCACCCATTGCTCTACCAGTCTTTACCATTAAATTTTCATAACGTTTTGTTTCACGTACCATTTCATCTAAAGGGTATATTCTTTTGTTACGATTAACGCCTTCGGCCATCATATATGGACCTTTAATGAAGAAATTTTGTTTGTCTTTAGAATTACCTTCTTCTACGATATATTCGAATTCCTCCTTTGGAGCTGGTGTTTCTACTATAAGGTTTAAACTCATATTATTATTTATCAAATAGTTACTAATTTTACACTATTATTTCTTCACCAGGCTCTTTACCGGTTAATATAGTATAATATGGACCATAAATCTCCTCTTCATATTTTTCAATATCTAGACCATATTCATTACAAGCTTCAGATAAACTATCAAACCAAGTCCAGCCACTCACCGGGTAAGTATATGATTCATAGTTAGCTCTAAGTAGAGAATTACCATCAGGAAATTTTATTGCTTTTTTAGCATGAAATAACATTATTCTACCCGTCCTTGTACTAGGGCCATCTTTCATATAAAACCCTTCAAATGTAGTTAAACTAATAGTTTCTGTGCTCATGATATTATATATAAATTAATGTGTTACAGTCCAGCCTTTATCTGTTGCAATAGCTTCTACTTCAGCTGGTATATTATCAGCATAATTATTATTAGTTAAAGTTATGGTAAACGAACCAGTTTTGAGATATCTAAATATATTTTCTATATTTTGATGATCTAGTGGGCAGTACCTTAAACTAATATTTTGACTAAAGCCTGTTTGATCAGATGATAATCCTGGGAATTCAAAATTAGCTACATTATAAGCGTTACTAAACGTACCAGAATAATCCCCACTATCATTAGCAGCATTGAAAGGTAACCCGATTACCCTATTTAGCAAATAATTTTGATAAAACATTTGATAGTACTCACCATTTCCAAATGTTTCATCAACTGCAAAACCAGAAAATGTTACAGTTTTTAAACTTCTATTACCGGAAAAACTTCTATATATTGCGTTACTATTAGTCATTGTATTAGGACTAAATCTTAATATTGGGTAATCCTTTATACAATAATTACCATTAAAGCCGTCTTGTAAATCTGTTAAGTTGCCAAAATCTAAATAACCTTTTTCATAATACTCAGACGCAAAATATTGAGGACCACGGCCACATCTAAAAGCACCAACATTATATGAAGTTACATCTGCTTTATTATTTATTACATCTAAATCTAAACCTGTCCACGGTACTATTTGATTCACATCTCTACCACTTTGATACAAATAACCACTACAGTTAATAGAACGTGGTTGTTTAGAAGCTGAAGGCATATCTAATAAATTCCAATCACTAAAACTTTCTAAACGTATAGTATTAGAAAGCATCAAATATAATTCCTCTGATGATGAAGTAGTTATATTATTAGCTCTAAAATTTTTAGGTAGTCGTTTTAAATATTGGCAATCTTGAAACGTTGATCTAACATGTATATGACTACCAGACGTTCTATTAGGTAGTTCAGGTATATAACATAACTGATAACAATATCTAAACATATATCTATAATCTTGTACATTAGCTAATTCAGCCTGCGTCCCTTGTTTAGTAAATATACCTTCAGGTAAATATTCTAATTTAAAGCAGGAATCAAAACATAGATAAAAGCTACTTGAATTCCAGAACCAATACCTATCAGGATCAGCAAAGTCATCTGGTAAATATCTTAATTTAGAGCATATTCTAAATGCTTCAGCATGTGATTCAGTGCTATCAGCATGCATATAAGGTACAAATGCTATTTCTTGTAATGACTGCATACCTGAATATATCGAGTTCTGCGCCGTAGTTAGCTTATTATTTGTTGTATTATATAAAGCAACTCTTTCGCACATTTTATGAGGCCTGGCATTACCTCCGATATCATAATGTGTAGCGTTACCGCTACTTATTTCCATATCTAAAATATTAGAACCGTTTCTACTACTTTCACTTGTATATCCAGGTTCAAATGGACCGTCGATACCCGTTATCACTTGTGTAAATTTATTATTACTATCGGTTGGATAACCTGATAAAACTACTTGCCTATAACCTCTAAATTCACTTGATGCTGGTAAGTCATCATATTTATAAACATGAAAGTGATTAGTATTTTGAGCTAAGTTTTCAACAGTACCATCACCCCAATCAACGGTAAATGTACCACTATTGGTAACATCACAATGTATAGCAACATTATTCACAGCAGATAGTGTAGGGGGTCCCATTAATTGATATGAATAATGGATTGGGTCTGGTTCTGGTAAAACTGCAACTAAAAATGTAAACATTTCAGTTACACCTGGGCTAGGAATTACTGCTAAGTCTAAAAACTCTGGTGGTCTTGTATAATAAAAATTAGCAAGGTTACTTGTCGATAACGGTGCTGGTCCTAATGTTCTTCCTATCATTGTAAATTACCTCCTAAAAATGCATAACTTTCTGATTTATAAAAAATGTCTGCCTGTGCATATATAATACTCATCTGGTCCCTATCTTGATAACTATATAGACCACTTAGATTAGCTCCAGTACTAAATGTAACTGGTGCTGCTCCTGCTTCTTTAATATATCTTGCAGAATATCCAGATATTTGAGGTGTAACTGAAACAACAATTGAACCACTACTAGTATCGAGTAATAACGTTCTACCATTATCGGACAACGAAGGTGAAAATGATGCTGTACAACTTATAATAGAACCACCACCTACTTTAACTCCTTCTGAAGAAGTTATTGAACAACCGTTGACTATACCTTGCGAACTTAAATTATTAACAAACGTAGTACAAGCAGCATTTGAAGTTATACCGGTGCCTATAATAAAAGAACAATTATGACCTACATTTATACAATTGAGACTGCCACCGGCGATAAATGAATTAATACCAGATGCTTTATTGGTAGTACCACCGACTATAGATGAATAAGCACCAATAGCGCAGTTGTAAATACCACCTACAACTGATGATTTAGAAGCACAAGCTTGATTTCTAGTACCACCGACTATAGATGAATTATTACCTAGAGCGTGATTGTAGTAGCCATTAACTACACTTGCCTGATAACCATTAGTACAATTATAAATTCCATTACCTATAAATGAATTACTACATTTAGCTCTATTTTGATAACCACTACCGCCTATAAATGAATAATGACCGACTGCATAAGCTTTTCTTCCGGATACAATCGCTGAATAATTACCAGAGGCTGTACTATTATAACCATTGCCTATAGAGCTTCGGATACCACTAGCAATATTACCTAATCCTCCGACTATAGTTGAGCAATTACCGCTAGCTGCATTATTAATACCACCTACCACTGCTGCATTAACTCCAAAAGCACGATTACTAGTACCACCTGTAATCTTAGATGCTGATAATTCCCCAATAGATAAACTGTTAGTAGTTGTATTGCCTTGGGTCGTAACTTGTTGCAATGAGGGGATTGTTTGAGCTGGTACTGATGTACAGACTGCTAAACCACCTGAAAATACATTATTACCGACAATATTAGCTCCAGATAAATTATCGCTTGCTGATAAATTACCTACAACCGTTACAAAATCGGTAAATGTCGGCGATGTAAGATTAGCTTTTAAATTCAACGCAGACTGCTGAGC
>MEHZ011658680.1_pt1 | contig 37748 bp, 35 predicted proteins | sample 897221 | NCBI WGS metagenome assembly MEHZ01 (sample SAMN05514161, study PRJNA337945) | marine metagenome | isolation source: marine surface water | place: Arctic Ocean | collected 2007-12-13 | reverse complement strand
TCACTCGGCAGTTTATGTTCCTGCCTTTCGGAGTGGCCCTTGTTGGTATCGGTAACGCCACCAACATGGCGACTCGCTACGCCGCAGCGGACCTCGCTAGGCCTGAGCGCCGAGCGCAGACGATCGGCTTGGTCGTCGCAGCCACATCGATCGGTTCGGGTTTCGGATCGTTGGTCTCACTGTCAGTGTTCGATCCCGTCGGGCGCAGTTTCGGTCTCCCCGACTACGCTGGTTCGTTCCTTGCCGGTGCTTTGCTATTCCTCGTGGCAGCCGCGATTATAGAGATCCGATTGCGGCCTGATCCCTTAGTACTTGCCGGTGGGGTTGGTAGTGGCGAAAAAGACACAAGGCTGCCGTTGAAAGTTGCGCTGGGGTTGATCCTCGGGAACCCCAAAGCTCGGCTGGCAGTGCTCGCGATGATGGTCAGTCAGGCCACGATGGTTGGCACTATGACCCTGACCCCGCTACACATGAACGATGGAGGGCAAAGTAAGGGCGCTATCAGCATTATGCTGTTTAGCCACATCATGGGCATGTACGCATTGAGCCCTCTGGTTGGTCGGCTCGCCGACCAGATTGGGCGCTACCCAATGCTGGTTCTTTCTGGGGTGCTCTGCGTAGCGGGTGCGATGTGGGCCGGATTCACGCCACCCGAAGGATTCCTAGGAATCACAGGCGGTCAGACCGTGATCGGTCTAGCATGGTGTTTCGGCGTTATCGCAGCGAGCGGACTCCTAACAGAAGCGTTTCCGGTCGAGCAGAGTGCCAGCATCCAAGGCGCCGGTGACATGTGCATGATGGTTTTTGGGGCAGTCGCCGGTATTTCGGCTGGCGCGATTGTATCCTATCGCAGCTATCTCGATCTCAATTTAGCCGCTGCGATCCTCGGTGTGGTTCTGGTGCTTGGGGTGCTCTTCACCGTTGCCGGAAAGGACCAGGACGGCGAGAGCGGTCAAACCATGTTAACGAACGCAGATCGAGACGCCGAGAGCGGTCAAACGGTGTTCGCCGTCACGCCGGCGCGCAGTCACTGAGCTTGTTGTGAGTCCGCTGTTTTAGTGACGAGAGCCTCAAGTGAACTTTCAACGCTGAATTCTTCTAGCTCTAGGAAGCTGCGCATTTCGTTGGCAGCCCAACTCGCTGCGGGCACTCCCGCAGGGGGTAGCGTTAACTAGTAGTTCAAGAATGGATTTCATCGCGTCGTTGGGACAGAATCTGCTGGATCATATTGTGGTCGCCGACGCAGCGGATCACAAGATGCTGGGCCCCACCTTCTACAAAAGAGCGAATAAAGTCGATTACCTGATTGGCGGTTCCACCCTTGCAAGCCTGAAACTTTCGCATCGCTATCGCTGGGGCGCTGTAGTAATCTTCAAGATAAGTGTCGATAGTGGCTTCGGCTTGGACAGCATCGTCCATGATTGACACCGTGAGGTAAATAGCGGTGGTGAGGTTTTCGAGGTTGCGGCCCGCCTCAGTAGCAGCTTTTCGAAACTCTTCGTTTCTTGTTGCGAACGTTGTTGCATCGGGACCGATTGGGAACCAGCCGTCATGGTGCTTGGCAGCTCGTTCAATGCCAGCACTGATGGTCGCAGCGCTCCAGATCAGCGGACCACCTTCACGATACGGGACAGGAGCAAGAACGCCTTCGTTCACCGACCAACGTCCCTCCCATGAAACTGGGTCGCCACTCCACAGAGCGCGACATAGCCGGATCCCTTCCATATAACGCCCAACTCGATGTTCAAAGGGAACTCCGGCGGCAGCGAACTCCTGACGTACCGCTGGGGTGTCAGGAGCGATTCCCGCTCCGATGATCAGTCGCCCTTCGGAAATTTGGTCGACGGTCGCAAGCTGTTGGGCGAGCACAACTGGGTTGCGAAGTGCCGGAAGTAACACAGCGGTACCAACCTCAATCTTGGGTATCGCTCCAGCGACGCCGGCGAGGAGCGTAATCGGATCATGTCTTGGTCTCGCTAATAGTGAGTCACCTGCCCAAATTGAATCGAATCCGAGGTCCACAGCTCGTTTCGCTGCGTCGATCATCGGTCGAACTGATGGGCTCCCTTGCATTATTTTCTCGCGAGTAGGTAACAAATATCCGAGTTTTACGGCCATTGTTCGATTCTGTCAGATAGGAACGCTGACTGTAAGGATCTTTGGTTCGGCTAGTAGCGGAAACTTCAAGTGTGTGAATGAGTGAAAGCTGTTTCGCCTGACTCTTCTACTTGGCAAATTTTTATTTCCCATGTCGATAGCTATTGAATTGCTACGATGTTTTTATGGCGTTAAGTGATCCTTGCATCCTCGAGATGCCTATTTCCACCGAATCAGGGTCTATGCCCTGGTATCAGCACATCGTCGACTGGATAGAAGCAGAAATAGTAGGACTTTCTGAAAAACAACTAGATTTCCATGACACTTCACCTGAAAAAGAGTGGATGTGGTGGTCATGCAGAACTCAAGTTTCTCACATCGCCTGGGACGCACTGGTTTTCACTAAGAAACGTGCTGGTCATCTTTTGTGGCCTATGGGAGATGTTCCCGAGCCGATCGTTTGGGCGGAACACCAAATGGGTCCGAACAGCAAATGGGATCGGGTACTCGATACTGATTTGTTCTGGGAGGTACCTGATCTCCTAGATAATCTCCGTTTAGGTATCGGTTGGTTAACAAAGTTAGTAGATGAGCAATCGATAGAGCTCTTGCGATCAGAGACTCGCACCGTTAGAGGTTATGAATTTCTGGAATACGTAATCACGACGCTCCCAAGAGGAGCTCGCGTCGCAGATAAAGATAAGCGTTATTTCACCTATGACTTAGAGGGTTCTCTTTGGATGGTGTTTTATGAAATGCTAAGCCACATTCGATCTATTCAGCGACTTAAAGCTCATCAGGGTCTGGAACTGGCTATCGAGCTACCGCGAGTCGGATATCTGCGCTTACCTCATTATTGGGGGGAAACGAACGAAAATGGACCTGGAATGATGCCGCTGCAAAACTCGTAATCAATTGTTGTCTGTTGCAGCTTTAATGAGCAATTCTGAGAAATGGTTTAGGAAGCCGAATCTTGAACGCAGAGCCTTCGGTGATTTTATGCTTACGGGAGAACACTATCTATAGTGAGTATTTTTTGCAGAAGTTTTCAAATTGTTTCGCTGCTTCCTCCATAGCTGTTCCACGTTGCCATTCTCTTATCAACGTCGTGTTCTGAGCTAAGTCATTAACAGCTAGAGATGAAACAGATGGGTGATACAAATCGTTGCCTTCAAGCAATAGGAGTGGCGTCTGGACTCCACGTACGAAATTCTCGTCAACGTTAAACAGGAAATTGTCGCCACCGTACATGTTCATTTTGAACTGATGCCAAGCGTTTTCGGTAACTTCAGAGCGCATGGGACGTAGTTCATCGGCCCAACTATCGAACATGTCATAAAAAGCATGCCGGTTTTCGCTTAACCCGATGGTCTGAAATAGCACTCCTGCTGCTACCCGCTCGGGCGCAGATTCGATTAGTCCCATTACATATGGACCGCCGATGCACATTCCGGCGACTATAAAGCGATCGATGCCCAGATGATCGCATAGGGCGAGCTGGTCATTGGTGTAGGTTTGCCAGCCATCATCTGCGGTGATGGTCCCTGTGGAGCGGCCAGCGTTGCGCTGGTCCATTGCAATGACTCGAAACTTTTCACTGAGTTGTGAAATCGGATTCCAGGGTGTTGAGTTCCAAAAAGATGCCTCCGATTTCATACCTCCCGGAGCTATTAGCAAGATCGGGAATCCGGTTCCGTATTCGTCGTAATGGATTTCTGCGTCGTTTGTTTGAAAGCTGGCCATATGGCATGTTAGCTGAGGTTGAAGCTCAGGTATCTTGAAAAATATTTGCTGCAATCATTTGATCGATTACGAAATACGACTACCAGACTTCACTTTCCATGCGTCGGTTTATTGGCGTGCGGTAATTAATACTCTCTATCGTGTCTGTCTCAGAAATCTAAGCCATTCTGATACACAAGTAGTTGTAAAACAGCGCATAGCTACAGCCTTTGACTTAGGCATCAGCGATGCGGTAAATCGCACGCTAAGAAATACATACTCCCGCGTTAATGAGATTGAGCTGCTGGCTCTAAGTAACTTTGCGGAAGAACATGCGGCCTGCTAATTATGCAGTCGTTTTACCTATCAGGCCTGCTGTTCTGGATTTGTGAACAGTTTGCTGAAGCTGCCATGAGATCATTGAGGAAGCCGGTGTCCTTAGCAACTGACCAATCTTCGTGCACGATTATTGGGTTTGAACTGAGTGGAAGGCTTACACCTGTGAGACAGAGTGGTTGCTTAATTCTCACAAGATGGATCATTGATCCAGTAAATGGTGTCTACTCTTTTTTAGACCGAGCTTCGGTCGATTAAACAATAAAGGAAGAGAAGTAAACTATGGAAACTAGTACTTGGGTAGCGATGAGTGAATCGAATAACGCTTCGATACGTATAAGTGGATTAGCGTACCTGCTGGCTAGTTCGGCTCTAATGGCGATTATTGCGTTTGCTGACACTGACCCGCTGCAGTTTCCCTTATTCGCAATGGTAGTTGGAACCGCAATGTATGGAATCATGTCATTTGAGTTCGGCATGCAAAATGGTATTGGGCTACGAGCGAGTATGCCCAGCGAAATAGCGGATACTCAAATCGGTAGAGATGCTGAGAAGGCTCCGTTTGCGCTGTTTCGAATCACTAACTTTGCGTTAGTAACTCTTGTCGCTGTAGGTCAGATAACGGTTCTCTTTTAATACAAAAGCCTCCTTTGGGCACGGCGCCAAGTGAGGAATTCTGATGGCAGCATTCCAATTCGTTAGGTTGGACCTTGGATCAGAACGCCAGATAGCTTGAGCTTTCTTATTCGTTCGGCGTCGTAACCGAGTTTGGTTTCTAAGACTTGGCTATTGTGTTCTCCAAGTAACGGTGCCGTTAGCTCAGGTAATTCACTTTGAATGCTGAACTTCCAAGGAAAACCTGGAATAGGTACAGAACCAAGGATCGGGTCGTCAACCCATCTGACCATGTCTCGGGCTTTGAAATGTGGGTGATCTATGGCATCTAACGGACTGAGTATTGGGCTTGCAGGAACTCGATGTTCTTCAAGATGGTCGAGTAAAGCCTCATCGCTTTTGAACGTCGACATCCATTCTTCGATAACCGGGATTAGCTCATCGCGACGTTTGGCCCTATCTGACATGTCGGCGTATCGGGGATCGTTAATTAAGTCCAGTCGTTCCATCGCCTGGCAAACATTTTCCCACTGGAAATCAAGAGCGATGATCACGATCCAACTTTCGGGTCCTTGGAATACCCCGACCGGGAAAACTAGTTCATGGTGCTGTCCCATACGTTGGGGTACAAAATCTCCTTCGCTCAGATGCCAAGCCTCGAGCGCGATTTCGTGATGATGGAATAGGCAGTCGACCATGGCAAGATCTATGAATTGTCCTTGCCCTGTTTTTTCACGGTGATACAGGGCGTAGCCCAGACCAGCGAAACCATGAACAGCGGCATTGTTATCGGAAATAGCGCTCCACACCACACCCGGAGGTTCAGTGGGTGACCCGGTCATATGCATCAAGCCTGACGCCGCTTGAGCCATGAAATCAAAACCAGGTTTGTTTGCCCAGGGTCCTGTCCGGCCGAAAGCTGAAACAGAGAGGTAGATGACGCTCGGGTTTATTGCCCGGATTGAGTCGTAGTCCAGACCGCGACGCTTCAAGACATCTGCAGTGCCAAAATTTTCCAGAACGATGTCGGCTTTTGCCACTAGAGCTTTCGCTATTTCGAGAGCTTCGCTATGTTCCCAATTCAGCGCAACACTTTTCTTACCACGGTTGTGTTGAATGAAAAAGCCGCTCCTGTCGTCTTTCATGACAGGGAGGAGTCGGCCCCCATCGCCAACAGGACCGATCTCTATTTTGGTTATGTCGGCGCCCATCTCAGCCATCATGCGGCTGACCCCTGCGCCAGCCAGGTATTGACTGAAATCGACTACGTGGACGCCATCAAGCATCAGCGTTCCTTGAACCTCAGCCATGTGACCCCCCAGTCTTTAACCTGTGGAACAAACATAGCCAAAGAAAGGTAATCGTGATCGAAAAAGGTTTAAAGCGTTGCCACAGCGACAAGTGAAAAATCTCGATGTTGCCGGAATGCTTGTTGCGGCTGACATTTATTCCCAACTTTGGCGACAGACTTGTGTGATGCGCTCAACAATCTTTACATTTGCTTTTTTGATCGTTGTCTCGGCCTGCTCAACTAGTTCGCCTTCTGGTGTTTCGGATTCGGAATCGCTAAATGGGAGCACGAAAATGGTCGAATCGATTTCGCTAAGACTTGAACTAGATAGTTCAAAAATTATTGAGAGTCCAACTCTGATAGTCATGGCACAACACCCGACGCTTCAATGTCTTAAGTCATCATTTGACAAATTTATCGACGTCTTTGGGATGTATGTGATCGGAACTCCCGGAGCGCCGCTCGCATATGTGGAACACACCGCTAATGTGCTAGCGCAGTACATCGATAACGACGAAGATGGGTTCCCGGATGACTCTAAAGTTCTTAGCTTTCTCGTTGATAATAATTATGTTGTTCCTGTCTGGAATGAAAGTGACCGAGACCCGTTCTTCGAAGGCATAAGGGGAACTTACTGCGAAGACAACTTATCGATGGCAGCGAGCATGTACTACGAGTATGACCAGTGGGCTATTGGAGGAATAGAAAAACAAGGTACTTGGGACACAAACCTAGAAGAGGTCTGGCATGTGGTTTCAGTTGGTTGGTATAACTCCTACCCAACATATTTCGGCGATAGCCCAGGAACCAGCAAGCTGACGGCGGCGATGGACCTAGCGCGCGGGGGACAATTCGAAACGATCCCGGCCAGTTACCCCCGAAAGGCTTGGTATCGCTATTATGACAAAACCTGCAGCTACGGTTGTCAGGTCCACGAGTATTTCTATTGGCTGCTGATGGCTAACATTGGCGCCCTTGAAGATGCTCTGACTAGTAAATGTCAAGACGTCGAGGACGAGTGGTACTTATGTACAAAATCTCAGATGGAGGAAACCGACGCTCTAGCGTTCGACCTCTTCAACAACCAGGGTTTTAATCTCCCGACGAACATTCCCGATGGCAGCTATCAATCCCAAAAATAACCAGAGGTATTATTGGTTTCGTAGTGCTGAGTTGTTATTGCGTTAATCGTCGGGGCTGAAGTCTTAGCTATCTACTAGGCGGCGATGTAATCGTATAATTAGGAGCCTTCCGTGAGAGTTTCCTAACAAAAGTTCAGATTGAGTGAAGCAACGAAGCTAACCAGCTGTGTTGCACCTATGCCTTCTCAAATCTTGATTCTCGTTGTGGCATTCATCTTTGACCCAACGGACTCCACAAGTAATGCTCAGAAGAATCAGATGAACACCACCTCGTCTGAATAGGATCCTGAGATGGCAACCGACGCGCACCGCATTAGCACCGAACCCGACCGGTTCGCAGCAGTTCATATCTCACAGGGATTCCGGGTTGGCGATCTCGTCTTCGTGTCAGGACAGGCTGCGGTAAATGAACACGGTGAAGTTGTCGGTATTGGAGACTTCGCTGCTCAGGCCCGGCAGGCAGTCCGAAATCTCGAGCGCGTTCTCAACGCAGCGGGTTCGAGTCTAGATCAGGTGATCAAGGTGACCATCTTCGTCACCGATATGTCTCATTTTCCCGAGGTGGTCGAATTGCGCCGGGAGGTGTTTAGTAAGCCGTATCCCGCTGACACAATCTGTGAGGTTCGGGCCCTAGCGTATCCCGAGCTGATGTTCGAGATCGAAGCGGTCGCACTCGCCGATGGCCTTACTATCGATGTGGCAAAGAGCTAAATACGCAGAGACTTGAGACCGAAATAAACATTACATTGAGGAGAAACTCAGGGGTAAATAACTCAGTTGTGGGGCGACGAGTTTGGGTTTATGAGTCAGCGAGCTGCAAGTGATGCACTAGGAGCGAGATGCTTTCCGATTGGCGCCAATAGGGGCATCTCGCACTTTCGTCCTCAAAGATACAGGCAATATACTAGCTTGTACCTATGACCGAGACCGTAGGGCGGAGGGCTCCGGGGCAGACAGTTCAGGAGGTATTGCGAGCGGATGCAATCGCTCCTCCCGAAGTACTGCTGCGTGAACACCCACCTGATTATGTAGACAATCATGAGATATCGGTCGATCGCTACCTGACGCAAGAATGGCACGACCTCGAAGTAGAGCATGTATGGCGTAAAGTATGGCAAATGGCTTGCCGCCTTGAAGAGCTGCAAACCGTAGGTGACCATGTGGTGTACGAGGTAGCTACCGAATCAGTCATAGTCGTGAGAACTGGTCCAGAAGTCCATGACGTGCGTGCCTATATCAATTCCTGTCTTCATCGTGGAACGCAGCTGCGTAGCGAAGGAGGTAATGTTCAAAGATTTAGGTGTCCCTTCCATGGATTCACATGGGATTTAGAGGGCCAGCTAGTTCACATTCCCAATAGTTGGGATTTTCCGGATGTTGTCCCCCAAGAGTTTTGTCTTCCGGAGGCGCAAATAGCTCTTTGGGGAGGGTTTGTTTTCATTAACTTTGACGAAGATTGCGAGCCATTCGATAGTTATATCGAGGTCCTCGACCAAGAGTTCAAAGACTTCCCACTTGAAGATCGTTGGAAAGCCGCTCACGTTGAAAAAGTGATGCCCTGTAATTGGAAACTTGCACTCGAAGCGTTCATTGAGAGCTTCCACATTGGAGTAACGCATCCTCAAACAGCTGCTTATGTTGCCGATGCCAATACGCAATACGATATCTTTCCCGGTTCACGTCATGTCAACCGGATGATCACTTTGGAAGGAATCCCTAGCCCCAACTTGGGTAACGTTCCCGCTGAGGAAACCATTCGCAAGATGCAACGCGACGTTCCCTTCCACGGAGGAGAACGCATCGTTGCTCAAGAAGGAGACCGTGTACGCGATCTTTTAGCGGAGCGAGCCAGAGAAAAGCTGGGAGCATCAGCTCGAGCAGACATGAGCGACCTGTCAACCTCTGAAACTCTTGATGCCATCGAGTACTTCTTATTTCCAAATCTTGTTCCATGGGCAGGACAAGGGGTACCGATTTGTTACCGCTTTCGACCTAACGGAAATGATCCACACAGCTGCATCATGGAAATAATGTTGCTGTTTGCGAAACCAGATGAGGGAGACCCTCCGCCTCCACCTCCTACAGTGAAACTCACCCTGGAAGATTCATGGAGTAACGCCCCGGCTCTAGGGGGCGCGGGAATGGTCGTCGACCAAGACACAGACAACCTAATTCGGATTCAGCGAGGCCTGCAGGCGAACAAACGCGGATCGGTTACTTTGGCGGCATATCAAGAAAGCCGGATCCGTCACTTCCATCAAACCCTTGAACACTACTTGGGTCTCTAGCAATAACTTCTCGTTATCGAATGAAGAGCCAGCAAAGTTACTGCCGTCCATGAAGTTGCAGCGCTTTGCGGTGCTGGTCAGAGCCAAGGACAGAATGTCGGGCACCCACAAGCTGAGAGTGAAGTACAAGAGTAGGAACGCGCACTAAACGTTACTAGCTAGCCAACGGACTGAAACCCTCAGAATTATGGGGCGACTGCATATTCGTCACCTACACGGTCTAGCCCTAGGGATCCGCAGCGGCCTCGACGTCGGTGGGGACTGGTCAACTGCTGTTTGCAAGGCAAGCGTCGTCGCGGCTACGGTCCGATAATGGCTCCTGACATGGTCTATCGTCATTTCGACCAAGGACAGTGTGTATTCAGTGTTTGAACCCAGCCAGTATGAGTTGGTCGACTTTGGTGCCGGGAGAAAGCTCGAGCGTTTTGGCACAAAGCTGTTAGATCGGCCTAGTCCAGCTGCCGATGGTATCGCAATCGCAGACCGTGCCTTGTGGGTGAAAGCCTCGGCCCGCTTTGACCTCGATCAAAGTGGCAAGGGCCAATGGAGCGAGGGAGCGTCTGGTACCTCGCTTGCTGGTGTCGGAGAGATGCCGTGGTCAGTCTGCCACGGTGACAGCCGCCTGCTGATGCAGCTAGGAGCGTCAGGCAACGTCGGGTTGTTTCCCGAACAGGCAGGCAACTGGGATTGGATTGCGAATCAGGTCAGCCAATGCCACAACAGCCTGCCTTCCGGCCGCCCTCGTGTGCTGAATCTCTTCGCCTATACAGGCGGTGCGAGCCTCGCTGCTGCGATAGCGGGCGCTGAGGTGACCCATATCGATTCATCGGGACCGACTGTGGCATGGGCAAAGCGAAATGCTGAGGCATCGGGAATAGCGGATCTGCCCATCCGTTGGCTTGTGGAGGACGCCATGAAGTTCATAGAGCGTGAGTGCCGACGTGGGAACTACTACGACGGCGTGATTGCCGATCCACCGACATACGGGCATGGGCCAAATGGTCGACCATTCAAGTTCAGGCAACATCTCGGAGAGTTAATGGAGCTATGCGGAGAACTGCTCGGGGTATCGGTTAGAGCGCTTTCGGACACCCATACGCAGATGGTCAACCCGGTGATCCCGGGTCGGTTTTTCTTGTTCAGTTGCCACGCTCCTGGGTTTGGTCCGACTGAAGCCGCATTAGCGGTATCTAAGGTGCTAGACGATTCTGGTGGTGCTGAGATGACGGGTCGGCCCTTGGTTCTTGAGTCCGGAGACGGGCGGAAGTTGGATGCCGGCGTCGCAGTACGATGGAGCGCACCCTCTCTCTGATTGAGCCAGTCAAGTTGTGGGTCCAGATTGTTCGACCTGATGGAAAGTTCGAAGATCGAGCCGTCGGCCTGCCAAAGGAAGTCAGATAGCTCGTTGAGCAGCAATGTCTGTCCTTGCGTGGTACCCGTTCGTCCATGGGTTCTGGAAGTTGATGACTGTGAAGGCTAATTAATGCTGTGTCATCTAAGTTGTTTTCGTCTATGAATCTAAATTTTTTACGTTCCTGCTTAAGACTGCCAGAAATTGCCTAAGTCCTAAATGGTAGGTACGGCAAAAGTCGAGTACGGCTAGCTCATTAATGATGAGCCAGACATAGCTATCCGCAGCGAAATAACAAAGGGTCAAGTAATTATTGTTCTTGCTGCAGACGCTTATGATTTCTACTTAAGTTTCAACCCACTGGCTTAAAACCCCAACAGGGATAGGTGCCGTTATCGTCAGGCGAGCCCAAACTTCCTCCGGAAGCTGAGAGTTCTATGATGCATGTTGAAATCAGCAATCAGTCAGAGGCAATGGGGAGTGCACAGGATGAAGTTCGGTTTAATGGCTGCGAATTTAATGGGAAATGTCGAAGGGGTAGCGGCGGGAGAACTCGCTCGTGCCGCTGAAGAGGTAGGGTTCCATTCTATTTGGGCCGCAGAACATGCAGTGGTACCGGTGGAATACTCATCCACTTACCCCTATGACGAGGGAGGTCGCCTATTCAAAGGGGCGGGCCAACTCGATATCGCTGACCCTTTGATCTGGCTTGCTTTCGCAGCTGCTGCAACGACCAAGATTCGCCTAGCAACAGGAATTCTTATTCTTCCTCAACGTAACCCTGTTGTTGCAGCTAAAGAGATTGCCAGCCTTGATCAACTTAGCAATGGACGATTAGATCTTGGTATTGGATCAGGATGGCTACGAGAAGAATTCGATGCTTTAGGTGTGCCATTTGAAGCCCGTGGAGCCCGAACAGATGAGTACCTTCGTGCCCTTCGTGTCCTTTGGTCAGAAACAGAAGCTGAATTCCATGGGGAATTCGTTGATTTTGCCCCTGTGTATTGCCAACCCAAACCAAGCCAAAGTCCGATACCAATACTTGTCGGAGGGCATTCAGATCGCGCAGCGCGAAGGGCAGGAGAGTTGGGAGACGTTTTCTTTCCGGCGGAACGATCAGTTGAGACACTCGCATCACTTCACTCAGCAGCAAAGCAATATGCCGAAGACGTTGGTCGAGATCCTTCAACTATCGCGTTGTGGACTACCTCAACTGGGGATAGCGAACATTTAGAGCAACTTATTGAAGTTGGTGTTACTCAGGTAATGGTTCCGTCGCGACCTCCCGAACAGCTCCAAGATCGATACGCCCAACTTATTATTGATTACAGCACAAACTGAGAAGTGTTGGCGTATCTGTAGTCCCGACAACATGGGTTAGTTGTCAACAGACGATCAGGTTCCGATGTGTATAGTTTAGCGGCTAGTCAAACAAGGATATTGAAGCTAGTTTCTTCTAGGTAAGCCATCTGGCTTGCGTTGACGGATAGGTCGATAACAATGTCTCACCATGTGGTAGTGAAGTTTCCTTGCAAAGAAGGTAAAGGCGAAGAGTTTCTGAGCGTTTTAAAGGGAGCCCTTGTTGATACCCGTGCATTTGAAGGCGTTCAACTAGTTGACGTCTATGTAGATGCCGATAAGCCCGATGACGTAATTCTTTTAGAAGAATTTGATGCACGAGCTAACCAAGAGGCTTATATAGGATGGAGAATGGAAACCGGCATGCTTGATCTCATTGGTCCATTTATGGCTGGCGCACCAACTTTCACGCACCTAGAACCAAGAGATATCTAAAGCAGACGCTAAGAATTAAATATCTGATTAGGCATTGAGCTAGGTTATTTTCTACCGAAGTCGCGCATGGATTCGGTTTCTCAACTGAGGAGTAGCTCAATGCTTTTTCAAATCGACTATTCAGTATTTCAAGCCAGCAGGCGCGATGCGCTCACTGCCTTTGGGACGTTCACACAAGAACAACTCGAATCATTGTTAGACGACCACGGTGTTGAACTTATTGGTCGTTGGCACTGTGTGGGTGAAGGAACTGGAACAATGATCGTAGAAACAGACGATGCCACCAAATTTGCTGCGTTTCAACTTGCTTGGGCTGCTGTGTGTGACATGCGAGCTAAGCCAGTAATGACTGACGTGGCAGCGCGTGAAGCTATCCAAAAATATTTCATGGCATAGATCTCATAGATATTTATAGAGACTCTGCACTGGTTAAATCTTATTTTCGGTAAGAAATGATCGGGTCTGCCCCTGGTTTGTGAGGCACGGGTGAACTCCAGGATGGTAAATATCGATGCTGCGAGCAGCAAGCATGACGTTGGTTCGGCTCATTCCCCCTGGCAGTTCGTTTGCTACACGAAGCGTTTCAGTCCATGGATAAGCGAAGAAATAACCAGTCACTAGAAGTGAAATAGATGGATCTAGTCCGCCAGCTTTCAAGGTGTCGTTGAGCAACGCTAGAAACGGCTCATCGGTGCACGGAGGGTCCGTTGAGTCCTTCACGCCTCCGCCAACAACCCACCAGCTATCCGCTGCCATTCCAGCCGGAGCCATATATGCAGCGATGGCCTTGCAGACAGATGGAGTGAAGGCAGCCGAAAGACGCTCAAGAAGACCTGAGGCCTCCACTTGTTGAATCGCCAACAGACATGGATTGCCTGCCGTCATTGAAATGAACACATCAGGGTCAAAGGCAGCGATAGTTGTTACCTTGTTGGTCAACGTCGGCGCAGCCGGGTCGTGACGGACAGGCAGGTATTGGCTTACAACGTCAGGGTTATTCTCAGCGTAATATTCGAAGCCCTTCTCGTAAGCTAAACCGAGACTGGTTCGACGTCGGGTACGGCGTCGTGTGCCCACAGCAGGCGAGATGCCGGACTGGCGCCACTGAGGGCGTCGGCGGCCAGGATGATTGCAGCGGCGGTATAGGCCGAGCGTTCACCACCTGGGAAGTTCGCGCGCTGCGGGAAGACCATGCCGGTGAAGTACGCGCCGTCGGCGTCGCGATTGCACTGCGCCCATGCGAAGAGCTCAAGCGCCCGTTCTGTCTGGTCGACCGCGAGATAGGCCAACACCGCTTCGCAGGTCTCGGCGGAGGTGACCCAATCTTGGTTGGCTACACAACGAACCCCCGCGCCCCTAATGATGAACTTGTCTTCGCCAGCCCGCATTCGATCGATACCAGCCTGACCGCGAACCACGCCAGTCATGACCGGGTAGTACCAGTCCATGGCCCATCGCTTCTTCGGAGCGAATGCTGCTTCGTTGTCGCGGATACATGTGGCGAGTCGGGCCGTAGCGGGTCGCCAGCCAGGACGGTCGTGACCAAGTTCGTCGGCGACGGCGATTGCAGCCTTCAGACTGTGGCTGATCGAGGACGATCCGGTCAAGAGGGAGAACGAGAATGGTGTGCCATCGGAATGGCGAGCCCACACGATGTCGCCGGCAGGACGTTGTAGTGCCAGCACCCATTCGATGGCGCGATCGACAACCGACCAGTATGTAGTGAGAAACTCACGGTCGCCGGTGAGGAGCCAGTGATGCCAAACGCCTACAGCGATGTAGGCGATCGTGTTGGCGTCGAATTTGTCCTGCTCGACACCATCGTTGTTGTAGTACTGATACCAGCTGCCCTCGGGAAGCTGCACGTCACGCAACCAGCCATATGCAGCAGCGGCTTTGTCATGCAAGCCGACCACATCGAGAGCCATAGCCGTCTCAACATGGTTCCATGGGTCGCAATGCCCGCCGGGAAACCAAGGTATTTGGCCACTGGGGCGCTGCAGTTCGGCGATGCTTTGACCGGTAGCGCGGATCTGGTCGGCGGTGACGATTCCGTCGACTGCCGGGAGTTCGAATTCAGGCTGCATCGGCTTCTTCTGCGAGAGCGCTGTCGGCGGTAGTCGACGCAGGAACAGCGATTTTCTCGGCATACACAATGGTGCTCTTGCCAATCAGCGGGTCAAGCACCTTGCCGGCCCACTGCAGAACCTTTGGTTGGTCAGTGATTTCCCACACCAACAGGTCGTGGTACTTCTTGACCAGAGGATGCTCATTGTTGTCAATACCAACCGCACATTTGAGCCACCAATAGGGGCTATGGAGACCATGTGTCTGATGCGCGTCGACCGGGTTGAGGCCGACGCCGGTCATCTTGGCTCGTATCTCGCCGCGGGTGTAGATGCGCACATGGCCGCCGATGCTCGCGGGCGCGTGGTAATCGCTGTTGATCGCCCAGCAGATGCGTTCAGGCAAGAACGTTGGCACGGTCGCTGCAATGATGCCGCCTGGCTTGAGCACTCGGGTTAGCTCGGTTAACGCGTCGATGTCGCGGGGGATGTGTTCCAGGACCTCGCTGGCGATGATGCGGTCGAAGGTGTTGTTTTCGAACGGCAGGCGGGTCGCGTCGCCGGCAATTTGGTTGCAACGCACCGAGTCGTCGAGTTCGCCAGCGTCGTGCATGGCGCCAAAGGTGTTTCGTACATCGACGAGTTCGGGGACAGCCATATCGCATGCCGTGACATGGGCGCCTCGTCGGGCAGCCTCGAAGGCATGGCGACCGAAGCCGCAGCCCAGATCAAGAAGTTCGTGGCCAGCCTGCAGTCCTAGCCGGTCATAGTCAACGGTGAGCACAATTACACCGGGCTCTCTGTGTTCGCCCTTGGGGCATTGGCCTGGAAGGGTTTTAGTTGGGTGCCCCGGGGCTCCTGCGTCGCCACTGCGGAACCCGTCATTGTTGGGCTCCTTGGCTCGCTCGGGTTCGAGCTTCGGCGGCGAGCTTCTGGGCGCGAATAGCACCCTCGGGAAGTTCTCCTCGGCGTCCAAAGGGGCGGGCGAGCTTGGATCGTGGTGTTGCGTAGTACTCGTCGAGCAAGAGTTCGTACTGCTCGACGGTGCGAAGAGCGGTGTGATGCCAGCTCCAGTTCTCGAGCACCCGAGCTCGGGCATTGTCGCCGAGTTGCTGGGCGTACTCGGGATCATCGAGCACACGGCCTAAGGCTGCAGCAAGTGCATCGGGATTACCAGGATCTACGAGCAGTGCGCCAACGCCGTCGTCGCCGACGACCTCGGGAAGAGCGCCTCCAGTCGTGACCACGAGGGGTGCGGCCGACGACATGGCTTCGATGGCTGGCAGCGAGAAACCTTCGTACAGCGAGGGCACACAGGCCACGGCGCACTCGCTGTATAGCTCGACGATGCGCTGGTCAGGTACGCCGCTTATCCATTCGACATGGCCTTCGAGGCCGAGACGAGCGATTGTGTCCATGGCCTTGCCGCCATCTTTGGGTTTACCAATGATGACCAGATGGGCGTCTTCGCGCTCGGTCCGTAGTTTGGCCAGCGCTTCGAGTAGATAGTGCAGGCCCTTGAGCACAACATCGGCGCTGGCTGTCGTGACGATGCGGCCAGGAACTCGTTCGACGTTGGGCAGCGGCCTGAACAGGTCAGGGTCCACGCCGACGGGCACGACATGGATGCGATCGGGGCTGACCCTGTGGTCATTGCAGATGTCGCCCAGCGATGACTCGCTGACGGTCATGACTCGCAACATGCGGCGAGCGACTTTGGTCTGCATCTTGGTGAATGCGTACCAGCGACGTTTTCCAAACTCTTCGATCTTGGAGCGGCTGTGTTCGATCTCTAGCTTGCGGTCGACCGTGATTGGATGGTGAATCGTTTCGAGAACCGGCAAGCCATCTTGCTGCAACTTCAGGATTCCCCAACCAAGCGTTTGGTTGTCATGGATCAGGTCGAAGTCGTCCATGCGGTCCTTGAGCGCATCGTAAACACGCCAGCTGAACGACATGGGTTCGCTGAAGGTGCCGATGCAGTGGCCCATCGTCTCGGCGAAGTCGGGCAGGCTCTTGACTTCCCAGAACGCCGGCATACGCCCCGGATAGGTGTCATTCCAGATGTCCAGACTTGGCAGCTTGTGCAGAATGATGTCGTCGTCGACGTCGGGATATGGATTGCCGCTGAAGACCTCGACATGGTGACCGAGATCAGTCAGCGATCGAGCGATGTAGCGGGTGTACACACCCTGCCCGCCGCAGTGCTCTTTGCCCCGATACGTCAGGAGCGCGATGCGAAGTGGTGCGTTTGGCGTGGGACGACCTTTGGCGGACCCTGGCCGTGGTGATTTTGACATGTGCTCCCAATTCCGACTGACGCGGCCGAACAGACCCGCAAAGCCAATAACAGATGTTACTGGTGAGTTGTTCCATTCATTCCGTGGGTCCTCTTGCCGGTGCCAAGGAGTGACGATTCCTGCGGCCTTTCGGGTAGCCCGCCTTCTGCTGTTATCGAGCGTCGCAATCTGCAGTCCCGACAATTCTGCGGCTCATGACTGGCCGTCCGACACGCAACACGGCATTCTTCAGCACCCTGCTAGGTGTGTTGACGCGTTGATGTCTCCCAATGCTTTTCGCCATGTCTGCGTCCCGCTGCGGTTGGTAGCGAAGCACCTGACAGCGAGCGGGTCTTGCTGTGGTACAACGAGTTGCCGGCTAATGAGTTGCTAGGAATTGAACTGGCCTTGCACTCTGGCGACTTGGTCGAGCCAGAACGTGCTGACGAGCAGGGCATCGTCGAATGTGTGAAGGGCGTTGGCTTTGAGCACGCAGCGGCGAACTTCGCGTTACAGCTCGAATCAGCATCTGGTTACTGAGAACCCAGATAGTCGCGAGTATGCGGCACTAGGTATGGCATTTCGGTTTGACCAGCTGTTGATGTGCTGCGTCCGCAGGACGTCGTCGACCCAAACGACGAACTGCGTACGCAGCTTTCTGAGGGCGAATTAACGGCCTACAGCCGGGCTCTTGACGGCGAGTTCAGCAATGAGCTCATGGAACTCGAAAATCGGTTTCGCAGCGACTCACGTCTTTTTGACCGTAAAGATCGGTGGTCGAGCTGTCTCGATGGCCGGCTTCACCGGGGTATTTCGCAACGACATTTTTGTTGGACTCAACAGGTCTATGAGCGAAGTTGCGCGACTGATCGTTGGTGACCAAGAACCATCAGTCGAAGTTCAACAGCGCATGGACGATGTCGCTGGGAGCGCATCCAGCACGTTCAAGGCGAGATGCAGACGTTGCGATAGGGCTATGAGGCACTTTTCTTATATGAGCCGCAGGGACAGACCAGCGCCGCGCGAGCTTGGGCCGCCGATTAAGAGACGCCAGCGCAATTCAGCAGCGTGTTAATCGCCGAAGCCGTCGAAGGCCGCGTCCATCACTTCGGCCGAATACGAACGGAACGCAATCATCGTGCTGGTCGACTTGATGCCGGGGAGCTTGGCGATGTGTTCAGTTATCACCCGCGCGATCGACTCGTGATCGGTCACCTTCACGATCACGACCAGGTCGGTGTCGCCACCGGCCACCGAGTGGGCTTCGGCGACTCCATCAATCTCGGTCAGACGCGGGCCAAGATCTGCAATGGCGTCGGGTTCGGCTTCGATCAAAACGATGGCAGTGATTCCCATAGATGTGTTCTATCACCGCGTCCGTCGAGTCGGAAGGTTCAACTCTGGACCAACAATGCCTAATGGCACACCCGTGTTTGTTGGGGTCACACCCGTGCGACACGTTCGCTTCTTCGCCGGCGATACAAGCGCGACCCGACCTGCTGGAATCCTGGCCACCCTCATCGGGCTGTTTATGAGAGGTCTGATGCTGGTGGGCCTTGATCAAGTCAGAGCCCAATCCGGCCAGATCTGGTGTGTGTCGTGGGCACGCTCGAAGCTGAACACTACATCGAGGTCGGCGGTTGGCTCCGCTGAGAAACTGGTGAATCTTGAGGCGGGTCACGGTTACCAGGTAGCCACGAACCGCCTCAGGAAATTCAGGCTTTCTCGGCTTCGTACCGTGCAGTTGCTTCCTCGACAGCGACCATCTGCTTGTCGGCCAGGTCGGGCCGTGAAGCCCGCGCCCGTTCGGCGGCCTGCATGGTGGAGTCGACTTGGCCCTGGAAATGCGGCATGACGTGGCGGGCAAACAGCTCGTAGCTCTTCTTTGTCGCTGCCTGGTTCGCCCAGTTGTGAGCAAGTGTCAGATAGGCGCCAAATCCACCGTTTGACTGCTCGAGTAGTTCCTCGATCTGGGCGATGGCCATGTCAGGCGTGCCGACGACACCCAGACCACCATTGACGAAGTCGACCATTTCGTCGATGTTGCCGCCGTCGACCGCCATCTGCGGAAAGGCGGCAACGTTCTGGAAGTACTGGAACCACTGCTCGATGCCGTACTCGACATCGCGGCGGGCCTCTTCCTGTGACTCGGCCAGGTGCATGAGGCCAACGAGACGCCATTTGTCGCGATCGGCGACCTGGCCGTGAGCCGCAGCGACTTCTTCTTGGATCGTCCAGTGGTGGGCGAGCACGTCCATACCAACGGCCACGGTGGTGCCGAGCGACAACACGCCTGCGCCGTATTGACCAGCAAGTTTCGCACCCGATGGCGAGGCAACAGCGGCAACTGCAATATCAAACAATGGCTGGCTGTACGGCCGCAGATGAAGGCGCGCATCCACCAGCTTGAGCCGACCAGACTCATAGTTGACTGGTTCATCAGTGGTGAGCAGTTGCATCACGATCTGCATGTACTCGTGCAAGAGCGGGCGCATTTCGGTCGGTTCAAGGCCGAGCATTGCCGCGTCGGTCGGAAGTGCGCCCGGACCAACACCGAGCATGATGCGGCCTCGGATCAGATGGTCGAGCAGCACGATGCGCTCAGCGGTCCAAAGTGGGTTGTGGTAGGGCAGAAAGACAACACCGGTGCCAAGCTTGATGTGGGTGGTGCGGGCAGCGGCCGTTGCAATAGAGATCTCGGGGCTGGCGATAATCTCGCTGCCGGCCGAGTGGTGTTCGCCGATCCACGCCTCGTCGAATCCGAGTGTGTCCATGTGCTCGATCAGCTCTAGGTCTGCCTCAAGCGACAACGTTGGGTTGTGTTCGGGTGGATGGAATGGAGCAATAAAGCTGCCGAACCGCATACGCATAAATGATCTCCCTTGTTGTCACCCAGCCACTAAGCCAAGGGTCTCGCGATGCAGGTAGTGATACAGGCTGTTGAGTGTGGTCGCCGCGAGGCCATACATCTGGTCAACGTCGTCTTGGTGGACGATTTCGCTCAGGTACAGAGGTGTCTAGTGCTCTGACCGACCAGGGCTTCACGATCAACTGGTAACCCAAACTTGGCATAGCTGATCGAAGGGGCAGGTTGATCTGGCTGTCAGGATGGCTGCCCCCACAACATCATTACCGCAACCGGGCAAGATTCTGCAATGAGATGCGCGGGCGACGCGCCAGGATCTCGTGCGCCCGGGATCCACATTTGGCGCGCATGTAGTAGCCATAGTGGTGCGATGACTCAGAAGTTGACGCGTCGCGAGTGGGTGCCGAGCGGGGCTGAGGACCTCGTGCAGCGAGTGGCAGCTGAGGCCGCTGCGGCCACCATCGCTGCGGTTGATGCCCGCGTACATGATCTGATCGACGAGAACCGTCGGATACACGAGGTCGAGTGCATCAACCTAAACCCGGCTACCAATGTCATGAACCCGCGGGCAGAGGCGGTGCTGGCCTCGGGCGTTGGGTCACGACCCTCGCTTGGTTATCCGGGCGAGAAGTACGAGATGGGCCTCGAAGCAATCGAGCAGATCGAGATCATTGCGGCTGAGTTAGCTGCCGAGGTGTTCCGGTCGAACTACGCCGAGATCCGGGTCCCGTCGGGGGCAATCGCAAACTTGTATGCGTTCATGACATTTGCTGACCCAGGCGACGTTGTGATCGTGCCGCCAGCATCGATCGGCGGCCATGTCACGCACAATCGCGATGGCGCCGCCGGTCTGTATCAGCTCGACATCCACGAGGCGCCGATCGACGCCGAGCGATACACCGTCGACGTTGCGGCCTTGGCCGAGATGGCGCACCAGTTGAAACCAAAGGTCATCAGTGTTGGCGCAAGCTTGAACCTGACCCATCATCCGGTTGCCGAGGTTCGAGCGATTGCTGATGACGTTGGCGCCAAGGTGCTGTTCGACGCCGCTCATCTGGGTGGGCTGATTGCGGGTGGAGCGTGGCCAGACCCGCTGGCCGAGGGTGCCCATGTCATGACGATGAGCACCTACAAGAGTTTTGGCGGCCCACCATCAGGCTTGATCCTGACGAACGAAGCTGACATTGCGGAGCGCCTCGATGCCATTGCATATCCCGGGCTGACGGCGAACTTCGATGCGGCGAAGTCGGCGTCGCTTGCGATAACACTGCTTGACTGGAAGGCACACGGTCCGGCCTACGCCGAGGAGATGACGGCCACAGCATCGGCGCTTGCTGGGGGTCTGATCGCTCTGGGCGTGCCGGTCTACGCCGGGGGCACCAAGTCGCATGCGTTCGCCATTAATGCAACCGAATGGGGCGGTGGCCATGCAGCAGCGCTGCGCCTTCGCAACGCGAACCTGCTGACGTGCGCTATCGGGTTGCCAACCAACCTTGGTGCCGGCCTCCGCATCGGCACGAATGAGATCGTGCGGTGGGGGATGGCGTCCACCGACATGGCTGAGCTCGCCGAACTCATCACCCGCAGCCTGGCAGATCCATCAGGTACCGCCGACGACGTCACCGCGATGCGCTCCCGTTTCACCAACCTGCACTTCTTGGCTTCGAACTGAATGGCAACGACGCATTACCGCAGTGCTGAGCACAGAGCCAGTTCGTATCGGCTGTGGTGTTGATGGTGAACCAGGCACCGTTGGGCCCGTTGTTGCCGTCGTCATTGGTGGCGAGCCCAGTGTCTAGGCCTGAGAGATGTTCGCCAAGTTCGTTGTTTCTTGGCTCGTAGGGACCGCTTCAGGTGCGCGTTTGCTCTTCAGCCGCGCAACCAGGTTGAACGATCGCGTGGAGGATCTTCGGCCACAGCATCGAGCCCAAGCTCGTTCACGAGTGATTCAACAACGGCACCGAGAATCACCCCAGAACCCATCATCACGATGGTGACTGGCACAGCCAAGACGGTGTCTGCCACCAATAAAGAAATGATCACGATGGCGGCGAGGGTCATCGACTCGGGGATCCAGCAGAGAACCCGTTCCTCGTTCCAACCCCGAGCGGGATCATCAACCAGAGTGCAATGGTCAAGCAGCGCACTGCAGATAACAACAGTGTCAGTTCCAGCCATGGTCGCAGGTCTGCGAACAGCGATTTCATCGCGGCGCCTCTGCAATGGCCAGGGGCCATCATGCATGTCCAACCCGGCGGCTTTGGGAGAGGTGGCTCGTTGGCAGTCGCATGCCGGCGAGGGCGTCAGTTCATCTGCAATGGCTGAACGAATGTTGTTACGCACCGTGTCGAGACACGACATAGGTGCTGCTCCAATTATTCAATTGTTCCGCCTACATCACATTCCAGTCCGATGCAGTAATCACACAGTTACTCGCCGGAATCCTTGCTCGCCCGCGGCGGTTTGCGCCGCTGCAGCAGTGTTGTTGACGACTTGAAGACGCTCCCAGCAGCGGTGCGCCTTGTCGAGTAACCGAGAACCAACTGGCGGGCGCGTGGGGAAGCTTCTGCGCACCCATGTGGTTGGGTTGGCAACCGAGTGTTCGCCAAAGCATCTGAACATCGTGCTCGTCGACTTCAAAGGCGGGGGAGCATTCGATGTGGTGCGCGACCTGCCCCACGTGGTGGGCATGATCACTGATCTCGACGAGGTGTTGGTCGCTCGGGCCCTGGTAAGTCTTCGCACCGGTCGGACGCTGCGCAAGACCCGCCGGACCACTGAACGTCGCGGCAACATGGCTGGCATGGTGAATATCGCCGAGCGGCCAGCTGACGCCGACGACCGGGCAGTGCCAGGACATTGGGAAGGCGACTTGATCACCGGCAAAGAGAACAAATCCGCCATCGGGACCCTTGTTGAACGCTCCACTGGCTACCTCTTGCTGCTGCACCTGCCGGACCGTCACGGCGCTGACGACGTCGAAACCGCAATGATCGAGACGATGAGCCAGCTGCCCGAGACCTTGCGGCGAACGCTGACCTGGGACCAAGGCAACGAAATGGCGAACCATGTCGCCATTGCTGATGCCGCCGAGCTTGACATCTACTTCTGCGACCCTCACTCACCCTGGCAACGAGGCACGAACGAGAACACCAACGGGCTGCTGCGCCAATACTTCCCGAAAAGCACCGACCTATCTGGCTACCACCGCGACTATCTCGACTTCGTCGCCGCACAGTTAAACAACCGGCCCCGCAAACGCCTGGAATGGCACACCCCGGCCGAAGCCCTCGACCAACTACTCTCAGAAGAGCAAAATCCACCTGGTGTTGCGACAACCAGTTGATCCACCAACCCCAGACTGGCATCAGGCGGCAACACCAGCTCCGCTGGCGCCGCCGCCTCAATCTCAATTCCTGCATTCGAATTCATCTAAAGATCCTTCCCGGCCCACGACACCAAGTCGCGGACCGATAGGACCACCTCACTTACGCACCGAAATCCACAGTCCCAGGGCCTCGGAGTTGCGTTGTTGTTGAGCGGCGTTGCAAGGTTGGGGCTATGAAGGATTCCACGCATGAATAAGCCGGCCCCGTTTGTGTCGCTCATCCGCCGCTACGTGCTTGATTACCTCGCGTGCGGTGACACGACCGTGTGCGACGAGATCATGCACCCCGACTTCCTGTTGTATATGGGTGGCCATGAGCTCGGGCCCCGTGATGACATCTATGTGCCGGCCGTAGCCAAGCAGATGCAACAGTTTCCTGGCTTGTGTATGACCGCCAACGAGGTGATGTGTAACGGTGACCGGTTGGCATTGCGCTTCAGTCAACACGGCGCATCAACACGGCACGATGGTCAACGAGCCGCATGGTCAGGGATCGGCTTGTACTTCTGGGATGGCGAACGGCTTACGGCCAACTGGGCGCTCGAGGACTACTACGCTCGCCGCCGACAGCTCGCCGATCGCACGACCAACCGGCTTGAGGCCCCAGCCGTAGCTCCCTGGGATGAACTGGCCGAGCCAGAGAACCCAGCCAACGAGGTCCTTGTCCAAGCATGGCTCAACGCCGGAAGCATTCACGGCCACGACGCCGTCACCTTCGACGACGAATGGGATAGCCATCCGTGCGGTCAGGTGATCGATGTCGAGAACACAACAGTCGACGATCTGTTCAGCGCCGGCGACCGAGTCGCCTTCCATGCCACGCAGACAGGGACCTACGTGGGTGGTGCGGGCAAGGACGATCGCATCGGGTTGCCAGCCACACTGCGCAGCGCCGGCATCGTGACCATCGCCGATGGGGTAATTAGCTCAGGTCGAGTCATTCGAGACCGGTCAGGCCTGTTCGCCTAAGCCAGGTCCTGTGGGTGTGTAGCTAATCCTTGCACCACCATGTCGGCGTATGCGGTGCCTATTGTCTCGGCGTCTTCTGCCGATCGGTCAGGTGCAAACCAGCGGTTGGTCCAGCCGACCATGCCGATGATGCCGAAGGCCAGCACGCGGGCAGACGCCAACGGACGAATACTGCCGTCGTCGAGTCCCTCTTGCACCACTGCAGTCACAGCGGTGTCGTAGCGGCGGTTGACCGTGCGCATGTGTTCTGACCACACGGTGCGCTCGTCGCCGACGGCGGCCAGGTTCTCGCGGACATAGACATAGAGCAATGGGTAGTGCTCACCGTAGGAATTCATCAGGCCGGTGATGAGCTGACGTAGCTTGTTCAACGGTGCCTCGGTGCTGGCCTCGACCTGCTCAGCGAAGGTCACGTCGGCTTCGGCCAACTCGCTGACAACGGTGTCGAAGATCTCTTGTTTGTTCGTGAAGTAGTAGTAGAGCGTTGCCCGATCGATCTCGAGTCCTTTGGCAATGTCGCTGATGGTGGTATCGGCGTAGCCCCTTTCGTAGAACACGCTGCCGGCAGCAAGCGCAATCTCACGACGCCGCTTCTGGTAACCGTCTGATCGTTTGGACTGGGCAAGGTCACGCCGACGGCCGATGGCGCTGCCGCCATCATCGCTGTCTGCTACTTTGGCGCCGCCCGCCGGTGTGTCAGTCACAGAAGTCGTCTACCAGGGAGCGGTGGAGAAGCCACCGTCGACGGCGATCACCTGACCGGTGATCCAGCTACTCGCTCGCGACGCAAGGAAGACCGAGATGCCGGCCATGTCCTCGGGCTGGCCGACACGACCCATGGGGTTAGCGTCTTCGTAGGCGTCCTGGCGCTCCTCGAATTCGAGGGCCATCATCTTCGATGGGAACGGTCCGGGGGCGATGGTGTTGACCGTGATCTGGTCGCTGGCCAGCCGTTGCGCCAGCAGGCGGGTCAGGTGATGATTGGCGGCTTTGCTCGTGGCGTAGGCATAGTTCTCGACCTGTTGGGTACGGAAGCCTTCGATCGAGCCCAGGTTGATGACTCGGGCCGGATCATCGCTCGACGCAGCAGCCTGTAACAACGGCAGACAGGCGACCGTCAGGTTGAAGGGCGCCTTGACATTGAGCCCCAGGACCTTGTCCCATGCACTATCGGGGTACTCCTCGAGGGGTGCCGCCCAGCCGGTGCCGGCATTGTTGACCAGGATCTCGAGTGTGTCGGTTCGCTGTTGGAGGTCGCCGACTAGCGCCGTGATTCCTGCCTGGCTCGAGACGTCTGCGGGTAATGGTTCGCAGACGCCGAACTCGGAAAGCTCTGTTGCCGCGGCTTCGCACACGTCGGCCTTACGAGATGACACAAACACCTTGGCGCCGGCTTGTACGAGCCCGCGCGAGATCATCAAGCCAATGCCTTGAGACCCGCCGGTGACCAGCGCGGTCTTGCCAGAGAGCGAGAAGAGGTCGAGTGTCATTGTTGTGCTCCAATCATGTGGATTGCTGGCTGACGGACATGCCGCCGTCGAACACCAGGTTGGTGCCGGTCACCCACGCGGTCTGGTCGCTGGCGAGGTAGACGTAGGCCGAGGCGATCTCGGTGGTCTCGCCGAAGCGGCCCAACGGATGCCGGGCCAGCACTCCGTCCATTGCGCCGTCGGGCAAGTCATCGTGGAAGCTGGTCACGAAGGTCCCGGGTGATACGCAGTTGACTCGTATCTGGTCGTGTGCGTACTCGGCGGCAGCAATCTTGGTCAGATGGATGACTGCTGCCTTACTGGCGCCATAGGGACTGTTGTGCGTCCAGTTAGTGAAGCCCGCGACGCTGGCGGTGTTGACGATCGACCCACCACCTGCACCTCGCATGGCGATGACCGAGGCCTTCATCGTGTTGAAGATGCCCATCAGGTTCACATCGAGGACCTGGCGAAAGTCCTCGGGGCTCACATTGTGGATGCGGCCACTCGGTGCGACGATGCCTGCGTTGTTCACCGAAATGTCGATGCCGCCGAAGGCCGACGAGATCTGCTGATAACGATCCAGTACCGCGTCATGGTCGGTGACATCAACAACGATCTCCTCGATCTTGAGCGACCGACCCTCTGCTTGCTCACGTAAGGCCTGAGCCGAAGCGCGGATCTGGCCGGAATCAATGTCGACCAGAGCGATAGCAGCGACGCCTTCGGCCGCGAATCGACTGGCGATGGAGCTGCCTAAGGCGCCACCAGCTCCAGTAACCACGGCACGCTTGCCGTCGAGCGCACCCGTCATCGGCCAGCTCCTGGTGGCCCGGCAAACGCTTGCGCGATCTGCAACCACTCGGTAGCGATCGCGCCTTGGGTCTGGAGGTCAGCATCGGCAACATTGAGGCGTTGGGTGACCACCAAGGCAAGGTCGAAGGCGGATCCCCGCACCACCTCGGCAGTGTCGATGGGGCCCATGCGCCACACGTCGCCCGATGGCGACGTGACTTCGAGGCGCACTGGTCGAGCCGGCAACTCCAAGCCCTGGGCGCTATAGGCGTTGGGCAGCGCCTGTAATCCGAGGAAGACCACATGGCGGGCCCGGTCGGTCTGCGGCTTATCCATGCCAAGCGCGTCGAGGACATCGAACCCGTGCGCCCAGGTCTCCATGAATCGAGCGGTGAGCTTCGACGCCAGGCTCATCTCTGGCCCGTACCACGGCATGCGCTCCTTGGGATCACGGCCGACAAAGGCGTCGATCAATGATCCTCGAGCTTCGCGGAACCACGTGAGCATCTCGATGCCGGTCAGATGGTGGTAATCGACGATGACCTGGTCGACCATTGCCTGGATTGCTGCCGGTCCATCCGGTTTGGTTGCCAGGAATTCATCGGGCATGGTGAGTGCCCGCACGGTCGCATCGTCGTTCCAGGCCAGGTGGCTGATCTGGTCCTTGACCAGCCACGGCTCGGACGCGGTCATGGTGTCCCAGCCTGCTTCATCGAGTCCAGCGAGCACGTTGGCGAGTTCATCGCCTTCGGCACGCAAGTCCGCACACAGATCGTCGAGCAGCGTCATGAGATTCTCCTGTCTTGGCCCGCCCAGTACGGTTCTCGAAGTTCTGTCTTGAGTACCTTGCCGCTGGCATTGCGGGGGAGTGCGTCGACCACGTCGACCGATGTCGGGCACTTGTACTTCGCCAGTCGACCTTGGCAGAGCTCAATCAGCGAGCTGGCTTCGATCGTGTGCCCTGGCCGGGCCACGGCGATGGCCTTGACCGCCTCGCCCCACTTCTTGTCGGGCACGCCGATCACCGCAACTTCGGCAATGTCGGGATGGTCATAGAGGACGTTCTCGACCTCGGCTGGATACACGTTTTCGGCGCCCGAGACGATCATGTCCTTGAACCGGTCGAAGAGGAATAGGTAGCCCTCGGCGTCGCCGTACGCCGCGTCGCCGGTACGTAGCCAGCCATCGGCGGTCAGTGCTTCGGCGGTGGCCTCAGGTCGGTTGCGGTACCCCGGCGTGTTCTGCGCCGATCGGGTCCAGATCTCGCCGACTTGGCCATGTTCAAGGTCGGTCGGTGTGCCGTTGGCGATGCTGTCGGGGTCGACAAGCCGAACTTCGACCCAAGGAAAGGCCCGGCCGCAGCTGCGAAGCAGGCTGGCTCGGTCGCCGTCGGGGTCATGGTCCTCGGGGGCAAGGCCAACAATGGCCCCCGCCGTCTCGGTCATGCCGTAGGCCTGTAGGAACCCGCAACCGAAGACCGAGATGGCCCGTCGCAGGACGGCGTCGCCGATGGGTGCAGCGCCGTAGACCATGATCTCCATGCTGGACAGGTCGGCCTGGTCGGCGCCGGGAACGTCGAGCAGCATCTGGATTACGGCAGGTACGAAGAACGCATGGGTGACCGCTTCGGTCGCCATGTTGTCGATGATGGCTGCGGGATCGGCATCTCGACGCAGCACGGTGTGGCCACCGACGCAGAAACCGGACAGGCCGTAACCCATGCCGCCGACATGGAACAGCGGCATGGCCACAAGATTCGTGCTCGCCGAAGTCATGCGATAGGGCTGTTCGGCGATCAACGTGGAATGCACCATGTTGTGGTTGGTGAGTTGAGCACCCTTCGGCACCCCGGTCGTGCCCGAGGTGTACAAGATGAAGACGACATCGTCGCCGCTGACGTCGTGATCGGGATCTGTCGAGTCGGCTGTGTCGACTCGGGCCTGCCATTCCAGTTCGGTCACGATCTCGACGTTGCCCATGGCCCTGACGCCGTCGGTCAACTGGTGATCAAGCTCGCGGTCGACAATCAGCAGTGTGGCTCCGGCGTCGGCCAGAATCGCTTCGATCTCGAGCGGGGCGAGGCGCCAGTTGAGCCCAACAAGCGCGGCGCCAATCTTGCTGGCGGCGAAGCCGAGTTCGAAGAAGATCGGCGCGTTGTGGGCCAGGATGGCGACGCGTTCGCCGTGACCCACGCCGGCGCTGAGCAGGGCATTGGCCGTCTTCGACGAGCGCTCGTTCAGTTCCGCGAACGTTTGGGTGATCTTGGTGGCCTGGGCATCGACGAAGGTGAGCGCTGACGAGTGTGGGGTCTCTCGTGCGAACCGGCGCACGATGTCGGCGACCGTCTGCGGGAGTGATGCAGCGCTGTGTAGCGGGGTGCTAGTCATCAGTAGCTCTTGGGTAGGCCCAGGCTGTGCTGGGCGATGAAGTTCAGAATCATCTCCCGGCTCACCGGTGCGGTCTTGTGGAGTCGGGCGACGAACCACAGATCGGCCAGGCCGTATTCGAGCGCCAGGCCGTTGCCTCCATGGGTTTGGATCGCTCGATCGAGTGCGACCAGCGAAGAATCGGCGGCTGCGAACTTCGCCATATTGGCGATCTCGCCCGCGTCTTCGGATCCTCGGTCATACAAGTCGGCCGCTCGGGCGGCCATCAATCGAGCCTGTTGCACCTGGATGTAGGCCTCGGCCAGAGGATGGGCGATTCCCTGGTGGCCACCGATGGGCTTGCTCCATACGACCCGGTCGTTGGCGTATTGCGCCGCGGCTTCAAGTGCGAACCGGCTGATGCCATTGTTGATAGCCGACGCTGCAACCCGTTCGGGGTTTAGGCCAGCGAAGACCTGGCGAAGGCCGTTGCCCTCGGTACCGATCAACGCGTCGGGGCCCATCTCGACATCGTCGAAGAACACGGTGAACTGTTTCTCGGCCGCTTGCACCGCGCACGGAATGTCTTGGCAGGTGATGCCTGGCGCATTGGCATCGACGATGAAGAGCGACAGGCGATGGCGGCCGCTTGCATCTGGCTCACCGCTTTGGGCAACCACCAGGATCGAGTCGGCCTCGTCGACACCCGACGTGTAGTACTTGGTGCCGTTGAGTAGCCAGCCGTCGCCCTTCGGCTCGGCCTTGGTTGAGATGTTGTGGGTGTTTGTGCCAGCGTCGGGTTCGGTGATTGCAAACGACATGCGCAGCTTGCCGGCCGCTATACCAGGCAGCCATTTGTCCTTCATCGCTTTGCTACCGTGGGCGGTGATGATCGGAGCGGTGATGGATCCGATCACCAGCGATAGCACCGGACAGCCTTGGGCTGCGGTCTCCTCGATCACGATGTTGTAGTCGGCCAGCCCACCGCCCCCGCCGCCATAGTTCTCAGGAATGTGGACGCCGAGATAGCCGGCTTCAGCCAAGGCATTCCATAGTTCGGTTGGTTTGTCGTCGCGGGCGACCACGTCTTGGAAGTACTTACGGCCGAACTGGCTCACCAGGCCAGATACCGCCGCTCGGAGTTCCGGATGGTGGTCAGCGGTATCAACCAGTTCTGAGGTGAAGAGTGTGGGAGCCATTGAGAGTGTCTCTATTCAGGGTCGGTGTTCGGGGGTCAGGTATCGGAAACAGTTGTGTCGGCCGAGGTCCAGTCGTGGAAGCCACGACCGGTCTTCTTGCCGAGATCGCCAGCGGCGACCTTGTCGATCAAGATGGTTGGGGGCGCGTAACGGTCGCCGTGACTGGCATGGAGCGACCGTGCTATGTCGAGGCGTACGTCGAGCCCCACGATGTCGCTGAGCTCCAGCGGCCCTACCGGATGCCGGTACGCCAAAACGGCTGCCCGGTCGATGTCGGCTGCCGATGCAACACCGTCTTCGAGCATGCGCATGGCTTCGAGTGCAGCGCTCATGTCGAGCCGCGAGGTAGCGAAGCCGGGGATGTCGGTAACGGTGATGCTCTGTTTGCCGAGTGCATCAACTGCAGATCGGGCGGCGTTGAGCGTGTTGATTTCGGTGTCGGCGCCGGTGATCAGTTCCACGAGTGGCAGCGACCACACAGGGTTGAAGAAATGCATGCCCAAAAACCGACCAGGCTCCGATAAAGACGATGCGAGTGAGTCGATCGAAATTGAGCTGGTGTTGGTGGCAAGGACTTTGGGGTTGCGGGTCTCGATCCGTTGCAGGACCTGCTGCTTGAGCTCCAGTTTCTCGGGCACAGATTCGATGACGAGATCGGCGGCTATGGGCAATTGATCGACATCGTCGACGGGCGAGATGCGAGCACGGGCCGACGCGGCTTCGTCAGCCGTGAGCTTGCCGCGGGTCACTGCGCCCGCAAGCGCTCGATCAACTGCGGTCCACATGACAACGACCTGATTAGCGGACGGTTCGACCACGGTCACCTGGCTTCCAGCCACAGCGAACACATAGGTGATACCGATGCCCATTGTGCCCGCGCCAACCACGCCGACGACCCGTGGACTGGTCTCCAACCGTGCAGGTGTCATGCAAGCATCCTTCGTTCCCCTGACCATCACTATTGTTGACGGGCATCAGTGAGTCAACAATAGTGTTGACATGGGGCACTTCGTTCAAACGGAAGACCGCGGTAAGACGCTGGTGATCACGATCGATCGGGCCGAGGTGCGCAACGCGATCACCCACGCCGTGTCGCTTGAGATGGCCGAGGCACTCGACCGGCTCGATGCCGACGAGGGGCTGGTGGTCGGCATCATCACCGGAGCCGGCGGAACCTTTTGCGCCGGCATGGACCTGAAGACATTCGCCGAAACTGGCCAACGACCCGAAGTCGATGGCCGGGGTTTCGCGGCTATCACCGAAGCCCAACCTCGTAAGCCAATCATTGCTGCGGTCGAGGGGTATGCCCTGGCCGGCGGGTTCGAAATGGCGTTGGCGTGCGACATGATCGTGGCCGGCGACACCGCCCAATTCGGGCTGCCGGAAGTTACTCGAGGCCTGGTTGCGGGTGCGGGCGGTGTGCTTCGTTTGCCCGAGCGCCTACCCCGTCAGATTGCGATGGAACTGGCGCTGACCGGTCGACGTATGCCAGCTGACGAAGCGCACCGGTGGGGGTTGGTCAACCGACTCGTAGCCGAGGGTTCAGCGCTCGACGAAGCGCTTGTGTTGGCCGCCGAGATCGCCGCCAACGGGCCGCTCGGTGTGCAAGCCACCAAGAGAATCATCGCTGAGTCGCCCACCTGGCCCGCAAGCGAGCGTTTCGATATTCAGCGACCAATCGTTGACCAAGTTCTGGCGTCCAACGATGCCCACGAGGGCGCAACCGCGTTCGCGGAACGACGTGAACCGCGTTGGACTGGCACATGAGTACACCGACCACCCAATCACCGAGCGCCCGACCAGTGAGAACCCCACCAGTGAGATTCACCGCATGACACTTGCCCATCCTGTCGAACGGCGAGCCGCCATCGATGCCGTCCACTCACCCTGGGTGCAGCGAACGCTGGCTCAACATCTGGATGCCATGGTCGAGCACTTTGGCGACCAACCGTTCATCATCACCGACGAGCAAACCTGGACCTATCGCGACATCCAGGACTGGTCGGTGCGACTCGCTGGCGGCCTCCACGAGATGGGTATTCGCACAGGTGAACATGTCGTGGTGGTCATGGCAAACCACCCTGAGTTCGTGGCGCTCAAGTTCGCGATCGCTCGATTGGGTGCGACCAGCGTGCCCGCGAACTTCCTGCTGCGCGAACGTGAGCTCGGTTATGTGATCGAACAATCTGACGCCGTGGCGGTCATCGCGATGGACCGGTTTCGCGACATGGACTATGTCGCCATGTTCGATTCGATGATGCCCGGATGGACTAAGAGCGGCGGCGGATCGGCCTTTCCCAAGGTGAGAGACGTGGTCATCTTTAGTGCCGACGGCACCGACCGAGCGTGTCGATCGCTGGGCGATGTCGAAACGCTTGGTGCCCAAGCCACCGCTGAGAGCGTGTCTTCCATGGTCGGGCCGGTCGATCCGTCGAGCTTCTCCGACATTCTCTACACGTCGGGAACCACCGGTGTTTCTAAGGGTGTGCTGCTGCGCCACGACATGATCCTGCGAGCTGCCTATGCATCGGCTCATAGCCGAGCGATCACTCCTGGGCATCGGTGCGTCTTCTCGCTGGCGATGTACCACGTGTTCGGCTACATCGAGTGCATGTTGGCGGTCTCGTTTGTTGGCGGCGCGGTGGTGCCGCATCTGGTCTTTGACCCGGCCGAGATGTTGACCGCAGTCGCACGTCACCAGCTCGACGAAATGGTCGCCGTGCCAACAATGACCTTCGCACTTCTCGACGAAGCCCGTGCCAACACCTACGACCTGAGCACCCTCACAATTATGTATTCGAGCGGAGGTGCAGCCCCAGCCTCGATATGGGATGAGATCAACGAGGTCCTCGATCCCGAAGAGGTAGCCATGGGTTACGGCCAGACCGAGACCACTGCCGCTGCGACCCGATACTTCCCCGAAGACCCCGACGAGATGCTCACGCAGTCACACGGCAAGTTTCGCAGCGCTGGGATCGCGGGCGACCTGGCCGAATACAAGACGATCGATCTGGTCACGGGGCGCGATCTTCCCCGAGGCGAGCAGGGCGAACTCATGGTGCGAGGCCTGATGGTCACCCCTGGCTACTACAACAAGCCCGAGGAGACCGCGGCCACGATCGACGAAGACGGCTGGCTGCATACCGGTGATATCGGTATCGTCGGTGTCGATGATTCTGTGCTGCTCACGGGGCGGGTAAAGGAGAGCTATCGCTGCGGCGGCGAGATGGTCATGCCGACCGAGGTCGAAGCAGTCCTGTCAGCTTTCCCTGGGGTTGCCCAGGCGCACGTTGCAGGAATCCCGCATGACCGTATGGGTGAAGTGGGTTGCGCCTTTGTGGTCGCGAGCGCCAACAGTGAGCTAACCGAAGAGGCGCTCGTCGCCCACTGCAAGGTTGAACTCGCCCGTTTCAAGGTGCCCGCCCACGTGCTCTTCGTTGCGGCCAAAGATCTGCCCCTGACCGTTACCGCTCGTGTTCAGAAGTTCCGGCTTGTGGAGATGGCACAACAGATGTTGTAAGTTGTCAACAAGGCTGTTGACACATCAAAACTGCAAGCCGATGAAGGCCAGGTGCTTGGCACCCGTTTGTTATCGATTAGCCCGAGGAGGGCCCCATGGCGCGTACACCGCTTTCGCATTCGAACATCGTGAACTCCGGTGAACATCATCTGGAGCTACGCAAGGCCGTCGGCCAACTCGTGGGGAAGTACGGCCGCAAGTACTTCCAAGACAAGGTAAAGACCGGTGGCAAGGTCGACGAACTGTGGGGCGAGCTCGGTGAAGCGGGCTTCCTGGGCGTGCACATCTCTGAGAAATGGGGTGGCGGTGGCGGCGGTATCTCCGACTACAACGTGGTGGTCGAAGAGACCTCGGCGCAGGGATGCCCGCTGTTCTCGATGGTGCTGCAATCGATCTGCTCGCCGATCCTCGAGGCGTACGGCACTGAAGAACTGCAACAACGCTGGTGTCCTGGACTTGCCAATGGCACAAAGCGAATGTCGTTCGCCATCACCGAACCCGATGCCGGCACCAACACCCACCGCATCTCCACCACGGCCACACCCGACGGTGATGGCGGCTGGACGCTCAGCGGGCAGAAGTACTGGACCTCGGCGCCCGATGAAGCCGACGCACTCCTCGTCGTAGCTCGTGGTCCAGAAGCAAGCCCGAACGGCCGTCATCCACTCTCGCTGTTCATCATCGAACCCGATGCGCCAGGCATCACGATGCACCCGATCGAATCGGTTGTCATGTCGCCCGACAAGCAGTTCACCATGTTCTTCGACAACGTCAAGCTCGGTCCCGAAGCCCTCGTGGGCGTCGAAGGCAACGGCCTGAAGCAGGTCTTTGTTGGCCTGAACACCGAGCGGGTGGCGGTTGCCGCAGTGAACAACGGCATCAGCTGTTATGCCATCGACCGGGCTGCCGAATACGCCAGCGACCGTCAGGTGTGGAGCAAGGTCATCGGCGCTCACCAAGGTGTGGCTCATCCATTGGCCGAAGCCACGATCAAGGTGCAGCAAGCGCGGTTGATGACGGAAAAGGCAGCGCAGCTCTGTGACGCCGGGCTTACCGTCGAAGCAGGCGAGGCCGCCAACATGGCCAAGTTCGCCGCGGCCGACTCGTCGCTCGAAGCTCTCGACCAGGCAATACAGGTGCACGGCGGCAATGGCTTCGCACTCGAATACGGCCTGGCCGATCTGTGGTTCATCGCCCGGGTACATAAATCAGCACCGGTGAGCCGCGAGATGGTGCTGAACCATGTCGCACAGCACACCCTTGGCCTTCCAAAGAGCTACTAATGCCAGCTACTCCGGATCATGAAGTAATCATCATTGGCGCTGGTGTCTGCGGTATCTATCAGCTGTATCGTCTACGTGAACTTGGCATCGAGACGACCGTGCTCGAGGCCGGCGATGGCCCCGGAGGCACCTGGTACTGGAATCGTTATCCGGGTGCTCGCTTCGACAGCGAGAGCTACACCTACGGATATTCCTTCTCGAAGGAACTGCTCGACGAATGGGACTGGAGCGAACGGTTCTCGGCCCAGCCCGAGACGTTGCGTTACCTCGAACACGTGGTCGAGAAGTTTGATCTGCGTCGAGACATGCAGTTCGGCTGCAAGGTTGTGCGCAGCGAATGGAACGACTCGGAGCGCTACTGGGCCGTGTACTTGGCCGACGGTCGTGCCTTAACGTGCCGCTGGCTCATGACGGCCATCGGCCTATTGTCCGCTCCCACTGAGCCGAACATCGTCGGAACTGAGACCTTCGAAGGCCAGGCCTGGCACACCTACCGGTGGCCGAAAGAGCCAGTCGAACTCGCGGGCAAACGAGTCGCCATCATCGGCACTGGCGCGACCGGGGTACAGCTGATTCCCGTGGTGGCCGAAGCCGGCGCCGAGTTGACCGTCTTCCAGCGCCGCCCGAACTGGTGTGCACCGCTGCACAACGGACCCCTGTCGACTGAAGAGATGGCCGAGATCCGCTCGAACTACGACGTGATATTCGAGAAGTGCGCGCAGACACCGGGCGGCTTCATGCACGAACCCGACCGTCGGCCGTTTCTCAGCCTGACCGCCGAAGAACGCAGAGAGAAGTGGGAAGACCTGTATGCCCAACCTGGTTTCGGCATCTGGCTCAGCAACTTCCTCGAGATCTTTGTCGACGAAGATGCCAACGCCGAGTTGAGCGCGTTTATCGCCGAGAAGATCCGAGATCGAGTCGACGATCCGGTTATCGCCGAGAAGCTCATCCCCACCGATCACGGCTTCGGCACCCAACGAGTGCCTATGGAGACCCGTTACTACGAGGCCTACAACCGCGACAATGTCACCCTGGTCGACGTGTCCGAAACGCCCATCGTCGAGATCGAAGCCACCGGCATTCGCACGACTGCTGACCTATACGAGTTCGACATCATCATTTACGCCACCGGCTTCGACGCCGTTGTTGGCTCCTTCGACCGCATGGAGTTCGTGGGAATCGATGGTCAAACGCTGCGTGACAAATGGGCACAAGGCCCGGTCACCTATCTCGGTATCGGCGCTCAAGGCTTCCCGAACCTGATCACACTTGCCGGCCCAACCGCAGGCTCGGTCTCCACGAACTTCCCTCGCGGCATCGAGACCGGTGTCGAGTGGGCCACCGACCTGATGGCGTACCTGCGCGACGAAGGCCTGACCCGGATCGAAGCCTTGCCCGAGAGCGAAGTCGAATGGACCAAACATGTTGCGTCGCTCTATGAGCGGTTGCTCATGCGCCATACCAAGGCGTGGTTCAACGGCTACAACTCCAACGTCGAAGGCCGCGACAAGCCCCGGCATCTGATCTACAACGGCGGCAACCCGAAGTACCGCAAACTCATCGACGCCGAAGCCGAAGCCGGCTACCCCGGATTCACACTCGACTAGGGGTCTGACGAGGAACTGCGCAGGATCCTGAATGGGGACCGGACATTGACCTTACTGCTCGGTCTCTGACCGCCGAGATCTCAGTAGATCACTGGCATTTCTGGCGGTCGGTCTGTCAAAAACGGTAGTTCTGAGACTCTTCGAGTTTTGAGGCCATTTCAGCGCTTGGAACGGTCGAGTGATGCTGTCTTCCAGCAGCTGCGCACTGACCAGAAACGGGACCAAACCCAAGACCAGAATTGGCCACGCTGGCCGTCCCAAAGCGGTGTGCTCCCACACTACAAATCGCCCGCCACGCTCCGAGCCAATGGCAAACCCCAGCGCATCAAATCCAGCACGGCCTAACATCACCAGTGGGCTCGGGATGTGGCTTCACCAAAGCATCAGTCCCGAGGCGGAAAGCTGATCACGCTGGAAGACCGCAAGGTCAAATAGACGTCCTCAACTGCCCATCTCGAGCCCACCTCTTGACAGAGAGGAGCCGAAGTCGCGCGCCTAGGTGTCATCGACAAGCGCTACATAATCACGTCGAAGTACGGCACGCCAGATATCCCAGCTCGAGTTCGGTAAGGGCCGCACGGTCTGACCAGAGGCCGCACGCGAGTGCCGCAGGGACAACCTCTTCAGTCGTCACAATTAGTCGGTTTGATAGCACCGAGGGTCTTCCGCTCTTTCCCGGCGAGGTGATCGCAATATGAGGGCGCATTCCTTTCGCTCAGCCTTTCCCGCTCGGCCGCCGCAAACCCTTTCGACCACTTCAGCGACTCAGTAATCGAAGGCGAGTAACCACTGTCCTTAAGGTCAGAAGAGCGACGCTTTGCGTCGCCTTGTCGTTACTGGCGTGGTGCCCAACCCGGCAGGGTTACGAGATTGCCCGGCCAACCTGTCGGCCCTGTCAATCGTGTCCTACATTCGGACCATGTTCGCTGACCGGAGAGTGTGTCTACTCATCGCTTTCACGCTGCTGGTGGCCTGCAGTAGCGACACCACCGGAGCCGCCAGCACTGCGGTTGAACCGTCCTCGCAAACACGTGCGCTTGCGATACCAGAACCAACAGCGTTGATTCAGGAACCTGTCTCGGCGCCCGTCGCCGACAGTCCCGCGGCCCAACAGAACGCCGAATCAGCGACAGCCACCCCAGCTTCAGCCGGTGATTTCGAATCGCGGTCGACAGAACAGGATGCTGACACTATGACTTCCACCTCCACGGTTTCACCGGAGCCCGAGCGGCGGTGCGTGCGGTTCACTGACTTCGCCGTCGACGCAGAGAATTTGTCCTGGTTCATCGTGAACGATGTCGT
>MEHZ011563141.1_pt1 | contig 37877 bp, 28 predicted proteins | sample 897221 | NCBI WGS metagenome assembly MEHZ01 (sample SAMN05514161, study PRJNA337945) | marine metagenome | isolation source: marine surface water | place: Arctic Ocean | collected 2007-12-13 | reverse complement strand
TTGATCCTGAATTTGCATCAGAAATTATGGAGCTGATTATTGATACAACCCTAGATAAACTTGAAGGTAGCGGAATGTCTGATGACCAGATAACTGAAATTATAGACAAAGTACAGGGCAGTGAGCCTTTTGGTATTTTGGGCCAGCTTAAAAGTGCTGCTTTTAGTATCATGTTTAATGCTGTGGTTGGTTTAATCGTTGCTGCTGCAATGAAAAAAAACAACCCTGACGAATTTGTTTAAGAATTAAATATTGATGTTTAAACTCGACCTAAGTATAGTCATACCTCTTTTTAATGAGGAGGAAAGCCTACCGGAATTAACGGATTGGATTGCACGAGTGATGGAGCGCGAGTCGTACAGCTACGAGATCATCTTCGTTAATGATGGCTCTACGGACAACAGCTGGTCCGTTATAGAAGGTTTGCGTCAACGAAATCCTCATGTTAAGGCCATTTCATTCCGGAAGAACCAGGGCAAAAGCGCTGGTTTAAATCAAGGTTTCAAGGCTTGTACGGGCGAAGTGGTCGTAACTATGGATGCCGACTTGCAGGACAGTCCAGAGGAATTACCTGAATTAAGGAGAATGATCCTAGAGGATCATTATGATTTAGTTTCTGGTTGGAAGCAAAAGCGATACGATCCCATCACAAAAACTTTACCGACAAAGTTATTCAACGCTGCAACGCGTAGGATTTCTAAGATAAAATTAAATGACTTTAACTGTGGTTTGAAGGCCTATCGGTTAGAGGTGGTTCAGAATGTGGAAATTTATGGTGAGATGCACCGGTATATTCCATTCCTGGCTAAAAACAAGGGTTTTGATAGGATTGGAGAGAAGGTTGTTCAGCACCAGGCTCGCAAATACGGCACAACGAAATTTGGTTTAGACAGATTCGTTAACGGTTTTCTTGACCTTGGTACTCTAGCAGTCATGGGCAAGTTCGGGAGAAGGCCCATGCACTTTTTCGGTGCCGCGGGTTCATTGATGTTTTTGCTGTCAGTAGCCTTGCTCGCTTACTTAGGAGGTTTTAAATTGTATTCGCTAAGTCAGGGTATGGAGGTTGGGCTGATCACCGAAAACCCACTGTTTTATATTCTCTTGACCTTAACTATTTTAGGCGTTCAGCTTTTCGCTGTTGGTTTTATGGCAGAATTGTTATTACGTGTAAGTACAAAAAAGCATGATTATACAGTTGATGCTAAAATTGGTTTAGACTAATGTCAAATCCCAAGTTTGCTCTGATTTCCCCTACTTTCAAAAGACCTGAGGAGGTCACTGAATTCTTGCAAAGCCTGGTAGAATTAGATTATCCACAAGAGAAATTCGAGGTTATTTTAGGAGACGGTACACCAGGAGATGAGTTAAGGCCGTTATTAGCACCCTTTTTATCAAAATTACCTTTAGAAATTTACTACGAGGAATTTTTACCTGTTTCAGATGCGCGCAATAGAGCCGCAAATCTAGCTACGGCTGAATTCTTTATCTTTTTAGATTCAGATTGTATTATTCCCAGCGGTTATTTAAAATCTATAGAAAGCTTTTTAGACAACCACAAGGATGTAAACCTGTTTGGAGGACCTGATGCTGCTTCTCAGGATTTTACGGACCTGCAAAAAGCGATCAGTTTCTCGATGACATCTTTTTTGACTACAGGAGGAATACGAGGAGGAAAAAGTTCGCTCACGGCTTACCATCCGCGTGGTTTCAATATGGGTATACAATCGGAATTATTCAAAAGTGTAGGTGGGTATGATGAGAATTTCATCTGTGGTGAGGATGTTGAGTTAAGTATACGGCTTATTGCCCGTGGAGCCCATAGTGCTTTCATTGAGTCCGCTTTTGTTTACCACAAAAGAAGAACATCAATCGGTCAGTTTCGACGTCAGGTATTTAGGTTTGGTGCAGCTCGTCCTCTTTTAGCTAAAGCGCATGCAGGCAATTTAAAAATCACCCATCTTTTTCCATTACTCTTTACCATGTACAGAAGGATTAGTTTACTACTGGCCCTATCTTATTTATATACCGGAATTCCCTGGACGCTGCTTCCTTTTGTAGGTTATATAGTCTATATGTCGGTGGTATTCTTTGCCGCCTTGTTCAAAGAAAATCTATCTGTTGCCTTGCTTGTCATAAAGACTACAAAGACCATGAATGCAGGATATGGCTGGGGTTTTGCTCGGAATTTCTGGGAGGTATTCGTAAGAGGTAACTCAAAGGGAATACAACTATAGCGCTTCTAATTTCTCTTTCAAAGAGATATAGAGTTCTTCTTCTTCAACTTGATCAAGCGAAATAATTACTGGAATGTCCTTGGACCTATAAATGATTACGGCTTGTTTGTAAGGTTTGTCCAGTAACAAATGGTATCTACTTTGACCCGCTCCTTTAAATTTACCTTTTGAGACGTTGCTCGTGGATATCCCGTTCAGACGTAATCTTATCTTAGGGATTTTCTCAAGTAATACGATAGAATCCATTTCAGCAAAGGGAATAGTTAATCCGTAAGGTCCTGAAATAGAAACTTCATCCTTATACATCTGCATGCTTGATTTCCTTTCAGACCACACAAATAAAATGATTACAAATATCAGAGTAGCGAGCAAAACGCCCGCGCCAATTTTTGCTTGAACCTTAGTTGAACTGCTTGAAGACTTGTCGATGTCTTTTGTTTTTATAAAAAACAACAAGTAGGCTATAATGGGAGTAATTCCAATATGGTAAACGAGTACATCTTTATTCCAAAATAGACCAATTAGTGTACCTATGGTAATGAAGGATATTCCAAAATAGAGGTGGAATTGTCTGAATCTACCCAGATATTCCTTTAGAGGAAACTTAGCCTGGTCATCCTTAGACATGGTATTGTATCCACTAAGTAGGATACCCGCGTTAGCCTCGGTTACAATAAATCCAAGCGAAATAAAAAGAATTCCAAGCCCTAAGTTGAAAAAGATCATATCCTACTAGATTAATGATGTTATCGCTTTTCGCGTTTACTTTCTAACTCAATAAGTACGTCTCTAAGTCTTGCAGCCTCGATGAAATCCATACTCTTTGCGGATACCTCCATGTCTTTACGAATCTTTCGTATACTGGTTTCTAGGTCTTCTGGAGTAGCGTAGTTCATCGCTTTTTCCGCAGCCTTAAGGTTTACTTTACTTACTTCATACTCAACATTGCGTTGGACTGCACTGGACTTGGCTAGAATGGACTCTTTACTTCTTATCAATGCGGTCGGCACGATGCCATTTGCTTTGTTGTATATATCTTGTTTTATTCTTCTGCGCCCTGTCTCATCCATAGTGCGCTGCATACTATTGGTGATTTTATCTGCGTAGAGAATAGCCAAGCCATTAACATTTCTAGCCGCTCTTCCTATAGTTTGAACTAAGGATCGTTCACTTCTTAGAAACCCTTCTTTATCGGCATCTAGTATGGCTACTAGACTTACTTCCGGAAAATCAAGCCCTTCTCTTAATAAATTGACCCCAATAAGGGCATCAAAGACGCCTAGGCGCAGATCTCTCATGATTTCTACCCGCTCTAGTGTATCTACATCACTGTGTATGTAACGACAGCGTATGTCGTAGCGCGTAAAATATTTGGTAAGTTCTTCTGCCATCCTTTTGGTCAGGGTGGTAATGAGTACTCGTTCGTCTAACTCTACCCGTTTATTGATTTCGTCAATAAGATCATCTACTTGATTTTCACTTGGTCGAACCTCAATAATGGGATCAAGTAATCCTGTTGGCCTTATGAGCTGTTCGGCATATACTCCGCCACTTAATTCCAATTCATATTCCGAAGGAGTGGCACTAACAAACATCGCTTGACCTCTGAGTTTTTCGAACTCATCGAACTTTAATGGTCGGTTATCCATTGCTGCAGGAAGTCTGAATCCATACTCTACAAGGTTTTCTTTACGTGATCTATCTCCACCATACATGGCTTTTACTTGGGGGAGTGTGACGTGACTTTCGTCGACGATCATTAAGAAGTCATCTGGGAAATAATCCAAAAGACAGAAAGGACGTATCCCTGGCTCTCTGCCATCGAGATAACGGCTATAGTTTTCAATTCCAGAGCAATACCCCAGCTCTCGGATCATCTCTAGGTCAAAATTTGTTCGTTCCTCTAGTCTTTTTGCTTCCAGTGGTCTACCCACTCCTCGGAAGTGATCAACCTGAGACATTAAATCATCCTGTATATGATGTATAGCCTGCTGTAATTGACCTTTCTCAGTGACAAATAGATTCGCGGGAAATAATCGTATCTCGGTCATTTGTTCAATTCGCTGCCCACTAACTGGGTCCATATGCTCGATGGTTTCCACTTCATCACCCCAGAAACTAATGCGAAAAAATGATTCTGCATAGGCCGGGAAAATATCTATAGTATCTCCTTTTACACGAAAAGAACCACGTTTAAATTCTCCTGTAGTTCTGGAATAAAGCGCATTGACAAATTGATGTAGTAATGCTTGTCTGGATATCTGGTCGCCAACCTTCAGGTCAACAACGGAGTTATTGAATGCTTCAGGGTTCCCCATCCCATATAAACAACTCACAGAAGCCACAACGATAACATCTCTGCGCCCAGATAGGAGGGAAGAGGTCGTACTGAGTCTAAGTTTTTCAATTTCGTCATTGATACTCAGATCCTTCTCTATGTATAGGCCTGAACTCGGAACGTAAGCCTCCGGTTGATAGTAATCATAATAACTAACGAAGTATTCTACGGCATTCTCTGGAAAAAACTCTTTCATCTCCCCATAAAGCTGGGCAGCTAGAGTTTTATTGTGACAAAGAATGAGTGCCGGTCGTTGTGTGCGCTCAATTACATTTGCTACAGTAAAGGTTTTTCCGGAGCCGGTGACTCCGAGGAGTACTTGGTCCCGAACACCACTATTTAAGCCTTCTACCAGATCGTTTATCGCCGTAGGTTGATCACCCATTGGCGAGAACGGGGCTTGAAGTTTAAACTCCATAAGGTTACTTCAATAAGCTATTGAAACGTTTACGCAACGATGTTAGGTGAGCCACTCTTGTTTTTTGAACATGAATACTAGCTTCAGCTGCTTCTAAAAGCGGGTTGCCCTTAGAATTAGAAAAGAATAAAAGATTATTTTCTAACTGGTTCAATTCTTTTTTTGTGTGTTCCATTTGGTCTCTTAACCAATTGCGCTGGTATAAGAGCCCTTCTTGGTTATCCGCTTCAACGAGTGCTTTTACTTTAGCTGTAAATAAGGTACTCTCTAGATCTTCTTTACTTAATCCTAATCCTTTTAGCTTTTCTTCCAGCATCTTGTCAAAGGCAGCGTCAAGTTTTCTATTCCCCGCACCTAATTCAGACCATTCCTCGCTAAGACCTACAGCCTCTTCTACAGAAGTGATCTCACGAGTTTTAATCTCTGTTAACTTCTCCTCCTTAGCTTTAATTGCTGCAGAGAAATTTTCAGATTTAGCCTTGCGCTCACCGTTCATTTTATCAAAAAAGTCGTTACAAGCTGAACGGAATAACTCCCATAATCGGTCGCCTTCCTTTTTTGGAACATATCCTGAGATTTTCCAATCCGCCTGTGCTTTTTTGAGCGCAGAAGCCGTCTCTGCAAAATTGTCATTATCCTTGAGGCTTTGAGCCAATGCTACAAGGGCTTCTTTTTTGCTGAGATTTTCACGTTGAACAGCTTTCTCTTCTTTGTAGAAAACATTTTTTAAGCGGTTAAATTCTCTTTGGGCCACTTTATAGTCCTCCCAAACAAGGTCGTTTTCTTGGCTCTTTACGAAACCTATAGTTTTAAATTCTCCACGAAGTACTTCAAGTGCTTTACTGGCTTTTTGCCATCCACTATGCTTCGAAGGCGTAGATTGGTTTAATGCAGTGATTTGGTCTACAACATTTCTCTTCGCCTGAATCTTTAGAACATTAAGCTCCTTTAAGGTTTCATTGTACGTATCCCGTTTCTCATGAATGACTGCTGTGACAGCTTTTAGTCGGTCCCAGACTTGCTCTTTTTGCTCTCTAGGTACTGGACCAATTCTTTTCCAACGACTGTGTGATTTTTGAAGTAGACGGAATAATTCAGGATTTATAGCACCTGTGGAATGTGCTTCGAGCTCCTCAATTAATGCAATTTTCTCGTTTAGATTGTTCTGGTAATCTTTATCAATAAGATCATACGCTAGTCGAAGGAAATTAAAGAAACTATCAACGTGGTGGTTATAATTTGCCCAAATAGTGCGCGCGTCGGCTTTAGGGACTAAACCCGTATTATTCCATTTTTCGCGTAGTCCTTTGAAGGCATCATATTTTTCTTTTGCACTTCCATTCATCAAAGGGAGTGCCTTGATTTCTTCAACGATGTGCTCTTTTATAGTAAGATTTTTGACTAATTGTGCTTCTAGCTCGGCGTAGTAATTACGTAATCCATCTCTATATGTACCATAGATAATTCCCAGTTCCTTACGCAATGGCTGCTCAAAGTGGAAGTCAATGATGTTACCTCCTTCAGCAAGATAAACCTCTTTGACAGATGCTTGCTCTTTGTTGAGTTCATGGAGGATTGCTGATCGACCATTTTCCACAATCCCTTTGATACGAACAGGTGTAAATTCATTGATGTGCGACTTAATCACCGCAAGTGAATCTTCGATGCTTAATTGATCAAAATCAGGGATAGATAATTTTTGCTCCTTAGGCTCCTCATGGTCTTCCTCAGCTTCGATCGTTTTTACACTCTCTTTAGTGCTATCTGTGGCAACCTCTGTAGATGTTGTCTCCTCAGGTTTTACCTCTTCAATTTGAATTGCTTCAGTTTCGACATTCGCAGTATCCGTTGCGACAGATTCAGTAACATTGGACTCCATCGTTTCCGGTGTAGTCTGCTCTTCAGCTTTAGGATCCATTTCTTCCTGATTCATCATCTACATATTGTTGTAGTAAGCGGCTTGGAAATAGTCCCATGCTTTTTTCGCTTGCTCGGTTAACATTAACTCTCCCCCAAGGACTGCTGCACCTGCAATAAGTCCTTTTTTCATCAGTGGGGTGATCGTTGGTTTATAAACTAGGTCAAAGATGGCGAATTCCTTGTTTAAAATCCCAAAGGGTAGGGGTAAAAGATCCTCTGAATTACCCTCAGAACCAACGGGTGTACAATTTATCCACCACTTAGACTGCGCTGCAACATCGTCAGGTAATGATTTAAAGGTATAGTCGCCAGTAGATCTGCCCACTACTGAAAAAGAGATATCCATGTCCTGGAGTACCTTTTGAACGGCTTTTGAAGCACCACCAGTCCCGAAAACCAGCGCAGACTTGGGTGGGTTTCCTAAAACCGATAAACTCTTTTGTATGCCATGATAATCTGTATTGTATCCAACCAGCTCACCATTCTCCAAAACTATCGTGTTTACGGCACCAATCATCTGTGCACTGGGATGAATGGTTTTTAATGAGTGTATAAAATCAGACTTAAATGGCATGGTTACGTTGAGCCCACTAAGTTCGTGAAGACTAAAAAAATCTATCAGGGCTTCTGCGCGGAATTCGTTACGTTCAAACAGTGTGTAAGACCCCTGAACCTCATGTAAGTCGAACAACCTTTCAAAAATTAAAGGACTTAAACTATGTGTTATCTTGTTACCAAGTAATCCCAATTTCATCATACACGTTCTCTATTGCCATAACGCTCAAGTAACAGGACCAATAATCCACCAGCACATACACATAACAATGCGACAGGCCATTCCGGGCCGGGTGATAGATTTATTGAAGTAATAGCAACTACTTCCTCTTTTGCAGTTCCTTCATGCTTGGTAAAGGACTCTAGAACTTCTTTCCAAGGCCAGAGCTTGTTCAAGGATCCCAAAAGAAATCCACTAAGCACAGCTATGGTGGTGCTGTAGTAATTCGAAAAAATCCACTTCAATGCCTTTGTAAAGGATATAAGTCCCAGGACAGCTCCGATACCAACGTACATAATCGTACTTAGTTCTCTCTCTGAAACCGCCGCAAGTACGGTACTGTATGCGCCCAACAATAGTAAAATGAAACTCCCACTAATTCCAGGCAGGATCATGGCACATATCGCTAGTGCTCCGCAAAGGATTAAGTACCATGGTTCGCTTACACCATCAGATGCGGGAATAATCGTAATCACATAGGCGATGACAGCACCAAGGATGAAACTCATTACCGTAATCACATTCCACTGCTTTACAGTACGCCCAACTAACCATATACTGGCAGTCACTAGTCCAAAGAAAAAGCTCCATACCACAATAGGGAAATGCTCTAGCAAATAGGTCAATAGCGATGCCAATGTCATTATGCTTGTAAAAACTCCAGCGAACAACACCGCAAGAAAATTACCGTTTACGTATTTCCAGGCGTTTTTGAATTGTCCCTTCATCAAGAGCTTTAAAGCATGAATATTGATAGCACTGATAGAGCTGATGAGCTCTTCATATATACCTGTGATAAAAGCGATGGTACCGCCACTTACACCGGGTACTACATCTGCAGCGCCCATGGCCATGCCCTTGAGAAAAAGGCGTAAATAACTTTTAAGCATTTTAGTTGGTTTGAAGAAGTTCTAGAATACTTGTAATCTCCTTATTTGATATTAGCTCAGGGAAGTATTCTTGAAACAGTACAACTGCAGACGGATCTAATTTGAGGGACTCAGCGAGAATTTGAGAAGCTTCCAAATATTCGTCTGTGGCGAATAAATACCCGGCCAAGACTAATTTTAACTGCACGTTTCCCTCAAATCTACCAACAGCGTTATGAAGTATCATAATCGCTTTATTCAATTGCTCCGTCTCAATTAAACATTCTACATAGTCGATTACATCTTCTACGCTGAAACTTTCATCAAGCCAGACTCTTTTGTAATCTTCTATGGCCTCCATATGCCTGTCGAGCGCATTGAGCACATTAGCGCGTTCCAAGAAAACGTCATCTATGTCAGGTTCAATGTCGATGGCAATATTAAATTCACGTAGCGCCTCACTTAGACTGCCCAGTTCTTGCTCTATCATGCCAATTCTAAAATGAACATAACCGGAAGGAACGTCTTCACTGATACTCAGTCTATAGGCTGTTAGAGCATCTATAAGTCTGTCTTTTCCTTCGTGTATTCGGCCTAATTCGAAATATGCCGCGTGGAAGGTGTCATCCGCAGTGGTTGCCCAATTAAAGGCTTCAATTGCTTCCGATTCATTATTTTTCCTAAGCCAGAAAGTACCTTTTTGATACCACAGTAAGGCATTGTAAGGCTCTTTTTCGATAAGTCGATTAAAAATACCAATACCCTTTTCAAAATCATGCGTGAAATCTAGGCAAAGCGCAAGTTGGTAAAGGGAAGTGTCATCAAGATCATCTTCCATATCACAAAGTCTTTCCAACGCTGCAGCTGCATAGCCATATTCGCCTTGACTCAGATGTGCGTCAACAATTTGTTGTAGAATCTCGACCGGATCATCAGCGATGTCCAGCGCATTATCTAACAATGCTAAGGCGTTTTTTTTATCTCCTTTGTGCATCATTAGAGTCGCCTTGGCAATAAGTACTTCGACATGCTGGTCCGCAAGACCTTCTAAAAGATGAAGTTTAGATTGTGCTTTTTTAAAATCTTTTAATGCGATGAACAGTTGAATTTCCTTGATTTTAAAAACTAATGAGTTCGGGTGAACTTCAAGAGCATCGGTTAAACTCACTTTCATTTTTTCGTAAGAACCTGTATCGAGGTAATAGTTCACTATAGTCTCTAGATCCTCCACATCAAAGTACGGCAAGCGCCCATCTTTAAGAGATGATTCGTAGGATTTTACTAAGGTGATGACTTCTTGGTCTTCGAAACTCATATGTCGAAATTTACGGCCTTATTCATGGAAAAAGTCGAGCCAGTGAAAATAATTAGTTTCGCCTTTCAACACTGTTATTAACATATAGCAAATTCAGTTCCACAATTTTAGACTAGGTCCTCTGATGACTTTATATTCGCTAAATAAAACCAATTAGACCATGACCTTAATTAAATCTATTTCAGGAATCCGAGGAACCATTGGCGGATCTATCGGGGAGAACTTAACCCCATTAGACGCAGTGAAGTTCGCAGCAGGTTATGGAGCTTGGTTGAAATCTAGGAATGACAAGTGCACGGTGGTCATTGGTCGTGATGCTCGACCTTCGGGACAAATGATTGAAAACTTGGTTATTTCCACCCTACAAGGATTAGGTATCGATGTAATTAATACGGGCCTTAGTACTACGCCAACAGTAGAAATGTTAGTAACCCGCTATAAAGCTGAGGGTGGAATAATCCTGACTGCTTCTCACAATCCCAAACAGTGGAACGCTCTGAAGCTTTTAAATGAGAAGGGTGAATTCGTTTCAGGTTTGGATGGAGCCACTATTCTTGAATTAGCAGAGGGTGGAGCTATCCAATTTGCTGATGTGGATGACTTAGGGACTCTGACGACATGTGACGATGGTATGGATTGGCATATTGAAGAAATTTTAAAACTACCTACCGTAGACGCTGAATTGATTGCATCAAAAGGATTTAAGGTCGTCATTGACGCGGTTCACAGTTCGGGGTCAATTGCGATACCAATGCTTTTAGATAAACTAGGAGTAACGTATAATAATTTATATCCAGAACCCACAGGCCAATTCCCGCATAATCCTGAGCCACTAGAAAAGCACCTATCAGCAATCATAGAGGCGTCTAAAAACGGTAATTATGATATGGGCATAGTCGTAGATCCAGATGTGGATCGTCTAGCTTTTATCGACGAAAACGGGAAAATGTTCGGAGAAGAATATACGTTGGTTTTAGTAGCAGATTATCTATTGAGTCTCCAATCTGGTCATGTGGTCAGTAACATGAGTTCTTCGAAAGCATTAAGAGATTTAGCGGAGTCAAAAGGATCTAGTTACTCCGCATCCGCTGTAGGAGAAGTGAATGTTGTCGAAGAGATGAAAGCTACGAATAGTGTCTTAGGCGGTGAAGGTAATGGGGGAATTATTTTACCTGAGCTTCACTATGGTCGAGATGCATTAGTGGGAATAGCACTGGGGTTGACGCACCTTGCTAAAACTGGGAAAACCATGAGTGAACTGAAAGCTTCCTATCCGCAGTATTTCATGGGTAAACAAAAAATAGAGTTAACTCCGGGTTTGGATGTCGATGCTTTGTTATCGTCTATTGCTTCATTGTACGAAAATGATGAATTAAGCACCATAGACGGAGTTAAAATAACGTGGTCAGATCGATGGGTGCACATGCGGAAATCAAATACGGAACCTATCATACGGATCTATACTGAGGCCCCTAGTTCCAAAGAAGCTATGGACTTGGGTGCAAGGTTTATTAAAGAACTACAAGCACTGGCTCTGTAGCTTGAGTTTATTGAATACAAGAGTTATATTTGAATAGATTTCAAAAGAGAACATACATGGGTGTTATTTTCCTAGACAATGCAGCAACGACTCCACTAGAACCTAGAGTTAGAGAGGAAATGATCAGAATGATGGACAACTTCGGTAACCCGTCAAGCACCCACCTCAGTGGTAGAGGTGCGAAAGTAGAAGTAGAGGTGGTGCGTAAAAGGATTTCTAAAATCCTTGGGGCGGAGTCTGGTGAGATTTTCTTCACTTCAGGTGGGACAGAAGCTGATAACATGGCTTTGTTCTGTAGCGTTAGAGATTTAGGGGTTGAACGAATAATAACCACGACTATTGAGCATCATGCTGTGGGGCATCCTATAGAGTTCATGGTAGAAAGAGGCGAGGTTCAGGTACAATACTTGTCCTTAAACGAGTACGGTGATATTGATCTTAGTGAGCTAGAAACATTGCTTGAAACTGGTCCGAAGACGCTCGTTTCTTTGATGTTTTCCAATAATGAAATAGGAAATTTGTACCCTGTATCTCAGATTTCGGCTTTATGTCAAAAACACGATGCCTTGTTTCATTCGGATACCGTTCAAGCGATGGGACACCTTCCTATAAATGTTAAGGACGTTCATTACGACTTCCTGACATGTAGCGCTCACAAAATTCATGGACCCAAGGGTATAGGTTTTGTGTATGTTAAAAGCGGTTTGAAAGTTAAACCGTTTATTCAAGGCGGTGGCCAGGAAAGAAACCTAAGGGCAGGAACAGAAAACACGATAGGTATTTGTGCGCTTGGAAAGGCATTTGAAATTGCCACAAGTGAAATGGCTGTGGATCAGAAAAAAGTTGAGGCACTCAAATTACGGGTGATTCAGGAAGTTCAGCGCGTAGTTCCTGGAGTCAAGTTTTTTGGCAGAAGTGCGGAATTAGATAAGAGTTTATACACTGTCTTAAGTATCGCTTTTCCTAAAACGGGTAATGACATGCTTACCTTTAGTTTCGATATGAAAGGTATTTCCGTTTCGGGTGGATCAGCCTGTACTTCTGGGTCTAATCAAGGCTCACACGTATTAAGAGGTTTAGGATCTTGGACTAATGATTACCAACCCGTTCGAGTTTCCTTTAGTAAGTTTAATACACAAGATTGTGTAACGGGTTTTATTCAAGCACTAGAAGAAATCTACGCCACGGTTCCCGTGAAATAGCGGTTTTATCTAATGATAGTTACTGACCCCATTCGTATTTCATCCCCTCCAGTGAAACGATAAGTATAGACGTCTTGATCTGTCTTTTTTCCATAAGCAGATCCATCCCAGAATTCTTCGAAGGGATTATCACTGCGAAACACTTCGTTTCCCCAGCTGTCGAAAATAACGAATAGAGGATTTTCTAAACAGCTATTTCCTGATATTTTGAATACCTCATTATGAATATCTCCATTTGGTGTGAAGGCACTCGGTATATATACTCGACCATCAATTCTGACTATTTCAGCTAAGAAGTCAAATTTGTAATCTCTGTTACACACGGTGTCAATAATAGTGAGTGTTACATTTTCTAATCCAGATTCTGGATATCTAAAAGTTGGGATCATCCCCGTATCTGCGAAACCACTGAAATCCCATTCAAAGATCATAGTGCTGTCAATATTGTTATAGAAAACGTCAACACCACCATAACGGCAACTGTCGGTGGTAACATCAACTGTTGGCGTATTTGCGTCATTGTCAAACACGATCTCGAAAATTTCTGTAGCGAACACATCACAAAAGGAATCTCGAGCAATCACCGTTGCAGAATAAGTAGCGAAAGAAGGGTAGGTGTGGTTCACGTTACGACTTGTCGTAGTTAGCGTAGATCCATCGCCGAAGTTCCATTCAAAATAATCTGCATCGCCCAGATTTTCAGTCCATTTAACCTCTCTAAATAAGTCACAACTTACGTAGTCTTCAGTCCAATCTGTTACCGGGAAATTTGCGGTATCATGCTTAATTTCAATAAAAGTGGTGTCGTAGCTGTCGCAAATGGTGTCGATCGCAACGAGCATTACGTTATAGGTTCCGAGCGCTGGGAAGGTGGCAGTTGGATTCTCTATATTGCTTGTGTCCCCTTGATCGAAATCCCAGTAATAGGCATTTGCGTTAACACTATTATTATTAAGTCTTAGGGTAAGCTCATAGCAGTTGGTGTCGATCAGAAAATCAAGGTCGACCTCAGCGTTTGCTTCAATACCCGTTTCGAAATCTAATTTTATAACCCCCAGGTTGCAATTACTACTGTTATTTAACATAGAGAAAGCTCCTGGTGTAGTCGGTAGGTCATCATTCCCGCCACAACCGGCACATACGGCTTGATAAATACGTCCTCGATCATCGAATCGTGATGTTCCACCATCTACGTGTTCTGCGCTGCTAGACCCTCCAAAATAACTTCCGTATTTAAACGATGTAAAGTTTTTCCCGAGTACCATGAAATAGAAATCTGATCCATTTGTGGTCGATTGTAAGGCGTCGGTACTCACTGGCAATAGGTCAACGGTGGTGGGCATGAAGGAGCTATTGGTAACTCCGCCCCATCCGGATAATAAAATATTCAAGCAATCGTCAATATTAAACGCAGTTGGCACTAAGTTTAAACTTCCTTGGGGAGATCCAAATGCAGTAGAACCCATACTGGTGGAAAGGTCGGGACTTATTTTATGAATGAATTGTTTTCGGTATTGTGGTGTGCCCCAAGCACCTGAACTAATAGGATAATTCCCCAGAGTTTGCCCAAAAACAAAAATATTACCTAGCTTATCTATGTCCATTAGAAAGGTTTGGTCGTAGGCCGCTGTTCCAATATAGGTGCTACGTATTAAGGCGCCGGTAGCACCATTAAAACGTGCCACATAACCATCCTCCGCCGTTCCAAGGCGAGTCGCCTTATAGGCACCTGTGGTTAGGGGCAAATTACCACCCTCAGTACCTCCACATAAATATACGGATCCATTAGACTCCCGAATACTATAACCGGCATCATCACTGGTGCTCCCATAATAATTACTCCAAATTATGCTGGTGCCCGCTGGATTTATCTTCATGACAATCGCGTCTTGACCTCCAGCAATGTTGCAGGTTGAACAGTTTGTGGTGGGGAAATTTGTGCTTGTTGTGGATGCGGTGAGGTATATGTTATTTAAATCATCAACCAATACTTCACCACGAGATGCATCGCCATAATTGTTGGCCATTCCTAGGTTGAGACCGTCCGTGCCATTGCCTCCTAGATAGGTAGAGCTCAAAATGGATGATCCCGCTTGATTAAAGCGCGTTAAAAACATGTCTGGCTTGTCAAACTCATAACCGTTTACTTGAACCCCAGCTCCACCTGCACTGGAACTCTGTATTGGGTTTTGAGTAGGGAAGTTGCTACTTCCTGTCGTTCCCATGACGATTAACTCTCCATTAGAATTGACCACCAAACTATGAGGGTGGTCTGACTTTGTCCCCCCTAAATAGGTAGCATATAACAAGGTTGCCCCAGAGGGCTCAAACACCGAAATCGTAACGTCAGGAATAAAACCAATATTTGGTCCTGGTGGGTCGTTGTACCCCACTTGATATGCGCCCACAGTGGATACGTAGCCTGTTGAAAAAGAAATCCCTCCGCCATACAACCTACCTAAATCATCATACGTTGCTGTAAATCCCCAGTTATCTGTCAATGATCCACTGAATGAAGTGAAAATTAGTTGTGGATCTATCACCAAGGAATCTAAGGTGTTCACATCGATCTCACTTTCGAAGGATAAGCGACCGTGGTCATTCTTGTACCGTACAGTAAAATGTATACGCTCACCATTTTTCCATCCCCAAGCAACGGGTATACTTTCTATAAATGAGCCTACAGATGTTTCGACCTTAATAAAGCCCTCAGGGTCTAATGAGATATCAGTAGCTCCGTCATAGGTCCATTCGATATCCTTAAAAACAGAGGTATTGGTTAAGTGCCAATCGTACTTTAAATGATTCCCACCTTGGTGGAATTCAAGACGCGAACCATCATAGATTCCGTCGTAGATCAATGAATTTGTGGGTGTTATACCCGAGCGCCAGGTTGAGCTATCACTACCTAGAAAATAATTTTGAACGTAAGAAACGGGTTTAGTTCCGTATGGATTTACAGTTTGACCATTTAAAAAATTCAATCGTAGTGCATGAAACCGCAGTCCCTCCTCAGATGCACTTAATCCAGCTTCATGAATGTGATGTCCCTTGTGATCTTCTCCTTGAACAGCGTCTTTTAACACGAATTGTATGGCACTTCCTTCGAAAAATAATGCGCCACTTTTCAATCGCATCTGATACGTGAAATCGCCATCCCATTGACCTTCATTAGGCACAAAAAGTACTTCTTGACCCAGGATACTGAGGGTAGAAAACAAGAAAATGACCAATAGAGAAACGGTATTTCGCATACAGATTAAAAGTAATGCAAAAATGGGGCCTATTCCATCAAAGTTGCGAGTACCATTAGTTTTGTTTTTCCAATCTGTAAGGCGAAAACTTTATTCTCACGGCCTTCCTTGAGTTTAAGCTTCTTTCTCACTTGAATAGCGGACTCTGGAAAACCAATGCATTCTATCGCGGCGTAACTAGGTTTGTGCTTAAGCTGATAAGGTTTCGAGATTTCTTCAATCCTGAAAATTTTATAAAATGGAGAGTAAATCGGTTCATTTTCACAAGTATAGAGATGACCATAAATGGTTTTTTTCAAACCTAGTTCTTTTGCTAATTCAATATGTAAGGTACTCTTGGATAACCCTGCCGAAGGTTGAACGATATAATTTAAAAAATGCTCAGTTGTAGCGATTTCTTTGATGCCAAGTTCACCTGAATAAGACCGGCCGGAGTCAATATCTATAACTTGAACAGATGATTTAGATTGTGATAGAGAGGATTGCAATGTAAGTACTTCCTTACATTCTCCTTGAAATTGAACAACGACTATCGAGGTTAATCCGATTAGTTCTGTCGTAGAATTCAGATCTACCATTGGGCTATGTTTGGCCATAACATGACATGCCCTGTTAAGCAATTCATGTTGTATTTCGAGTAGGTTTGGGGTACCCTCCGACATGGAATAGGTCCTGTTGTCTCTCACTCGACGATCCGGGTCAAGATATATAGTCAGTTCGCGTTTAGTGATGCCTCGTTCACTGACCCAATGGTCTATATCTTCTAGGTCAGCTGGCTTTGAGAGTACGGTGATATTTGGAAGATTATGCCGTAACAAAATGGCAAGGTCTTCGTTTTGTTCAAAACATAAATGTGCTGCGCTATCCTGACGACTGGACATTGCCCAGGTATCAATTCCCAGACCAGCGCATAGATCGATCGTGTAGGGGGTATGTACATGGGAATTTTTGTATTGGGCCGCTGCTGTCGAGCTACTTTGTTCTAGTGCTAATCCGTTGGGGAAAACCCAGCGTGCGTAAAGTGATTCAAACTTTTTCCTTCTCTTTTGACGCGCTTCTATTTGAGCTATGGCCGAGAAATAAGGATCATTTAATCCAAACTTCAATCGAAGTTTAGTTGTATTGTCATTTTGGTGTTTCTGTATCCATTGCCACTGTTCTTCTCCAAGACAATGTGGATTAACTTGTTGTTTGGGGTGCTCAGTTTGACTATTCATCGATAGTCTTCATGGCAGTATTAAAGACAATTCGAGCAATACTGTAGAATGGAACAGCAACGATCATTCCTCCAATTCCCAAAAACGTACCCGCGATAGAAATGACTAAAAATATTTCAAGTGGATGTGCACCTACACTATTGGAAAATATAATAGGTTGAAAAACTATATTGTCTAATAGCTGCACTCCCCCATAAAGAATGAGTAACCAGTAAAGGCTTTGTATAAGGTCAATATCTAGATCAGGATCTGACACTCCCATAGCATAAAGTTGCCCTAGACTCAACAATATTCCAAGGGACGCTCCTAGGAGTGGTCCAACATAAGGAATGAGGTTGAAGACGGCGGCGCAAAGTGCCAATACAACAGCACCTTTGACACCTATAAAGGTCATACCCAGGGCCAATAAGATGAAAATAGCAGTGATTTGAAACAAAACACCAAAGCTGTAACGAGTCACAACTTGTTTGATTTGAGGTGTCATGACATCCACTTTATCGTGGTAAGATTCTGGGGTTATCAATTCAACAAACTTGTGTGCTAAATCCCGCTCTCTGATCAGAAAAAAAGAAATGAAAGCAACAGAGAATAGTCCGATAATAATTTGGCCTATGCCGCCTAAAAGTGAAAATAAAACGTTGCTGATGGCATCAACACTTGCGAAAGATTGTAGGGTTTTATTAATGTTTGTCAACTCTTCCTTTGAATTCATTCCAAAAGAATTAAGAATGGAATCAAGTTGATTCCACTCCAATTGCAAACTGGCGATGAGCTCATCGTAAGGAATGGTTTTAATAAAATTAAATTCATGAATCAGTACGGGTAGAAACCAGGTTACAATTCCCGCGAAAATGGCCACGATTATGGATAGGGTTAGTGCTGCTGCCCCCGTATTTCCTAAACGTGATCCAATTTTAGGTATTTTTCCTAAGGCAGTGACAATAGGTCTTCCTAAAACACTGACATACAAGGCTATAACGGCGTAAACCAAAACAGATTTTATCAAATAAAGAGCATAGCAACCAGCTACGATCAAGGCAAGTTGTAGGGCACCGATTGCCAATGGTTGGATTTTGATGGATTTCATGGGAATGAATTTCTTACTAAGGACCAATGTACCAAGTTTGCTCCCATTTTCAACGCTAAGATTCTTTTCTCTTGTGAATCTTGATGTACCTCTGCATCCTCCCAGCCATCACTTAGATCAGTTTCATAAGTTAATACGGCCACCAATTCACCACCATAAAAATATCCTATTGCCTCTTGTGGAAGTCCATCATGCTCATGAATTTTAGGTAATCCAGCGGGCATTTTAAAGGGTAACTGGAAAATTGGATGATTGATAGATATTGACTTAATAGTGGCTTCATTAAACACTTTTGCTAATTCTTCCAACGCGAAATCTTTCATTCCATAATTATCATCTACGTGTAGGAAGCCGCCTCTTTTGACAAACTGCCTTAGTATTTGAGCTTCTTCTTCTGAAAAAACTAATCTGCCATGACCAGTGGCGTGAAGAAACGATACACTAGAAGATAACAATGAGTTCACCGTTACCTCTTTTACTAAAACTACTGTCCGCGCTTCTGTAGCTTCGTTGTAGAAGGCACTTAGATTTTTCAATGCTGTTGGATTGGCATACCAATCTCCACCACCATCATATTTTAATAGACCTAATACTTGAGCGTTAGAATTACTCAATAATAGGGTGAATAGTAAGACGGATAATGTACGCATAGGATACAAAGATACTAGGAAAAACGGATCAATAACCGCAGCATGTCATTCGCTCATTTGATGCTTGCTGTCGCAACAATCATGTTATATTTACAGAGTGAAATTATACCTGCGACTACTCATAGTGCTACTCATTGCATTGCTACCTCAAGAAGGTGAGGCCCAATGTATACAGAGTACTCCGTTTTCAGAAAATTTTGATGGTAGCTCTTGGGTTTCTCCAACTGGCTGGAATAACAATGGTTCTGTGCCAAGCTGTTGGACAAGAAATTTAACCACGCGTAATTATTTGTGGATGGCCTCTGATCCCGCATTTGTTTCGACGAACTCAGGTCCCGCTGGAGATCATACTACCGGCACCGGTGGTTACGCCTTCTCAGAAGGTTGGTTTACAGGTTTTACCAGTGCAAACCAAAATGTCACCAATCTGATTACACCGCCAATAGACCTCAGCTCAGATACCCTTCCTAGATTAGTTTTCTATTACCACATGTTTGGTTCTGATATCACTTGGCTGAATATTAAAGTACGTAAAGTTGGCACGACGAGCTGGGTTAATGTACACACCTTTAATTCGAGTACGACTTCCTCCCAGTTCACTAGTAATAGTTCATCATGGAGAAAGCATGTAGAGTCTTTGTCGCAATTTGCCGGGGATACCGTGCAAATAAGATTCAACGCGAAGAGAAATTCTAGTTTTAGTTGGTTCACTAATAGTAGAATTGCGATCGATGATATTCTTATTGAAGAGACACCTTCTTGTGATCAACCGTTCAATACAGTCATCACTCAAACAACGCCTAGTGGGGCTACTTTGAATTGGTCTTCCTTGAATTCAAGTCCGTTGAGTTTTCAGGTGCAGTATATTGTTAGTACAGGCTCAGTAATCAATGGTAGTATCGCCAACTACACATCAAAGCCAAGCACCTTGAGTGGACTATTGTCTAATACAAACTACAAGGTTCGAGTACGTGAAATTTGCGCAGCTGGAGATACCAGTTTATGGTCAACAACAACAACATTTAGAACACAGTGTGCTCAATATACAGCTCCTTATTTTGAGGATTTTGATGGAACGGGTTGGGCGCCTTCTACCACATGGAACGTCCAAGGGGATATAGATCCATGCTGGAATGTGCAGGGATCGGCTACTAAGTTTTGGAATGTAGGCGAACCGGCATTTAATTGGACACAAACGGGTCCGTCTGGAGACCATACTTCGGGTTCAGGCCAATATGTGTATCATCAAATAACGACAACATTGAGCTCAGGTTTGGACCCCAGACTTATCTCACCATGGATAGATTTGGATACCATTTCTGATCCCGAACTGTCTTTTTGGTACCACGGATATGGTCAATCCATGGGTGCCTTAAACGTAAGAATTCAGACCATAGGAGGCACTTGGTCTTCCGTTTGGGATACCTCTGGAATTACACATAACAGTGCAAATGCACCATGGCTGGAGCAGATTATAGACTTGACGAGTTATGCCGGTGATACGGTAAGAGTTAGGTTTGACTATAGCGGAGCATCCGGATCATTTTATACCCAATTTGCGTTGGATGATCTATCGCTCGCGAAAGCTCCGGAATGCCCTAAGCCCAAGCTTACAGCTGTTACAGGTGTGGGCGTACAGGTAGCTCAGTTGGATTGGACAAGTGGTGGAGCTTCTGATTTTCAAATTCGATATAGATCCGTTGGTAGTACAATATGGACATGGACAACCGCTGCGACAAGTGCAAAGGGAATACCGGGACTCAGTCCAAAAACAACGTATGAATGGCAGGTAAGGGATTCCTGTGGATTAGCCAGCGTAAGCGATTGGGTTTCAGGACCATCATTTACGACGAATTGCACGGTGTTTACAGCTCCTTTTTTAGAAGAATTTTCAAGTAATACAAACTGGGTAGGACCTGGTTTTCCTGATCAAAACGGTGCCATTGACGATTGTTGGTTACGCTCGGACAGTACAGACTATTTCTGGACAGGGAAGGGAGTGCATTACGCCGGCACAGGTCCTTCTGCCGACCATACCACAGGTTCCGGTGGGTACACTTTTGCGCGCAGTGCGACCCCGTTTTCGGCAGGAGCAGATACGGAGTTGAGAACACCATGGATTGATTTAGACACCCTGCATTCTCCTGAGCTGATTTTTTGGTACCATATGTATGGATCAGATATAGATGAGTTAAAGGTTTTTATTAAACCACTTGGACAGCAAGCGTTGTTACTAAAATCAATTACGGGACAGAAGCAAGCGCTTTCAACATCAAGCTGGTTAAAACAAACCTTGAGTTTACTGGCTTATGAAAATGATACTATTCAAATCATTTTTAAGGCGTACCGAGGAAATGGATCTCCATTTACTCCTTTTAAGGCAGATATTGCGTTAGATGACATAGAAATTGACGAGACTACCAGTTGCCCAACCCCTTTAGTTACGACTTCCAACATAACCTACAACAGCGCGCAGTTAGACTGGAATGGTAATTCTTTTACATCTGCGATAGAATATGATCTGGCTAACTTTAACCTTGGATCGGGTACAAGTATGGCTGCGTCAGGTCAAACCGCAATGGTTAATGGCCTTCAACCAAATACTACCTATGATGCTTGGGTTCAAGATTCCTGTACGCTCACGCTAAATAGCTTATGGTCGATGGTTCAGTTTACAACCTTGCCATGTCCCGCTTTAGTGGCTACGGGATCATTCGTGAATACGGGGTCTAGTGCTTCTGGATTTAGTACCACGTTGAACGCAGACTCTACCGTTTGGTTTTGGGGGGATGGTACTTTCTCTAACGCAGATACAGCGACACATACCTATACTACGTTTGGCTCTTTTGCCATTTATCAGGTCGTATACAATAGCTGTGGAAGTACTGATTCTATAGGTTTTACATTGTCCTTGTGTGACACTACGATATTAAATCCCACCTATGTGGTAAATGGTCTACAAGTTGAATTCGATGCAGTGTCATCGTCTTCCGGTACTGGCTTGGTGTACTATTGGAACTTAGGTAATGGAACTTTGGGACAAGGAGATACCATTACTGCTAATTACACCTCTGCAGGCATTTATACGGTCTCATTGTTAGCTGTTAATTCCTGCGGGGACTCAATAACAAGCTCATTTGTGATTACATTATGTCCAATTGTGAATCTTACTTTTACTTCTACGGTGCTGGGTAATTCATTTACATTTACTGCTCAGCCTAGTAATTTATTAAATTACCAATGGGATTTTGGAGATGGGAATATTGCATCTGGAGCAGTAGTTTCTAACTCTTATTTAACCAATGGTACTTTTACGGTGACTGTAAGTGGGCAAGATTCCTGTGGAAATATATTTACCTACAGTGACATCGTTGCTACTTGTGACCCTCCTCAAGGAGATTTCACCTTTACTTTAGTGGGCACCGGATCAAACGGTCTTATCGTTGATTTCCAGGCTATAGCGACAGGAGCGAACCAATACCATTGGTTCTGGGGAGATGGCACGTTTGACAAGGGGACGACCCCCAATGCGCAGCACACTTATGGAGTTATTACGTTAAACTACTCGGTAACATTGCTGTTGATTAATGATTGTGGTGATACGACCACTGTTACCCGTTCCCTGAATGAGGTTGGAATAACAGAAAAAGGTACTGAATGTCGTTTGTACCCCAATCCTACCAGCATTTCTTTGAGAGTTGAGTTTCCTCAAACTATGAAAACAAGGATCCAGTTGTTTGCGCCAATTGGCACTGTCGTTCTTGATATTACAAGTGAAAACAGGTCATGGATAGATATTGATATGTCTGATTTCCCTTCTGCAACATACACTCTCCGAGTACTGATAAATGACCAATGGCATTATTATCCGGTAGTTAAGATTTAGGTATCTCTAACCTGACTTATATTTGTGAAAGGTCTACATAAACCTCTTATCACAATGGAACATACTATCACAAAAATATTAGTCGCTAATCGTGGCGAAATCGCTTTACGTGTAATGAGAACTGCCCGAGAAATGGGCATTAAAACTGTCGCCATCTATTCTGAGGCAGACCGCAGAGCTCCTCACGTTATGTTCGCTGATGAAGCAGTTTGCATTGGTCCGGCACCCTCTGCCCAGAGTTACTTAAAGGGTGATAAAATCATAAGTATTTCAATAGCACTTGGCGTTGATGCCATTCATCCGGGATATGGATTCCTTAGTGAAAACGCGAATTTCGCAAGAAATGTAGAAGCTGCAGGAATGATATTCATAGGTCCTCGTCCTCAAGCTATTGAGATCATGGGTGACAAGCTAAGTGCTAAGGCAGCAGTTGAGAATTTTGATGTTCCATTAGTGCCAGGGACTGAAGGTGAAGTAAAAGACGTAGACGAAGCATTAGAATTGGCTCACGCTATTGGATTTCCTGTGATGATAAAAGCCAGTGCAGGTGGTGGTGGAAAGGGGATGAGAATTGTACACAATCCTGACGAATTTGCCTCTCAAATGCAACGTGCAGTGAGCGAAGCGACCAATAGTTTTGGAAATGGTGCTGTATTTGTGGAGAAGTACATTCAGAATCCCCGTCATATTGAAATTCAAATATTGGCAGATGAATATGGACATGTAGTTCATCTTTTTGAACGTGAATGTTCGATTCAACGTAGGCACCAGAAGGTAATAGAAGAAGCACCATCTGTGGTGTTAACACCTGAGCTAAGAGAAGCGATGGGTGCAGCCGCCGTTAGTGTTGCTAAGGCCTGTAACTACAGAGGGGCAGGTACAGTAGAATTTATTTTTGAACCAGGAGGCAAGTTTTATTTCTTGGAAATGAATACAAGGTTACAAGTAGAACATCCTGTGACTGAACAAATTACCGGTAAAGATTTAGTTAAGGAGCAGATCTATATAGCCCAAGGTAAAACCTTGTCCTTTACTCAGGAAGAGCTCAGTATCCAAGGTCACTCCATAGAGGTTCGAGTATATGCAGAGGACGCTGTAGCTAATTTTATGCCTGGTACAGGAATTTTAAAAGAGTACCGACGTCCACAAGGATTAGGGGTTCGAGTAGACGATGGAATGGAGCAGGGAATGGAAGTGAGTATCTATTATGATCCAATGATCGCTAAATTGATCACATTCGCTCCAACTCGTCCTGAGGCCATAGCACGTATGAAGCGTGCTATTAGTGAGTACCGAATTTCTGGCGTTCAAACTACGCTGGATTTCGCTGAATATGTGATGAATCATGATGCTTTTGTTTCAGGAAAGTTCGACACGCACTTTGTGCAGAATTATTTCACACCTGAATCTCTAATTCCCGAAAACGAAGCTCTAGAGGCAATAGGCGCTGCAGCTTTAGCAAGTATGCTTCAAGAAAATAAAGCAAGTCAAAAAACGGTAATCAATGAAAAGCCAAGTAGATGGAAGGCGAATAGGGGGTAATAGCATTCTTTTACTCTTCGTTCTTTTTGGGAACTCGCTTTGGAGTCAAAAAACGACGGATACTTTGAGTGTATCAAATGATGCTACTGGAGTTCTGACTGGTCAGCTTATTGTTCATGGTGACACCATACCATGGTCGGTCTTGGATGAAGTACTATTTGTGCCAAAACCAACCTTGACGGACTACCAGGCAAGGAGAAATTATTATAGTTTAACAAAGAAGGTGAAGCGCGTCTATCCGTATGTTAGAGAAGCTGCGCTTAGAATGGATACATTGAATAGACAGCTAGAGGGTATCAACAAGCGACATCAGAAAAAGAAGTATATCAAGGACTATCAAAAGTTTTTAGAAGATCGTTTTGAGCCAGAACTAAGGAAATTGACAAGAAGTGAAGGTCAAATCTTAAGCAAGCTCATTTATAGAGAAACAGGAACGAGTGTATTTGAAATCATCAAGACCTATCGCAATAGATTCTCTGCACGAATTTGGTCATTAACAGCATGGTGGTATGACATAGACTTGAAACGTCCCTATGATCCTATGGTAGACCCAGAGGATAAATTAATAGAGAATATACTGGTAAGAAATTTTATTTCTGGTGCCTTGGTTCCTGCTCATGGAGATGAACTCCTGCGAGATCAACAGTAAATACTTGAGTATCTGTTTTCTGACGACTTTTCCAGTAGGTACTGTATGTGTCGTCAAAAGAAGTTCTATGTTCAAGTACTTCATCTGCATTACCCATTAAGGTCATACACAATTCTGATACCTCGCGAAGTGCACCGAATCCACCACCAAAGGCCGTAGCGTAGTCGAAACAAGATTTTGACCTCATGAAATCCCTAGTTATAGGATTGGAACCATGGCTAATTAAGAATCGAACACCAACCTTCTCAGCGACATTAATATCGAGTACGTCATCAAAACAAAAACCAATTTGATCCGGAGTGATATTGTGTTTTGAGCAGATATGATCTAATACAACGGTCTTGTCTTTAGCCCCCATATAGATGGCATCAAAGTGCTCACGCTTCGCAAAATAAGCCCCGGTTGGATTGTTTACTCCAGTTACAATCGCAAAAACCGGTAATGACTGCCCTAGGGTTAAATAGCTGGAGAAGCGAAGTAGGTTTAATCCCATTGCATCAACCTCATTAAAAGAACTTTCACCACGGTCATTTTTTGTTCCTGGATGGAATACGCCATCCCAGTCAAACAACCACATTTTGATCTGAGCTAACCGCTCTGCGATGGCTATTTCATCATTTAAGAATTCTCCAGAGAATGCCGCTTCCATTAGTGTAAATCTTGTATATCAATCATGCCCACGACTACTCCGTTATCCTCTACAATGATGGTATCTATTTGGCAGTCTTTAAACATTTGTTCTGCATCGATTAAAAGCGAAGAGGAGGCTATGGTCTTCGGATGGTTTGAAACGAAAGATGATAAATTGGCAGTAGATGCATCGCCCCCTTTGGTAATGAATCTACGAAGATCACCATCAGTGAAGATCCCAATAGCACGGCCGTTCTCATCAATGATACTACAGGCTCCTAAGCTAGATGTAGTCATTTGGACTAAGGCCGTCGTTATAGTATCTGAAGCTAAGGCCGTTGGATTGTCTTTGCGCATGGCTTGACCAACGCGATGGGTGAGTAGATTCGTGTGTTTTACGAATTGATCTGTACCCATTGTAGTAAGGTGATTATTGGTGAGATTCTTCATGATAGACCAGGGCACAGTGACAGCATGTGCACCTACTTCTAGAGCGTCTCTTACATGCTGAGCATTACGAACAGAGCTGAACATGATTTTACTATCGTACCCATAATGCTCTACCGCTTCTACGCAGTCCGCCACAAGTGCTAGTGCATCGGTTCCTTGATCTTGTAATCTACCTACTAAAGGGCAGATGTACGTTGCTCCGGCTGCCATAGCCATAAAGGCTTGTTGCAAGGTGTAAACAAGATGGAGGTTTACTTTGAAGCCTTCATCTGTAAGTGCTTTGCATGCCTTTGTCCCCTCGAGGCTCATCGGAATTTTATAGACTGTACTGTTCTTGTCTAAACCCAGTGCATCTTGACGCTTGGCTTCTGCGATAATCTCGTCCGCAGTAGTTCCTAAAGCCTCTATTTGGAGGATAGGCACCTTTTTACTCAGGGCCATGATAGCGCCATCTATATCCGTAATGCCATGTCGATGCATGAAAGTTGGAGTAGTGGTAAGCCCATTAAGATAGCCTAACTCAAAGGCTTGGTCAATCTCGTTGACGTCTGCAGAATCTAAGTACAACTCCATTATCGGTATTTTTTTTCAATGTTATGTATGGCCAGTAGAGGTTCCATAAATGATTCTAACTGGGTGATATCTAATTGGCTCGCGGCATCGCACAATGCTTCAGAAGGACAAGGGTGTGTTTCAATAAAGACACCATCTACTCCTGCGGCAACACCGGCACGCGCTAATGTTGGTAGATATTCTCGTAAGCCTCCATTTGGATCGGAGGAGGGGATTCCGTATTTACGAATGCTATGGGTAATGTCAAAAATCACAGGGTAGCCAGACTGTCGAAGATCGTAAAAAGCACGAGGGTCAACGATAAGGTCATTATATCCAAAAGTAAATCCGCGCTCCGTCAGAATGATGTTTTTATTTCCGGTACTTTCAATCTTAGCGACAGGTTTTACCATGTTTTGAGGTGCAAGAAATTGTCCGTGTTTTAGATTAATCGCTCTACCTGTTTGCGCCGCCGCAAGAACTAATTCCGTTTGCATGCACAAATAAGCAGGAATTTGTATAATATCGACAACCTCACCCGCAGGAGCTGCTTGATCAGGGTAGTGAATATCCGTAATTAATGAAAACCCAAACTCATCTTTGACCTTCTGTAGTATTCTAAGTCCTTCATCAAGACCTGGTCCACTATAGAATTCTATAGAAGATCTGTTGTCTTTTTGAAATGAACTCTTGTAAATGACGTGCACCTCGGGATGTTTCGACTGGTATTGAGCCAATTGCTCCGCCACCTTCATCATGATAGATTCCTCTTCTATAACACACGGACCGCTTATCAGCGTGAACGTATCTCCACCTACGAGATGGTTGCCTACAGGTACTTTATAATCAGACATTCCTTGCAATTCTTAAGTAAGCGAATGTACCGATTTTTAAAAGACCTCTGTATCTACTTTATAAAGGATTTAGCACGTTCGAAGTCCTCAGCTGTATCGATGGATAGCGGTTTAATGGGTGCGGTGGCAACAGACCATGCATATCCATGTTCCATCCATCTGAGTTGCTCGAGCATTTCTTCTTGCTCTAAGGGAGTAGGAGTTAAGGAACAATACGTTTGAAGGGCTTCAGGTGTGAAGGCATATACCCCTACATGCTGAAAGCGTTGAACTTGTCCTTCCCGAGAGTTTGGTATTGGGCTTCTTGAAAAATAGAGTGCTTGATTTTTCAGATTCGTGGTCACGAAGACATTACTGTTGCTGTCATATTCTGGTACAGGAGCCTTAAGCGTTGCAGCCATAGGTCGTTCCTGTTCCAGTAATCTGGTTAATGGCGCTAGTACATCACCTGTGATAAACGCTTCATCTCCCTGAACATTGATGATATAGTCGTATTCCTTACCCAATAGCTGATAAGCTTCCAGGGTACGAAGGGTGCCATTTTCATGTTTGTGCGAAGTAATAACATAGGGGATATCTAACGACTTACAAACGAGACCTATTTCGTTAGAATCTGTGGCCACTATGACGTCGCTGAAAATTTTCAAAACCCGCTCATACGTATGTGCTATCAATGGTTTACCGGCTAGCATAAGCAAAGGTTTCCTTGGCAGTCTAGTCGATCCCAAACGAGCTGGTAGTATGACGAGTATGTTTAATTTTTTTGACAAATTGATGATCATTTAACTTTTAAAGCCTTGAATAACTTGTGATATATTTCACGCTTCTCTAGGCGGTACTTGTTGCAATATCGGGTTTACTTACCACAGCAGAAACAAAAATAGACATCAATACTCTTTGTTCATTAACTTGCTAGGTAGATTTTTAGATACCGAACATCACAGTGAAAATAACATTTGCACTTTCTATATTAGGACTTACCCAATTGCCCGCCAATGAGGAAGACTTGAATATGGCCTACAGAGATTTGGCCAAAATTAAGCACCCTGATGTTGGAGGTTCTGAGAAGGAATTCAAGGAACTACAGGAAGCGCGTGATTATGTTAAAAAGGCAATGATTGTGGTCGATTATGCTAAAAAGCCAATCTCCGCGGAAGATGAAATTCTCAAGAAGAAAAGGGAGGCCTTAAAAGCAGAAATGTTAAAGAGAAGGGCGAAGGAAGATCATAAAAGAAATGTACAAGGTACTTGGGGCATCGCAGTCATCATGGTTGTGGTGGCCATGATTGTGACGGCTGCAGCAATGCGTCCTTCATTTATACAATGGATGGTCTCGAGAAGCCCAGTAGAGCGTATGGCTGAGGTCGTACATAGTGACCAAGTGAGTCAATTCATTATTCAATGGGAGTACAACAATGAAATAGTTATAAAAACGGTGAATGGTCGTTTTGTGGAAGGCAGGTGGCTGCTTGGAGATGCAGGGATGCCTATTTTAAAAGGCTCTGAGTTTATAGTTGTTTTTAACGGAAGCAATCCAGATTACTTCTTGCTAAAAGACAACTTTATTTCTCCACGAACTGCTGAGGTATATTTCAACGTTTTAAAGTATCCTCTGGCGGAGATTTTAGATGTATCTAGCGATGACAGTGAGGTAGTGTGCTTGTATTGGGCTATTCTAGATAAATTTGGTGTAGATGGCTTAGCTCATGTGTTATTTAGTCAAACGCCATTGCGTAAAAATTGGTCACATAACGAGAGAACATTCAATGTATTTTATGAAAGTGAGGATTTTATGAAATTGTATAGAAGTTGTGCGCCTTAAGAGCGCGGATACACTAATGGACAATACCTTTACTGTAAACAGGTCAACGCTCACAATATGAAACCATCTTTAGCCAAGGGAACCAGAGATTTTTCTTCTACAGACGTTCAAAAGCGCCAGTACATTATGAATGTACTTCGAAATGCGTTTGAATTACGTGGTTATGATCCTATTGAAACACCTTCATTTGAGAATATAGAAACCCTCACCGGGAAGTATGGTGAAGAGGGTGACCGATTGATATTTAAAATTCTTCGATCGGGAGATTTCTCTTCCAAAATCCCACAGGAATTATGGGATGATAAGAATCCAAAAGTATTAGCCACTAAGGTTGCTGATAAGGCGTTAAGATATGACTTGACGGTTCCTTTTGCCCGTTATGTTGTTCAGCATCAAAACGAATTAGCTTTTCCTTTTAAGCGATACCAGATGCAACCGGTTTGGCGTGCAGACCGCCCGCAAAAAGGTCGTTTCAGAGAGTTTTATCAGTGTGATGCTGATGTAGTAGGCTCTGACAGTCTCTGGCAAGAGGTTGAATTGATCCACCTATACGATGCGGCATTTACCTCACTAGGCCTTAACACTACAATTAAAGTAAACAATAGAAAAATATTAGCCGGAATGGCTGAGGTACTCGGTATTTCTGAGCAATTCACGGCCTTTACCGTTGCCATTGATAAGTTAGATAAAGTCGGTTTGGAAGGTGTCGTTAAAGAGATGCTTAGTCAAGATATTTCCGAGCTTGCGGCAACGACATTTAAGGGTTGGATGAGCAATGGACTATCACTTGATGCATTAAGCGACCTACTTCGAGACAGCGAAGAGGGTAAGCTGGGCCTTGAGGAAATGAACTTCGTTTTCCAAAACTCTAATTTAGGAATGAAATCAGCAAGATTAGAGTTTGACTTTACTTTGGCGCGAGGTTTAAACTATTATACGGGAACTATTTTCGAGGTAACCGCTGATGATGTTGCGATGGGGAGCATAGGTGGAGGTGGACGCTATGCGGACTTGACCAGTATTTTCGGCATGAAAGACACTTCAGGTGTTGGTATAAGCTTTGGGTTAGACAGGATCTACATGTGCTTGGAAGAATTGGATTTGTTTCCAGATGCCGTGGCGGATCAAAAAGCTATTCTTTTCGCAAATTTCGGCATGGAAGAAAGTGCTGCCGCTTACCGCTGGATTCAACAATTGATATCCATAGGGGTTCGTGCGGAGCTCTATCCAGATTCTACTAAATTGAAAAAACAGTTCGATTTTGCAGATAAAAAGGGGATTCCCTTTCTCGCAATGGTCGGTACGCAAGAAATGACTTCAGATAAAATACCAGTGAAAAATTTAGCCACAGGTGTACAAGAACTATACGACGCACAGGGCATCAAAGCACTTTTATCCTAGCTTAGAATGGCCTTCCAGAAATCAGGGTCATTATGTTCAGGCTTCATAAGCACACTGCGCAGCACGACCAGTTCCTCTACGTCCCATTCAATCGACCATGGGCATTGCTCGGGCTTAAGTTTAAGTAAAGCGAGGTGAATCCCTTCGGATGCTTTTCGTTCGAAAAAATCTCTGTTTTGAGCACTGAGTAGGGAGGCTTTTACCCCAGGTGTGCTAAATACACAAATATCTAATGCTGGAGGTAAAGAATGATATCCAAAATCCAATGCAAGTCTGTGCAGTCCAATTGCAGCACGTAAGCTATGGTTTAAGCGTTCGGCAAACAAGCCTTGAGGTACTAATGGAAACTTTTGCATCGTGGCCCAAACACCAGCTGCTGCAGCGCCTGATCTCGAGCATTCAAGGGTGATTTCACCCAGGTGTAAATCTGTTGACGTGAAGTACGTGTAAGGACTGTCGTGTTTATAAAAACGTCCAACACTCGGATCCTTGAATAATACTGCCCCACAGCCGTAGGGTTGGAGTCCATGTTTGTGAGGATCAATAACTATAGAATCGGCGTGTTGAATGGCTTGAAAATGAGATTTAGAATAGGCTTCTAATTCTGCTAGCTTGAAATATCCTCCATAAGCAGCATCCACGTGGACCCGTGCATCGAATTGCTTCGCTAAGATGATAATGTCTTCTAAAGGATCAATACTACCTGTGCCTGTAGTGCCTAACGTAGCGACAATGGTTGCATGTTTTCCTTGAGATTTTAGTTCTGTTAAAACGCGCTTGAGCTCGGGAAGATCCATGCGACCTACTACATCCGCTGGCATTGACTTAAAAGGAATACCTAACACCTCCGTCATCCTACTGTGGGTATAATGAGCTAACTCGTTCGCGAGCACTGTAGTATTCGAATCAATTTTTCTGCTAATCCAAAGGGCTTCTAGATTCGCCATGGTTCCACCAGAGGTCAGGTGACCTAAAGCTTGTTTGTAGCCCATTAATTGGCCAAGTTCCGCGACCACCTCAAGCTCCAAACCGGATGTAGCTCGGCCTCCGTCAAGTGCATGGTTGTTTGGATTAACAAAGGAAGCCATCCACTGTGCCGCTTGAGCCAGGGGGTGGGGTGGTTTAATCATTTGTCCGGCGTACAACTGGGAGTGGTAAGGATAATTATCCTGGAGTCTATTCGCTAAGGAATTTAAAATGTCTTGATCTTCCTTGTCGAGGTTTAATTCCTCAAATCTCAATGTCTTTAAAAACTTCCAATCCATAATTTAAAGGTAGGTGATATCACCAAGTGGAGATAAATTTCTTATCAGGGTCATAACGATTAGCCTGAAAAATGGTATCAAATTTTCTGAAGGGTCTAGGATCGTTTCCCCTTCCAGCGAGGTACAGCCAATTCCCGTAATTGGATGCCGGATCATAATCAATCAAATGATTTTCAAAGTGTGCCGCTCCAGCGCGCCATTCGATCCCCATATCATGAATCAAATAAGAAGCAACATTCTGTCTCCCTCTATTACTCATGAAACCGGTTTCCGCTAATTCCTTCATGTTACTATTCACAAATTCGTCCGGGGTAGTGCCGTTTTTCCAGCGTTCGAAAGCTTTTTGATTAAATCCTTTCGTGACGGGTTTATCTGGCCTCAGTCCTAGTGGCAAAAATAAGTTCTTCCCATGTTTTAATGCCACCCATTGAAAGTATTCTCTCCAGAGCAACTCGAAAAATAGCCAGTAGGTGCTTTCGTTCGATTCAATTTCCTGCTCAAATTGTTTTAAATCCTCATATACTTGACGTACTGAAATGCATCCTAGTGCGAGAAACGGGGAAAATTTAGAGCTATAATCTCGCCCCAATAGTTCGTTGCGTGTTTCCTTATACTTTAGGATAAGTCTCGTCTGTTTAAAATAATAAGTCACTTCTTTTAAACCCTGTGTCTCTCCACCTTCAAAAGGCACGGCACTGCGATTATCTTTTGTTAATGCTGTTGGTTTGATTTTTTCATACGTCAGCTTAACAGTTAAACTGTCCAGAGAGGAAAACGTAGCAGTCTGGACTGTAGGTAAAACAGTGCTATATTTCTCTACTAGTTTTCGGAACTTAGTAAATACCTCTGGTAATTCTTGTACTAAGAAAGGAAGCTGGTGTTCCTTAAATAAAGTGCGTTCTTCTAAGAATTTGACGAACATCCCTGAGGACTTTCCTGCTGCTTTGATATTAGTTTGATCTACAGTCTCATTATACGCCATTTCGACACCTCCTATAATGGCCTCAGCATTGTGGTCTAAAGCAATTTGTATCAGATCTAATGCCTCAAGATTTCGGAGCACATATAATCTAGATCCATAGGATTCAAGAGTTACTTGTAAATCGAGTAGCGATTGATCAAGAAATGCTTTTCGAGAATCTCCAAAGTGCGCGTCACCCCATTCACCTGTTGCTATCGACTTAGGATAGAGATAGATGGGGATAACCCTGTCATACTGCTCATAGGCAAAAGAAACTGGGCTGTTATCGTGGATTCTAAGGTTATTTCTAAACCAGAGTAGACAGGTCTTCATTATAATTCATTCAAGTGTTCATGTAAATAAAGAGCTCGTTTACGAATCTGGTCTTTGAGTTCAGGTCCCATTTTATCATAGGTTCGGTATACCATACCTAAACGAAAATTCGTATTTAATTTGGATCTATTACGATCAAAGAAATCCCAATAAAGCGTATTTAATGGACAGCTATTGGTTTCGGTTTTAGTTTTACGGTCGTAACTGCAGTTTGTGCAGTAGTCGCCCATTTTATTCATATAGTTGGCTGATGCCACATAGGGCTTTGTAGCAATTTTCCCACCGTCTGCATACTGACTCATTCCCCTGGTATTTGTGATTTCTACCCATTCAAATGCGTCAACGTAAATCCCTAAATACCACTGATCTACTTGGTCTGGATCAATACCAGCAAGTAACGCGAAGTTTCCGGTGACCATAAGACGTTGAATATGATGGGCGTATCCGTATTGAAGACTTTGAGTAATGGCGTGTTCTTGGCATTTCATCTTCGTCTTTCCTGTCCAAAACCAATCCGGTAAATCGCTCTTATGGTTGAAGTAGTTGGCACTTGCGAAATCCGGCATACTCGTCCAATAAACGTTTCTCATATATTCACGCCAGCCTAAAATTTGTCGAATAAATCCTTCTGCTGCATTCAACGCAATAGAAGGGTCAGTTCTGTATTTATCCTCAGCTCGACGGCAGACCTCCAATGGGTCTATCATTTTGGTATTTAGAGCGAATGATATTCGACTGTGATAAAGTGCCCAGTCCTTTACAGTCATAGCATCTTGAAAATCTCCGAATAATCCAAACTTATGATTCAACCAATGGTCAAATACTTCCCAGGCTTGATCCGTATTAGTTGGCCAGTAAAATTGCTTAGCATCTTGAAGTGTTCCAATGGTTTTTAATCCCGCTTGTTGGACATCATGGTAGACTTTGGTTACATCTGTACTTGGCAGGTATGCTGGTGGTAGGAGGTGGTTTTTAGGAAGCTTTTTCCTGTTTTGATGGTCAAGGTTCCATTGGCCTCCGTGAGGCTCCTTTCCATCCATCAGTAATCCTGTTCGCTTGCGTAGCTTTCGGTAAAAAGTTTCCATAAGGAAACTTTTCTTACCCTTAAACATCTCCTGAAACTCTGAAGGACTGCTGATAAAATGTTCACTTGATTCGAACCGAATATCAAGCGCATTACTTTTTAATTTCTGTAAATATTGTGCTACTCTATATTCATCAGGTTCTTGACAAACGACGGAATAACTCCCTAGTTTCTTACAGGCGGAATGTAAAATTTCGGAGAGTTCTGTAGTTTGTGAATCGAAGATGTGGTGATACCATACTTGGTGTCCTTGATCACGTAGTCTTTGGGCGAAGTCACGCATAGCGGCGAAAATGCCTACTACTTTTTGAATGTGATGTGGCGCATAAGAGGCCTCCTCTCGACATTCAATGAAGACATAGGTAATGTCTTTGGAAGTAGATTTATACCAAGAATGCAGTGGATTTAATTGATCTCCTAAAACTAATCTTATTGTTGATTTCATAATTCTTTAAACATCTGAGCTACATGGAAAGTTTAGCGCAAAAAAAGGAGCCAATTGCTTGGCTCCGTACCCCTAACCTATATTCAAAGTTTCCCTTGAATGGAATAAATATAGGTGAATAAAAGATAAGCAGGCTTTTGGAACTTATTTATTGAAAAACCCGTCTTATTTGCCAGATTTGATTCTCAAGAACTTAGCGTTAATTCCCTTTACAAATAAATTTTGAAGGACTCGTCTATTTCTCCTAAACAACGCTCGTTTCCTAAATCAAAGGAGTCAGCTGGGCATTGCATTTGTAATTCGAGCAATAGACCATTTTGCATGGTATCTCTCAAAATAAGGCGATGCGCAATGATGTAATCCCACGGTTCTTGCTCATAACGGCCATATTTAACCCACCATTGATCGACGGTATCTGTACGCTCTGTAACCCAACTGTCTGATATCGCAGTTTGTACACTTCTGTAAATTTGCGCTTGTGCTTGTTCAGTAACGGTGATATAGTTCCCTTGTCGCTTGAAAGGCAAAACACGCAGTAATACACTACCTGTACTGTCGTCATTTATTCGCGCAGCTTCATAGTAATTGAAATTTTGTTTACCAAAGCTAGGCATGCGTACGGTCCAGTCATAAGAAAGGTTAAACGAAAAGTCAATCACCGGTAGCGCATAATATTGCGCTTGTTCAAAATTAAAACTATACCTGGCTGACAAATCGCACTTTGATTCTTGTGAATCTTGGCATGCGGTTAGTGCTATACAAAGCAGAATTGCACTTATCTTAGTTCTCATGTTAACCGTACTATGAATTATCAATTTGTCTCTCATTTAGAAAGTAACGTTCCATCAAAAGTAATGAAGGACTTGCTCTTGGATGGAAAGGAAGTGAATCCTTTCGGTAAGTCAGGTTTAACGGCTGAAAACTATCGTATTGTAAAGGAAAAAAAGGAAGTTTCCTATTCGGATCGTGCACGAAAAATGCTTGTTGAAGTCTTAAAGAGGCAGAATCCAAAACTTTCCAAGCAGGAGTCTCAAAGTTTAGATGATATAGCTAGAGGAGCCTTCACCGTAACCACGGGTCATCAGCTCATGGTGTGTGGTGGTTCTGCTTTTTTTGAGGTTAAAATAGCTTCAACTATTGCGCTTGCAAAAACCTTATCTGAAGATGTCGATCACCCTGTTATACCTATCTTTTGGATGGCTTCAGAAGATCACGATTTTGAGGAGATCGCTTCTTTTGAAATCAATGGACACCTCTTTACTTGGAAACACGAGCTCTTGGGAGGGCCTGTTGGGCGAATGTCCACCCTAGATTTAGCATCTCAGCTTGAAACTTTCATCGCACAGATAGAATTGAACGATGCTCAAAGAGCTCTCTTGTTAGCTAGAATTGAAGCCTACAAATCTGAGCCAGACTTGTCCAGCGCCACCCGCCGCATCGTGAGGGAATGGGCAAAAGATTTAGGTGTTTTAGTATTGGATGGAGATGACGTCCAACTCAAAGAGTTTGCTTCGCATTTGTGGGACAAAGAACTTCGAGGTGAGCTAGGTAAAGAAATAAAGTCCCAAACCATAAAACTGCAAGACGCTGGCTATAAGGCACAAGTCTTTCCTAGAGAGGTGAATTTATTCAGCTTAGAAAGTGAACTAAGAATCCGGATAGATAAACTAAACCATAAATTATCTCCGGTACATACTAGTCCAAACGCACTCTTAAGACCTATTTTTCAAGAGTATGTTTTACCAAACTTAGCGTATATCGGTGGTGGAGGGGAATTGGCTTATTGGCTACAGTTATCTTCGACTTTTGAAATGCTAGATATTACGATGCCTGTGTTGTATCTCAGAGATTCGCTGCTTTGTGTACCCCTGAAAATAGATAGAAAAGTCCGTCAGGAAAATTTGACTTGGACAGAGGTCATGAATTCCTCAAAAGAGACCATGCTAAAGGACAAATTGGGTTACTACTCCAATCTTTCTTTGGAGACCATTGAGCTGTCAAAGCCGCTTTTGTCGTCGATCGATCAATGGAATAGATCTTTCGTAGCGCTTTATCCGGAATTGCAGCAGCACGCAGAGGCGTTGCGACATAAAATGAAGAAAATCTCAGACAAGACTATTGAACAGCGCTTCAGAACCACAAAAAGCAGGAGCGAAGAAGAGGTGAAAAGGATTGGTGAAATTTACGATCACTTGAATCCATCAAAGGTTTTTTGGGAACGAAAGTCTTCTTATCTAGATGCTGTCGGTATTTTAGGGTTTGACCCTCGTAATATACTCGTTGAAAAAATGTCAACAATTATCCCTGGTACCCACATTCTAATAGGTTAAAATTAGTAGTATTTTTGCTACATGCAAGAAACTATCCTTATCCTCGATTTCGGTTCACAATACACCCAGCTTATCGCACGTCGTGTGCGCGAATTAAATGTTTATTGTGAGATACATCCCTTTAATAACCCGCCTGAGATCACAGAAGATATAAAAGGCGTTATTTTATCAGGGTCTCCATTTAGCACCCTACAGGATGATGCGCCTCAGTTTGATTTATCAGGAATTAAAGGAATTTTACCATTATTAGGAGTTTGTTATGGAGCGCAATACATGGCCTTAAAAGCAGGTGGTAACGTGACTCCAAGTCTTATCAGAGAATATGGAAGGGCTAATCTAAGCGAGGTTTCTACCGATGCTTTGTTTCAAGGAGTCTCCAAAGGATCTCAAGTATGGATGAGCCATGGTGATACTATTACGGATTTACCGCAAAACTTTGAGATAATTGCTTCCACAGATGATGTAAAAGTAGCCGGTTATAAAGTTCATGGAGAGTCAACCTATGGTATCCAATTCCACCCCGAGGTATACCATAGTAAAGATGGTACTCAACTGCTTAGAAATTTTTTATATGACGTTACTGGCGTTCAAGGAGACTGGACCCCGGCTCATTTCGTAGATGAATCTGTTGCGTCTCTCAAGGATCAACTCGGGAATGATAAAGTGGTTTTAGGCCTTTCCGGTGGTGTGGATAGTTCAGTTGCTGCCATGCTGTTACACAAGGCTATAGGGGCAAATCTCTATTGTATTTTCGTGAATAACGGATTGCTAAGAAAAAACGAATACACTGAAGTACTCGAGCAATATGAGGGCATGGGGCTGAATGTAAAAGGTGTCGATGCTACTGACCAGTT
>MEHZ011511349.1_pt1 | contig 38332 bp, 35 predicted proteins | sample 897221 | NCBI WGS metagenome assembly MEHZ01 (sample SAMN05514161, study PRJNA337945) | marine metagenome | isolation source: marine surface water | place: Arctic Ocean | collected 2007-12-13 | reverse complement strand
ATCCATCAGGACCGCAACTATCCGCTGGACAAGGGTGCAGCCCAAGATCGAGGCACTGGAGCCGGCGCCGGGTTCAACCTAAACGTGCCGTTGCCACCCGGGTGCGGGCACAACAGCTACCTCGAAGCCATGGAGCGTCTTGCCCTGCCGGCCGTGCGGGCGTTCGCCCCCGATGTGTTGATCATCGCCTGCGGCTTCGATGCCGCAGCGATAGACCCGCTGGGTCGCATGATGTGTCACCAGGCGACCTATGGGGCGATGACAACCCAAGTAATGGAGCTCGCCGCAGAGGTCTGCGACAGCCGTCTGCTCATGGCGCATGAGGGCGGCTACTCCGAGGTGTACGTGCCGTTCTGCGGTCATGAAGTGCTCGCGACCATGGCAGGAAGCTCGATCACCGCGCCAGATCCGTTTGGTGAAACATGGATCCTACGTCAACCAAACGCGGAGTTCGACGCCTTCGTGTCAGGGCTGATCACGCGGATGGCCGAGGCGGCGGTCTAACGCCCGCCCAGCAGAACGTCAAGTACTGCCGCCGAGATCTACATGATCAGCGATTGGATGCAAGCGGCGTTGATGACATGCGCAATGCTTGCTACGTGAAGATCCGTATCGCCCTGGCGACCAACAACACGCCTGCTGACCCCGACGAGTTCGCCAGCTTCATCGACGGGCTCGAGGCACGCCGGTTCGACACGGTCTGGCTATCGGACACCCCAATGGCGCCGGTGATCGAGCCGAAACTAGCGCTTGCTATGGCAAGCGCCCGCACCACCCGCCTGAAGCTCGGAACAAACGTGGTGGTAGCCGGGCGCAACCCGATGCTACTGGCGAAGGAACTCGCCCATCTGGATCGCCTCACCCACGGACGGCTGCTGCTGGCGTTCATGCCCGGTATTGGCAGTCCCAAAGAGCGGGCTGCTCTGGGCACCATCGGTATGGACCGCACGACACGGATCGAGCAAACGATCGAACTCTGCCGGGCCTGGTGGGCCGGCGAGCCAGTCACCGCCGAGGTCGGCGGCTGGAGCTACGACGCCATCAAGGTTGGCCCGCCACCGGTCCAAGACCCGCTCGAGATCTGGCTTGGTGGCAATGGGCCTCGGGCATTGCAACTCACCGGCACCCACGCCGACGGCTGGCTTGGCTCGCGGGCAACCCCAGCCGAGGCGAACTCACATGTTGCAACCATCATGGCGGCCGCCACCGAGGCCGGCCGATCAATTGACGACGACCACTTCGGGATCAGCATCCCGTACTCACGGGTTCCGCTCGATGACAAACAGATCGCCGCCATGATGCGCAAAACTGATGCTGACCGAGCCGACATTCTGCCCTATGGCGCAGATGAACTCGCCGCTCTACTGCAACGCCACATCGACGCAGGCATGTCCAAGTTCGTCCTGCGACCTATGGCCACGCCCGACGGCTGGGAAACCGAACTTGACTGGCTGGCCGAACACGCCATGCCATTCCAAAACTAGCGACACGCCGCTAAGTCAGTGACACCAGACAGTGACACCAGACAGTGACACCAGACAGTGACACCAGACAGTGACCTCCTCCGAGAGAGGGGTAGACGGGCGCCGACCTCGACCAACAACGAACCAGTGCCTGTCACCGGTCCAAGTTCGTCAGCGGACCGTTGCTAACCAATCACAGCCCGCCAGGAAGAAGCATCGTTTAGTTGGCGGAGCTCCAGGCTCCATGAGAGCACCTCGCCGATGTCGTAGTGGCGTGCAGGTACCCGCAGCAGCCGGTTTCCCCAAGAGGTTGGTGGAAGCAGAGGCGAGGTGTTCAGCTGAACCTCATCATCGAAAATCGCCTCGAACCAAACGCAGAAGCCGTCCACGAGGCCTGCCTGGGTTACGACCCGTTCACAGGTATGACTTCGTTCGAGATCGGCGCCAGATTTCAACGTCATCAGATCAAATTCGAGCACTGGGACCGGCTCGCTAAGCAAGCATTCGACAGCGCCGCGACGCAAGAGAACATGGTCGCTTCCCTGCTCAAGGGCGTGTAAAGGATCTGCGGTAAACGGTGAACTCGCAAGGCTGGTGAAGTCCAAACCCTGACCCAAGTTCATATCCCAAATGTGCGGAACGCGGTGCTGCTCGTGGAGACGAACTGGTTCTACGAACAACCGGAATCGGCCCGGGACAATACGCCCGCCACCACGCAGAACACGGTCCCGAAGATCCAACAAGTTGGCGATCATGTTCTCGCCGAACAACTCATCGTTGAGTTGTTCATGCACAACAACATCTATCGGTTCACCGGTGGTCCATTCCCGACTATTCGTTTGCACATAATCGATATTGCTGAAACCGTTTTCAGCGCCAACGTCCTTGGCAAGACGGATGACATCGGCATGGTCTAGTGCGTACACCTTCGCCGCTCCAGCGCTGCTGGCCATGAACGCAAGCAGACCAGTCCCCGTGCCCAGGTCGACAACAACGTCGCCCTTATTCACCGCGTTCGCGATGCCCTGCCGATACGCATCGACCCGAACAGAATCAGCCAGCATTTCCTCGTGATGGCCAAGGGTGGAGAACTGCTCACCGTTGATCAGGTCATACACAATGCCCATCAACCATTCATTTCTGGCCAAGCGCCCCGCGCAGAAACCAAGAGCGGCACGTACAGCGCGAGTCAGGATCACACAGTGAGGTTAGGTGCCGCTGTTCATGTCGCGACGAGGGCCGACCTGCAGGTGCCACAGCAAACCGGTGCCAAGCACCGGTTCGCCATTGATCAGACCAGTTGGCTAAGGCAGGCGCGTGTCCGCTCATAGTCATCTTTGGTGGGCCCGAACTCGACAGCCATGATGGTGTCGACGCCGTGATCCGCGAACTCTTGCAGACGCGTAGCCACCTCGTCTTCTGACCCAATGACCGCGAAATCTTCGGGTCCGGCAAGACCCTCGCGGTCAAGCATGGCCCGGTAACTGGGCAACTGACCGTAGACCTTGAATTGCTTGGCAGCGAAGGCCCGACCAGCCGCCACATCGTCGGTGCACAGAACCGGCACGCCAGCAAGGATCCGCGGCTTCGGGCGACCAGCTTGCTCGGCCGCCTGACCAATCACAGGGACAGTATGGGTCCGCAAGGTTTCCAGGCCTGTCATCCACAAGACAGTCCCGTCTGCCATACGCCCGGCGAGCTTCAGCATCTGCGGGCCCAGGGCAGCCACGTAAAGCCGAGGAGCCTCGACCCCCTTCATCAGCGCCGAGCCACGCCCAGTCAACGTCTCGCCTTCAAACGAAACCTTTTCGTTGCGCAGCGCCGGCGCCAGAATCGAAAGGTATTCCCGGGCATGACGGATCGGCTTATCGAAGGGGATTCCCCATTGGCCTTCAACTACTGGTTTGTGAGCGAGCCCGATTCCCAGAGACAGCCGCCCATCGCCGATAAGCGATGCAGTGGTGAGCGCCTGTTGCGCCATTGCCAACGGGTGACGAGGCCAGGTAGGCACGACCCCGGTACCGAGCTCGATATCAGGAACTTCGCGCCCCGCAATAGCCAAAGAAGTCAGCGCATCAGGCCCCCACGGCATATGGGGTATCCAATACGAGCTGAACCCGGCCACCTGCGCTTGCGTCACGTCGGCGACGAGGTCATCGCCACTGAGCAGAGTTCCGGCAGCGCCGTAGAAGATTCCTATGTCCATGACACATTGTCCTCCCAGCTCTGCACACAGCCAAATTTGCCAGCGACAACAACAACGCACACGAGCCAACGAGACACGCGTTTCGGCGCAGCCAGCGTTGGTAGGCCACACTTGGTCATGCCCGTTGATGCCGATATTGCCGAGATGCTCGCAGCCGCACAGGCCGCCGGGATTCCACCACTGAGCTCAGGGACACCTGACCAAGCCCGTACCAACTATTTACGGGCGCCGAAACCAGCCGGCGATGAACTCGTTCGAGTCGAGAATCGAGCGATCCCTGGACCAGCCGGCGATATAGCGGTGCGCCTCTATGCGGATTCGGACGCCTCGGGCCTGCCCATGATCGCATTCTTCCACGGTGGGGGATGGGTGCTATCGAGCATCGAGGGGCACGACTCGCTCGCCCGCCGCCTGGCCGCCCGCACCGGGGCTCTGGTCGTGTCCGTCGAGTATCGCCTGGCCCCAGAGCATCCGTTCCCCGCGCCCCACGACGACTGCTGGGCAGTCACCGCCTGGCTCGCCGAACATGGCGCATCACTGGGTGGAGACCCTGACCGTGTGTCGGTTGCTGGCGACAGTGCCGGAGCGAACCTGGCGGCGGGAGTCGCCCTGCGAGCCCGTGACGAAGGCCTGCTGTTGACCTACCAGCTACTCATCTACCCATGCGTCGACGACCGGCAAACGCGGCCATCAATGGTTGACAACGCCAGCGGCTACTTCCTGTCGGCCGCCGACATGGCCTGGTTCTGGGACCATTTCGTGCCCGCTGAACACCGCGACAACCCCTATGCCATACCCGCGAGAGCAACCGATCTGAGCGGGCTGGCCCCCGCCCACATCCAGACCGCCGAATATGACCCATTACGCGACGAAGGCGAAGAGTGGGCGGCGCGATTGAATGCAGCCGGCACCCCCGCGACCGTCACCCGTTTCGACGGCACAGTTCACGGATTTGTCGCCCGTTGGGAACAGATGTCAGGCGCACTCGCTGCTCACGACGAGTTCGCCGAGGTCGTGAAACCGAACATCTGATCAAGATCCGCAGCGCCTGGAAACGCCTATCGGCAAAGCGACGGTGCTGGCCAGGCACAATGGTCACCGCATGACCGATCCCATAGCCACACTCACGAAACTTCTCGAACCCATCTTCTCTGAAATGAATGGTGGCGATCCGGCTGACCCGGTCGTCCGTCCTTCTGACCGCGCCGATGCGCAGATCAACGGTGCTCTTGCGCTCGCCAAAAAAGTTGGCGCAAATCCGCGTGATCTCGCTGAGAGCGTCACCGAGTCAGCAGCGTTGACCGACGTGGCCAGTTCACTTGAGGTCGCAGGTCCTGGCTTCATCAACGTCGAGTTCTCTCAGCCCTTCCTCGAGTCGCTGCTGGCCGAGGTCGCAAACGACGATCGTCTCGGCGTGGCTGCCGCCACCGACCTGAAGACCGTGGTAATTGACTACTCGGCGCCAAACGTGGCCAAGGAAATGCACGTCGGCCATCTCCGCTCGACGGTTATTGGCGACTCGCTGGTGCGGATGATGGAGTGCCTGGGTCATCAGGTCATCCGAGAGAACCACATCGGCGACTGGGGACGCCCGTTCGGCATGCTCATCGAGCACCTGCTCGACCTTGGCGAAGACGTTGCGTCTAGCGGACTGTCCCAGGGCGACCTTGACAGCTTCTACAAGGAAGCAAACGCCAAGTTCGCCGAATCCGAGACGTTCCAGGAACGCGCTCGACAACGTGTTGTGTTGCTGCAAGGTGGCGACGAAGAGACCCTCGTCCTGTGGCGTCGACTGGTCGATATGTCGAACGCGTACTTCAACAGCGTCTATTCGACGCTTGGCGTGCTGCTGACCGATGACGACCTAGCCGGCGAGAGTCGTTACCAGCCGCTTATGGAAGGCGTGTACCAGCGTCTTGACGACGCCGGGCTGCTCTCGGAAGACGACGGGGCAATGGTGGTTTACCCCGATGGGTTCAAGAACCGCGACGGAGACCCGCTGCCCATGATCGCCAAGTCACGGACGGGCGCATTCATGTACGCCACCAGTGACCTGGCGTGCGTCGTGGACCGGGTCGAACGATTGGGGGCGGACCTGATGCTTTACGTGGTCGGAAGCCCGCAGGCCAATCACCTCGAAATGGTCTTCTCTGTTTGTGCGAAGGCCGGCTGGCTCGTCGAGCCGACCGAGGCAGTGCACGTTGGCTTCGGCAACGTGCTCGGTGCCGATGGCAAAATGATGCGCAGCCGGGCCGGCGATTCGGTGAAACTTGCTGACCTTCTCGACGAAGCAATCGAACGAGCCGAGGCGGCCATTGCCGAGAAGAACCCAGAACTGGCGGCCGACCAGCGTGCCAAGGTTGCCGAGATGGTCGGCATTGGGGCTCTCAAGTACTTCGACCTCTCCACCGACCGGATCAAGGACTACCAGTTCGATTGGGACCGGATGCTGGCATTCGAAGGCAGTACGGGGCCCTACCTGCAGTACGCACACGCACGGATCTGCTCGGTGTTTCGCCGTGCCGACATCGAGCGGGCGTCGGTCCGCCAGGTTCCGATCGCTCTCATCGAACCACAAGAACGCGCCCTGGCCTTGCGGCTGCTTGCCTATCCGACGGCCATCACGGCGAGCCTTGGCACCTATGCACCCCACAAGCTCTGCACCTATGTGTACGAGCTGGCGTCGGACTTTTCGTCGTTCTACCAAGAGTGCCCAATCCTGAAGTCCAAAGAACCAGTCCGCTCAAGCCGCCTCGCACTCGCCGATCTGACCGCACGCGTCCTCGCCCACTCGCTTGGGCTGCTCGGCATTGCTGCGCCGGAAGAAATGTGACTCGATAATAAGAGCGAAAGCCCTTAAGGTCGGTCGAGCAACAAGAATTTCAGAGTCACTGGCGTCGTGCACAGCAGGATTGGTGATCTGCTTGCCTAAACGAAAGGACCCGAGGGAAGCACCGTGCTCGTATTCCATCCACCAGTTCAGCCGGGTCCAACGGCAAAAAGTTGCGTCGAAAATGCAGCCGACCAAGCACAAAAGAAGCACGCCTTCAAACGGGTACCGGTGACACCGCAGCGAGCTGGCGCAGCCCCGCCGTTTGCATGACGAGTGCGCCGGCCGCGACGCTGGGGGAGTGACTATGTCTTCTCATCTGCAGGACCTACGGCTTGGCGATCTCCCCGCACGAGCCGCTCGGCAGTGGGGTAGCGATCCTGCTGTCCATTTCGTCGAGCCCAACGGCACCGTCCAGTCCGAGACATACACCGAATTTTCCGACAACGTCGACCGGGTCGCCAAGGGACTCCTGGCCATTGGCGTCGAGTGTGGCGACCATGTTGGAATCTGGATGACCAACCGCCCCGAATGGCTTCACGTGATGTACGCCGTGGGCAAGGTCGGCGGCTGCCTGGTGCCATTAAACACGCGTTATCGATCTGACGATATGGCGTTCACCGTCGTCAACGCCGAGTGCGCTCATCTGATCACGATCGATCAGTCAGGGCCGATCGACTATCGGTCACTGCTTGCCGAGGCCCGTTCCGAAATCGAAGCGGCAGGTCATCTTCGCAGCATCGTGATGTTGGGCGAGCAGCTCGATGGCAGCACCTCGTGGGAACAGATGCTGGACGCAGGTCAGACGATCACCGACCAAGCCCTTGCCGATCGGGCCACCTCGGTGGATCCGGACCAGCTCATGATCCTGGCGTACACGTCGGGCACCACCGGCTTGCCCAAAGGCGTGATGCACTCGCACCGGCCCATCCTGAACATTCGAGAACGAGCACAGATACTTGGCCACACCAAGAACGACGTGCATCTGAACTACCTGCCGCTGTTTCACATCTATTCGCTGTCCGAGGTAGCGGTGACGGCAGCGCTCACCGGCGGAAGTCAGGTTCTCTTCGAGAACTTCGATGCCGACGCCACCCTTGATGCTGTCCAGGCTTTCCGCGGGACGGTGTTACACGGCTTCGACAGCCATTGGGGCGAACAGTTGGCGGCCCAAGCACGCAAGCCGCGTGACCTTGGGTCACTACGGATCGGCAGCCTGCCTGCTGGCATGGGATCGACTGTGCCGATCGCTCGTCGCAGCCAGGACATCTGTCGAACCATCAGCGGTTTCGGCATGAGTGAGTGCTGGTCCTTCATCTGCGTATCGCACCCCAGCCACACCTTGGAACAACGCACCGAAGCCTCTGGCTATCCCATGGACGGCGTCGAGGTTGAGATCCGTGACCCTGACACCGGTGCGGTCATTCACGACGGCACACCTGGACAGTTCTTCATCCGTAATTTCACCGTGACCGCTGGCTACTGGGCGAACCCCGAGGCCTCGGCCGAAGCGATCGTTGATGGCTGGCTAGACACTGGCGACATGGCATCTCTGCGACCCGACGGCCATGTGGTCTTGGTGGGCCGTTACAAGGACATGCTCAAGGTCGGCGGAGAGAATATGTCGCCAGCCGAAGTAGAGGGCTACCTGCTCGACGTCGACGGCGTAGCCGAAGTAGCGGTCGTGGCCTACCCCGATGAACGGCTCGGCGAAGTCCCTGTCGCCTACGTCGTGAGAAGCAAAGGCACGACCGACGAGTTGGTCAACGAAGACAGCTTGATCGAACCATTACGCGGACGCATCGCCAGTTACAAAATTCCGCGAGCCGTCCTGTTCGTCGACGAGCTTCCTATGACGCCCTCAGGCAAGATCCGCAAGGTCGAACTACGAGCCAACGCCCTCCAGGACCTGGCCAACCGTTAACGATTCACGAGGGACATGTACGACGTAGCCGTCCCTAGGTAGGACCGCTAGGCGGCGGCAAGATCTGCAGGAAGAGCAGCGCCCATCATGTCTTCGAAGTTGGCTGCATAGAAGCGATGGCGAACGTCTTCGGACGCGTCGCCCAAACTGCGTTCGAAACGCTCGACAGGGCGTCGTCCACCCTCCACGTGCGGGTAGTCGGTCGAGAACATGCAGATGTCGGATCCGATGTTGTCGATGATCCATCCGACGTCCTCGGTCGGGTAAGGCGTCGCACGGACCTGGCGTTGCACATAATCGCTGGGGCGCATCGACAGATTCTGTAACCGTTCTTCGTGACGGCTGAACGCATCGAACGCCGACTCCATCTGCTTCATCCAGCTCGGCAACCAGATGGCGCCCAGCTCGACGACGCCGATCTTCAAATCGCTGAACCGTTCGAGCACCCCATCGAAAATCATGGTGGCGAGCGTCTGCTGCGGAGCCCGCGGGATTCCCATGTAGTCGACCGACCGGAAGTTCTCGTCACCGCCGTGGAAATCAGGGGGAATGGGCAAGCCGTTGTTGAAATAGGCAGGGTCAATTATTTGGCCAGTCCCGCCGACATGGAACGTAACCGGCACGCCGGCCTCTTGCGCCAATGCCCACACCGGGTCCAAACCGTGGTGACTAGGCGAGTGGCCGGCCGGACAACCGGATGCAACGAGCAATGCAGCTGCACCCTGGTCCAAACATTCCTGAGCCATATCTTTTGCCCGATCAAAATCGGCGAGGGGCACATAACACGTGGGCAACATGCGCTCGTCGACACTGCAAAAATCGATCATGCCCCGGTTGTGGGCACGAGCCGCTCCATACGCAAGATCAAGATTTCCGCTGTGCTCCCACCGGTGTAACCGGCCATTCTGGAAGGTGTTGAACACCAATTGGCTCGCAACGCCGATCATGTCAATTGCGCGTGGGCGATCTTCCTTGATGAATGATCCGGTGGCATCGAAGTTCTTGCGCATCATGATCTCGGCGGCCTCAGTGGCTTGGTACTCGTCAGAGCCATGCTGTTCGGTGGCCTGGTCGAGCGCATCGTCGACGCTGGCATCGTCGTCGCTGGCGGTGCCGAGCAGGTGCAACTCGTTGGCGTCGTCGGCGGGTTTGATCAGTTCACGAATCGCCGGGTCGGCATAGTCGTACAGCCACTGAGCGGTCTCCATGATGTGAGAGTCCGCGTCGTGAACCAGTCGTCCTTCGATGTAAGCCATGCCTCGACCGTACTTTCCGCATCGACGGCAAAGGAAACTTTCCGCACCGCCGGCAAAGGCGACAGAAGCGGCAAGGTGGTGCTCACCAATGTCACTCCGCCAGCCGGGATCGGCACGTACAACTGCTGGTTTGGCCCACCAGTATCGACCAACGCAGCGCCGTGCGAGCAAGAGTTCGCGACGAATCGCCCGTTCGTGAACGTGTCGCCCAGTGCGCCGTTCCACGTGACTCTCGGGCCGCCCGAGCATGGCGCCACTGCGCATGATGACCGCTTCAGATGCCGTAGGGGAAGCAACCGAGCGGTAGCGTCGCTGCCGATGATAACACCGACGCAGTCGTGGGATGAACGACAACCCGTAGCTATGCGGGTTCTGCCAGACAAGGTTCATTACGCCTGGTGGATCGTCGCTGGGGCTGCCGCGCTGATGTTCGTCACGATCGGCGTCGGCTACTACGGCCTGGCGGTGTTCCTGCGCCCGCTGCAAGAAGAGAACGGGTGGTCGAACGCGATCGTGTCTGGGGCCACGGGCTGGTTCTTCGTGCTGGGCGGAATTACTGGATTTGTTATCGGCCCCGGCGTCGATCGACGCGGGCCTCTGCGCTACATCAACGCTGGGGTTGTGTTGATGGTCGTGTCGGTTTCCTCGCTCATGTTTATCAGCGAAGTCTGGCACCTGTATCTGGCCTACACAGGGCAGGCGCTGGCCTTTGGCTTGTCCGGCGCCGTGGCCATCAATGCGTTGATGTCGCGGTGGTTCGTGACCCGCCGAGCATGGGCGATGAGCATTACCTTCACCGGCATCAGCCTGGGAGGCATGGTGCTTGCACCCGTGGGCACATGGCTGATCGAGCGAGGCGGCGTCCAGCTCGCAGCGCCAATTCTGGCGGCACTCGTTGCGGTGGTGGCACTGCCCATGTCGCTGTTCGTGCTGGTTGGTGATCCCGCTTCGGTGGGGTTGGGCGTCGACGCGGATGCGCCGAACGAGTCAGTGCAGAATGTGGCATTAAGCGATGAGGTCCAGCTCCGCGCCTGGACGCGGGCCGAGGCTATGCGAACCTCATCGTTCTGGGCGATCTCGATCGCCTTCGTGATCGTGTTGCTGGCTCAGACCGGATTCCTGGTTCATCAGATCGCCTTTCTCGAGGATCGGCTCGGCTCGCGTAACGCTGCCGCCCTGGCGCTAAGCACGACGGCGTTCGGGTCGATCGTTGCGCGCCTGGTCGTAGGCCGCTTTGCCGACGGGATGGACAAGCGGCTGCTGACGGTCACGATCATCGTCATCCAAGGACTTGCCGTGCTGGGTGCAACGCTGATCGACAATCGCGTCACCACCTATGTGTTCGTGCTGATCGTCGGGTTCACGATAGGCAACGTTTACATGCTGCAAACCCTGATGACCGCCGAGATCTTCGGTCTTGTCTCGTTGGGTGCCGTGCTCGGAACCATGACCTTGATGAGCCAGATCGGCAGCGGTCTCGGCCCGTTCCTGGTCGGCTGGGCCGAAGACGTGACCGACTCCTATCGCACCCCGTTCGTGGTCACCGGCCTGGCAACCATCGCTGCCGCTCTGCTTATTTTGCTCGCCCGTCCCATCGCTTTGGATCCGGCACACCCGGACGCAGAGTAGGAGCAGAACCAGCGGTCGTCGCTGGGGGTGCTCTCTATTTTGGCATCTGAGCTGAATTGGTCGACAGAATTGAGTCCTGGCTGCGCAAACACCGACGGTTCGTCATCGGCTACACACAACAACAGCAAGTGTGATGCATCTCCAGGAGGAAGCAAACATGAGTAGTGAATTGTTCGATCTGACGGGTGATGTGGCTGTGGTGACTGGCGCGGGCCGCGGCATCGGCGAAGGCATCGCTAAGGTGCTGGCCGGCGCGGGCGCAGCAGTGGTATGCGCTGCTCGGCGGGCCGATGAGATTGAGCGGGTCGCGAGCGAAATTCGAGACGTTGGTGGCAAAGCGATCGCCGTGGCGACCGACGTGACCATCGACGCCGAGATCGAAGCGCTCGCCCAAGCAGCAATTGGCGAGTTCGGCAAGCTCGACATCTGGGTCAACAACGCGGGTGGCTCACCGATCCAAACACCCATGATCGAGCTTGACCGCGAAGAGTGGGACAACACAATCAGGTTGAACCTGACCGCGGTCTGGGTGTGCAGCACCATCGCTGCCAAGGCGATGGGCGATGGCGGTCGCATCGTGAATATTTCATCGAAGGCAGCGACCATGGCCGTGAAAGGCAGCGGTCACTATTCGGCAGCCAAGGCGGGTGTGAATGCAATGACGGTCACGATGGCCGCTGAGCTTGGTCCCCGTGTGCGGGTGAACTGCATCATGCCGGGCGCGGTCCCGACCGAGATCATGATGAAGGCGATGCAGCTCGAAGAGAAGGATCTTCCTAAGCTCGAGCGGGCGCTCAGGTTGCCAGCAGGTCGGCTGGGCACGCCGACCGATCTAGGCGCTGCAGCGCTGTACTTGTGTGCGCCTGCGGCGTCATGGGTGACCGGCCAAGTAATCGCTGTCGACGGTGGCCTCTAATGCGTGTCACTGGGTTATGCGGAGGTATCGGCGCAGGTAAGTCAACAGTGGCGTCACTGTTCGCCGAACACGACGCTCTGATCATCGATGTAGACCAGATAGGCCGACAGGTCATCGAGCCTGGTGGCCGAGCGTTCGACGATGTGGTTGAGCTCTTCGGCCACGACATTCTGATAGCAGACGATGCCGGTAACGCCGTGATTGACCGGGCCAAGTTGGCGCCCATCGTGTTTGGCGATCCAGCGGAACTCGAACGTCTCGAAGCGGTCAGCCATCCGGCAATCAACGCGGAGCTTGACGACTGTTTGGTGGCAGCTGCTGCTGCGGGACACGCGTGGGTTGTGCTCGACATGGCGGTCCTGGTCGAGTCCCAACTAGGGCAGGGTCTGCCATCAGGCCATAGCTATGACACCGTCGTGGTTGTCGAAGCGTCTGAGCTGGTTCGTATCGAACGCCTTGAGCAGACTCGGGGTATGGACCCTGGCGACGCGGCAGCCCGAATAGCATCGCAGACCGATGATGAGACCCGTCGAGACGTCGCAGATATCGTCGTGACGAATAACGGTGATCTCGCGGAGCTGGCTAAGGCGGTGGCCGCGATCGTGCCGACCCTGTCTCGCTAACGGCAGGAGCAAGATCGACCAGGCACGGTCCGAGGCGACGGTCTATTTGCTGTTGCTGGCGATGAAGTCGACAATTTGGCTGTTGATCAATTCGGCGTCATGGTCAAGCGTTGCCACATGGAAACTCTTGGTCAGATGAACCACCGTGGCCGTCGTGTTCACCTGACCGGCGATATATGTCGCTGTCTCGGGCGGCACGACATGATCCTGGTCGCTGACCATTATCAGCGTGGGGCAAGTGATGGCCTCTAGATCAAAGTTGTTGACCGCTTCGACGAGCGACAGCAGCGGAGCCAGGGGCGTTTCGTCATAGGCGAGTTCGACAACATCGGGCTTGGCGATGTCATTGCCGATGGCCTCGATGGTGAGTCGGCCAGCTTCGACGACCGCTGCCAGTGCAGCGGTGCGCTCGGCGCTCGGCTCACCGGCAGAGTTGACGATAGCGATGCCCGCAATCGCGTTGTGGCGCGACGCTAGCCACAGAGTGAGCGCCCCTCCCATCGACAAGCCCGTCACGAAGACTCGCTCGCAGCGCGAAGCTAAGTCCAGATACGCGTGTTCGACATGGGCAGACCAGTCCGCCCAGCTTGTGCTCAACATGTCCTCGACGCTCGTGCCATGGCCAGGCAGGCGCGGCATCTCAACGGTGTGGCCTGCGCCGATACAGGCTTGTGCAATCGGGTCCATCGACTGTGGCGAACCAGTGAAGCCGTGGATCACCAATACACCGGTGGGTCCGCCGTTGTGCGAGAGCGGTTCGGCGCCGGGCAGTATGTCGACATTGGTCATGAGTTGGCTCCGGTTTCAAGGTTGGCGCGAACATCATCGGCGTTCTTATCGCCGGCGTTGGGCCGCACGAACGTCTGTGGGGGTGGTGCGGTCACGCCACGCCATGCATACGGGTCGGTACCGCTGGTTGACACGATCGTGCGGTAATCGGTGGTGCCGACATCAATTCCCTGTTCCATCATCCACGGCAATGGCGACCAGGCATTCATGTAATGGTTCACCAATGACATACGACGTCGGTCGCTGCGGTTGGGTAATGAACGATGCAGCAGGTAGCCGTTGAAGAACACCACCGTGCCGGCAGCGACCTCGACGGGAATGGCGCCAGCGGCGTCGAAACCATAGGACTCGTCGGTGGGGTCGAATAGTTCGGATTGCTCGTGCTCTCGAGTGGGCCAGAGCTGTCCGGTGCGATGGCTGCGAGGAAGTACCCACAGACAGCCATTGTCGACATCGGCATCGTCGACTGCAATCCATGCACCCACCAACGAACGGTCCCTGGTCGGTATGAATCGTTCGTCTTGATGCCAGGCTTGGCCCTGCAGCCCCGGCGGCTTGAAGAACAGCATCGACTGCATGCACTTGGTTGCGCCATCCCACTCGGGTAAATGTGCGCCGGTAATCTGCGACAGCACATCGACCAGGCCTGCGTGGGTGACCATGTCCATGGCGACCTGACTTACCCAATGGGGAAAGTGCACGGCTAGAACGTCGCCGTCGTCGGGCAGGTTCGACACGGGGTAGTCGCCAGCGATAAAGCGTTCTGCATCGGCGCTGATCCGCCGGAGATCTTCGGAGTTGACCAGATCAGGCACGACCACATAACCGTCTGCGACGAACTGTTTGGCCAGCGATGTCATGGCGCTCAGCCTAGGTGGCGCAGCCCGAGTGGTGAAGCCAACAGGGCGCGAAACCCCAGACGCAGATCTGCTCGGTGGCGGGAGCACGTTGCACTGCCGCCACCGAGTTGTCCCGTACCAGTGTGGCTGTCGCTGGCAGGTTTCTAGGCGCCGCCCGGAGACCGTGTAGATACCAGTAGACACCACCACTGTTACAGCAGCGCATCACTTGGAAATTCCCTCGGCCGCAGCGCTTAAAAGCTCGGGCTGAGCACTTCCTCCGGTACACAACGCAGATTGCTGACACGTGAGCACTTCCTCCGGTACAGAACGCAGGTTGCTGACGGGTTTAACTTTGGCGCACCGCCAAGCCTGGGCTCCGGCGCTCTACGAACTGGCTAGGTGCAGGGTTTGGCCATGCTGAGGGCACACATAGGGCAACAGGGGAGTTTGGCCGCACCCGGACGAGGACCGAGAAGTCGTAGCCCACACAAGGTGACAAGGATGCCGCCCTGGATTGGTTCGTGTCCATCCCCGACTCGTGCATGGTGATGGACACGGTCCTCGGCAGGCGTGTCGGCCTCGGTGGGCGTTGTGTGCGGAGTCGTGCGGGACATCGATACAACGCTAGGCACCTCAGGGTTGCAAGTGTCAAGTATTGCCAGACCGATTGCTGTGTCGGGTTGATCGTGTCCTGCTTCTCGGTAAGACTGCGGGCCGTGGACGACGACAACCACAATGCTGATGATGGTCTGGCCGCCAACATCGTGTGCACCGCCATCGACAATGACTGGGGTGACGACCGCCCCAACATGCTGATGCACCCGCCGTGCCAATGCCAACGCTGTGCACCGAACTCGCCGTCGTTGTCAACCAATGATGGGTCATGGTTGATGGTCCCCGGACAACGCCAACGGCTGCGCGTCGCACCAGCTGAGCTTGGCGAAACCGGCCGGAACATTCTCGGCTAGAGCGCTTGGGGCCTTTTGTGCATGAGAGTGTCCGACTGCACAGATAGATTTGTCTGTGATGAGTGACTTGGTTATTGAAACGGTGAGCTTGAAACGCTCGTTCGGCGATGTTCTTGCAGTGAAGAGCGTCGATCTGCAGGTGCAAGCCGGCGAGATCTACGGTTTTCTTGGCCCGAACGGTGCCGGCAAGTCGACGGTGGTCAAGATGCTGATCACATTGCTGGAGCCAACCGGGGGCAAGGCGACTGTGCTTGGTCATGATGTCGTGTCGGGCGCATCGAAGATCCGGCTCCGCATTGGTGCGGCGTTGCAAGATGCGTCGCTCGACGAGAAGCAGAGTGGGCGAGAGATCTTGCGGCTACAAGGCGCGCTGTACGGCTTGACCCGAAAAGAAGCCGACGTTCGCATCGAAGAACTCAGCTCGCTGATCGATGTCGAAGCAATCGACCGTTGGATCGGCACCTATTCGGGTGGCATGCGCCGCCGGCTTGATCTGGCCGCATCGCTGATTCACAGCCCTGATCTGCTCTTCCTCGATGAGCCAACTACCGGGCTTGACCCGCAGAGCCGAGTTCAGGTCTGGGACGAGGTTCGTGCACTCAACAAGGAACTAGGCACGACGATCTTTCTGACCACGCAGTATCTCGAAGAAGCTGACGAACTGGCTGATCGGGTAGGCATCATCAACGATGGGCTGATTGTGGGTGAGGGCACACCCGAAGCGCTTAAACGTTCCATCGGCGCCGACGTCATCCAGATCAGTGTCGATGACAACGAGGCTGCGATCGCTGCGCTCAAGGTGCTGCCAGACGTCGACAAGGTCGAAGTCGGCCCACGAGCATTACTGGTCTCGGTCAACGATGGCGCAGCGGCCGTATCACCGGTGGTCATTGCGCTCGATGGCGCGGGCGTGAAGGTCGGCGACCTGACGCTGCGCACGCCCACCCTGGACGACGTATTTCTCGAACTTACTGGCGATCGAATTGAGGTCTCACAATGACCACCACCGAAACGCCACGGGCCGCTGCTCGGTCCAATGTGCAGGCCCGGCCGTCGGGCTTCGTGCGCGACTTGTGGACCATCGCCAAACGAGCCATACGTGCCATCCCGCGTGAACCCGAAGCCTTCTTGCCTGCCCTTTTCATCCCCGCGTTCTTCTTCATAGTGAACGTGGGAGCACTTCAGGATCTGACCGAAGCGATCCCTGGGGCTACCAACTTCAGTTACAAGAACTTCCAGCTCCCAACGGCAATCATCTTCGCGGTGACCGGTATCAGCCGAGCAACCGCACTGGTGACCGACATCCAGACCGGCTACTTCGACCGACTGTTGCTCAGCCCGGTGCGACGTTTGCCGTTACTTCTGGGCCTAATGGTGTCGGACTTTATGCTGGTCATTGCGCTATGCATACCGGTGTTGATCCTGGGTGTCATTGTTGGCGTATCGTTCGGAACGGGTGTGCTTGGGCTGCTGCTGTTCGTTCTGATCGGGGCCTTGTGGGGCCTGGCCTTTACCGGATTCCCCTATGCGATCGCTTTGAAGACAGCGAATCCTGGCGCGGTCGCGTCAAGCTTTCTCTTGTTCTTCCCGTTCGCGTTCTTGACATCGTCGACGGTGCCGCTCGAGAATCTGACGCCGTGGATGCGAGCGATCGCCCGATTCAACCCGATCACCTATGTGCTCGAAGGTATGCGGAGCCTATTGTCGGAGGGATGGCAGTGGGGCGAGATCGGTAAGGCACTGTTGGCCATTGCCGTCCTGGGCACCATCAGCCATACGATGGCAATGATGGCGTTGCGCGGCCGACTCGCTCAGAACTGACCGACACTGGCAGGCCTGATTGGCGTCAGCCTTCGATCGAGGCCTTGAGCTTGGCGAGTGTGGTGGCCATGCCGTCGGCAACCATGTCGGCTCGGCCCTGCACTCGTTCTTCGGTTGCATCGACAAGCGATGGAGGTAGCTGTGTCATCTTCCAGGTTTCGGTCACCTGCGTGCCCTGGCCGGTCGCTTCCAGGTGGTAGCCCCATTCGGCCACAGGGTTATCTAGTGCTCCGACGGTGAAGCAAAACGCATTGCCCGGATCGCAGCGCACGACCTCGGCCACCGCACTCCATGTGCGGTCACCTATTGCGTTGTTGCCTTCGAAGCGATCACCCACGTTGGTGCCGTCACCGACGATCCAGCTTCCGCCCTTGTTCTCGGGGCTCCATTCGCCCATTCGTTCTAGGTTGCTGACGATGTTGTACACCTCTGCAGGTGTGGCGGCGATTTCGACAGTTTCTGCGTGATCCCAAGACATGTGCGTACGGTATTGCCCGCAACGCCTAACTCCAAGCCGGTAGGCGTCAACGGCTTCATGGGCTACTGGTAAGGAAGACCGACCTGGCTGCGCTGCGACGCTGTAGCCGGTCCTTTGGGGCGGTTTTGGGATCGGCAGCGGTTGCGTTTGCCCGAAGAACATCGGTCAACGATTGCAACAAAGCAGAGGTTGGCAGTTGTACCTATGTCTCTGTGTTGGCCTGGCCGTGAGGCGGTCTGGCCCGCACAGCAACGCCCCGGGCAGCCTGTCGCATAACAACCATGGTCACCACCAGTGTTGCCGCAGCCACCGCCAACTCGCGCGGCAAAGGTTGCTTAGGCTGCTTCTACGCGTTGAGCATGGAGATTCCGCCGTCGATTGGAATGGTTACACCATTGATATACGCGCCAGCCCGGCTTGCCAACCAGATAACGGTGCCAGCGACATCTTCGGGTGTGCCAATGCGACCGCGAGGGTTGGTGCGCTCGATCGAGGCTCGAATCTTTTCGTCTTCGAGCATGTACGCCATCATCTGCGACTCGAACGGTCCAGGCGCGATGCAGTTCACGGTGATGTTGCGGCCGGTCAAGAACTTGGCCATGTGGCGGGCCAGCATGTGGATACCGGCCTTGGACGCGGAGTACGAGAAGTTGTCGCCGACCGGCACGCGTATGCCGTCAACCGAGCCGGTCATGATGACTCGCCCGGGATCGGCGCTGGTCGCAGCAGCCGTGAGCGGCTCTAACAATGCTTGGGTGAGCATGTAGGGCGCCTTGACGTTGAGGTCCATCACCTTGTCGAAGCCGATCTCGGGGAACTCGCCCATGGGGGCACCCCAAGCAGCGCCAGCATTGTTGACCAGGATGTGGAGTTCGTCTTCGCGTTCTCTGAATGCACCAACAAAAGCGGCCAAACCCTCGGCAGAGGACATGTCGGCCGGAATCGAGATGCACTCACCAATGGCGCTTAATCGCTCGGCAGTAGCATCGCAGGCGTCGGCTTTACGGGCGGTGATATAGGTGCGAACGCCGTTGGTGACCAAACCCTCGGCGATCATCTCGCCAATACCCCGGGACCCACCGGTGACAATCGCAACCTTGCCGGCAACACCAAACAACTTCGTCAAATCCATGGTCTGAAACTACTCGCAACGCTTGGCGCTCTTACATCTTCCACCACCCAGCTCAGCAGCCCCGGAGCTGGCAGGAGGGCTGAGCGAACGTGAGACTGAGGTGTGGCCTTTGGTATCTCCCTCGGCGAATCGCGGCCCGAGGGATTGCTACCGCAGACATTCGATGATTTCTCTACCGCATCTGCGGGGCAGGTGGCGAGTGGGTTGAGCCTGGCCTGCAAAGACTCGGCGTTGACCCGAGCCTCACCGCGTTGGAGCTATCTCAAGACACAGCCGAACCAGGTTGGCTGGGTGATTCACGAAGGGCTTCGTCATGCAGGCAAGGTTCTTCGCAACAGCCCAGCGCTCTCGGTCAATCAAGCGGCAGGTGGTTGTGTCCGAGGTCTCGACCTGACCGGCGCTACCGCCGCTCTATCTCTGTAACAGCGGGCCGCTGTGATCGCCGGCTACTACCGGGGTTGCTCCGACGCTGTCACCGCTGCTGGCTTTGAGACGGCTATGGCGACACAGATGAGGCACCGAAATCGCGGCGCCTCATTGTTGGCTCATCACCTTCGCTTTTCGGAGTCTGACCTGCAGTGCCTGCTCAGAGACCAACGATGTAGCAGGGGCTGCAGCACCAAATGCTGGCGCCTGAGCTGTCGATGGTGCGGCGTCGAGGCCGTTGGCTCACGGCCCGAAACCGAGTGCCCACTTTCCTACTTATTGCTGTCGTGATCGCGATCCGCGGCGCGTTCTTTCGCACGGCAAGCCACGAGATCCCAGCAGTGGCTGGCCCCGAGCCCGTCGCAGGCCCACACACATCTGCTGGCTGGTTCGGTCCGCTCCGCGGCAGGCGCAGTGACTTCGTGGCACTGAACGCCAGCGGGGCATCCCGATTCGTGTCGTCGAGCGACGGCGTCGAGTGGTTCGAGAGCGCCACATGGAACTCGCCGGGCGGTGGACTTACGGACCGAAGTCACCGGGTTCATCCGCACACGTGACCGGTATCTGGCCGTCCTTGAGACGGTTGTGGTGCTCAACGACTTCCTTGCGCCTCCTATCGAAACCTCGACCTATTGGAGCGAGTGGTCCGTGCGCCAGGTCGACGTTGATGAGCCGTTCCCAATCGATGGGCTTCGGCGTGACTACAACATGGCCGGCGCGGCTGTATCGGGCGAGCAAGTGTTGGTTGCTTTACAAGCAAACGAGGAGCTCGCCAGACGGCGTGACCTAGACGTCGGTCTGGTCCAGCACCGAGGGTGCCTGGTCCGGTTCGATTGCGGTCGGCGACGATGAGCTCGTGGTCAGTGGCACGCAGCTCACCGGCGGATCGATCATGATCCCACTCGAAGACGAGGAACGAAGACTGTCACAGCCAGCGCGGTGTTCACTTTGCGAGACGACGTCGTTTCCGATGTGCTCGAGCAGTCCTGGGTTCGGTTCCTGAGCGGCGGTGAGAGGCGCCTATGGCGTTTCCAGGTTCTATGGTGACGCCATGGCTGAAGACCCGACCGAACCCAACGCAACGATGCTGGCGATCCGATTCGATCATCCGATGAAGGCACAAGAGTGCCTGCTGGCGATGGTGCGAATTGCCGGGCAAGACGTCATCCGTATCGAGGACGCTGCCATCGTCGACAAGGACAGCAACGGCAAGATCAGGCTTCGCCAGAGCAAGGACATCAACGCCGGACAGGGCGCGACATCGGGTGGCTTCTATGGCAGCCTGATCGGCATCATTGGCGGACCCATTGGCATGCTCGCGGGCGGGGCACTGGGAGCAGCCGCTGGCGGCCTGTGGGGCAAGCTTCGCGACATCGGCATCGATGACGACCATATGAAGGACATGGGCGAACGAATCTTGCCCGGCGAGAACCTGCTCTTCCTGCTTCTACACGACATCAATCGGCCCCTGTTCTGTCGCGAGATGAAGCGCTTCGACGGCATGCTCTTTGAGTCAACAGCCGACGATGTGTTCGACAACGACATCGAAGTTTGCCTCGCGGTTCGCCTCTAAGCCGCTGCACTGTTTCGCATCAGGCTTGGGCAGTAAAAGAGTTGGGGCGACCAGAGTGCCCGTTTCAGCGGTTTGGTGGCCCCGCTGTTGTCTGTCGCCCGGCTAGCGGGTCGGTGGTTGGCCAGTTCGCACGAAGTCGATTGCTTCGCGGGCACCGAAGGTGACGAACCGTTCGGCCCGGGGTGCAGCAAGGAAACGAGCAGCGGCAGCGAGTGGCAACAACGAGCCGGTGGCGTGGGCTTCCTCGCGAGCAGCCACAGCGGTCTTGACCAGGTGCGCCATCATAATGAAGGATCCTGCAGTGTCTTCCAGGCTGGCTTGTTCGAGCTGATCGCCAACATGGTCGAGGGGACCGGCGAGGGCCGCTGCGACGGCATCGTCGGGTCGACGTTCGAGCACAGCCGTGACGATGTCGCCTGACTCGGGATCGGGTAGTGCTGCGTCGACACGGCGGATCCGACGCTCGCCGCGGCCCGAGTCGAATGCCAGGAATATGGTGAGTAGAACCAGCCGAGCGGAGCGGGCTCCGGGGTTCGTGGCCCAAGCCCAGCGGGCCGCGTTCGCGTAGGTCAAGACATGGGTTATGTCGAGCCAGCCGAATTCTTCATGGCGATCTCGCTCGATCGTCAGGTCGTATCGCAAGAGCCGATGGGATGCGGCCATACTCACGGTGTTGATCAGCCCGGTGACACCGGCTCCGTTCATGGCAGCTTCGACGAGTTGATCGATGGGTGCCTGGTCCGCATCGAGAAGTCGGTTAATCAGAGCTTCGTCGGTATCGCTCCATCCGGTTACCGCTGGCCCGGCAGCGGCCGCTAGAGCGTCGAGATCAATCTTGTCGATCGCCCGATTGGCCTTGCGCATATAGGGCAGCGTGTCTTCGCGGGTGCCGTACACGAGCGTCATTGCGAGTTCGGTCAGCAGCAGTTCGGCAATCTCAGGAATCCGCTCGATCAGAGTGAAGGCCTTTTGGGTGTAAATCGCTCCGTGTCCATAGTTGTAGTGATGGCGGCTAACGGCGTGGACGAACCATGAACGGGCGATCGGCACGGTCTTGTCCAGGTCGTCGCTGGCGAGGAGGGAGCGAACCGCGTTCACCGCTCCGGCCTCGTCCTCTCGCTCAACGGCGTCGACGAAGCCCTGCTCGTCTATCGGCGCATCTGCCGGCGCCGGCACGTCATGTGGCTGGCGGTCGCGGTTCGACTCCGAGAACCCACTCAGCGCTTGGGTCAGAGGCAGGGTCTTCTCGAGGTGGTCATAGCCATCGGCGAGATGAAGCAGGTCGGCGGCGACGGCCATGTCGTGACCCATACCCCACTCGCTACGGGGTAGGCCGTGGCGTAGCCCGACGGCCAGAATCTCTTCGGGCGACGCCCCTGCTTGCAAGAGCCGGGCCGTGTCGCGGGCCATCTGGCCGGTGTAGTCGCGTTCGATACCGCTCTGAAGACTGGGCCATAAGCCAGCAAGGGTTGCTTGGGCAGTTGGTTCGGTGATGGACACAATGACATCGTCACCTTCGATCCGTACGCCATGGCTGGCGACGTTCTCTTGGCCGATCACGCACGTGCCGTCAGATGCCCGGAACTTCCAGTTGTGCCATTGGCAGGTAAGTAGCTCACCATCAAGTGAGCCGGTGGCCAACCCGTATCCTTGGTGCGGGCAGGCATTGTCGAGCGCATAGAAACCGCTGGCGGAGCGGATGACGACGACTCGTCGCTCACCGACCTTTGCCATCTTCATAGAGCCGGTGTCCATCTCGTTGACAGACGCCACTGTCGCTTCGAAGGTGCGCCCGGGGGTGCCGTTGGTTTCGTGTTCAGTCGCGCTCATGAGTTATTTCTACAATCTCAAGTAAACATGAGGTCAAGTGATCTTTTGCGAGATTGCATCGACATAACCGACCTGGTTGTGCTCGTTAGGGCAGGCTCCGCGCTTCGGGAAAGAGACGGAGGAAATTCTCGCTGTGAAAACGCGTCATCGTCTCGTCGTTCGCTCCATCGAGCGACTTTGCGAACTTGCCGATCGGGTCGCGCCCACCCTCGACGTGGGGGTAGTCGCTCGAGAACAAGTAGAGCTCGTCGTTCGAATCCGCGATGAGGCGGCCGACGTCTTCGTGCGGGAACGGCGTGAATCCCATTTGTTCAGTCAGCTGCTCACTTGGTTTGCGATCGAAACGGACCGACTCGTCGACCTTGCTATAGATGCGGGTAATCGAGTCGAGCCGACGCAGCATCTCGGGGACCCAACCAGCACCGAGTTCGACCGACGCGCCGCGCAAGTCTGGATGGCGATCAAGGACACCGTCGACAAGCAGCATGCTGATGAACGTCTCGGGAGGCTGATGCATGACGGTCGCGTCCTTGGTGCGCACGTTCTCGCCTCCGCCCATCCAATCCTTGACAGCGGCTCGCCCGTTGTTGCTCCACGACTTGAGCGCCTGCAGCGGCGAACCACCGACATGCAGCAGAAACGGGGTGTTGGACTCGGCGAGTCGAGCCCAGAAGGGCTCCAACTCAACATGGCCTGGTGCAAAACCGATCGGAGCGCGATGCGGGACCCAGACTGCTTCGAGGCCGTTGTCTAGTAGCCAGTCGAGTTCCTGGATCGCACGCTCAGGATCGTCGAGCGGAATGATTCCTACGCCCATCAAGCGGTCGTCGCTTGAGCAGAACTCGCTCATGTGCCGATTGTGGGCCCGGGTTGCGCCGTACCGCAGCGTCGGGTCAGTCTTCGAGCTCGGGTGGAAAGGCAACACCACGCTGTGAGTCGCAAAGATGAGCTGTTTCTTGAACCCAAGCATGTCCAGGGCAACGGTGCGGTCAGCCGAATCGAAAGCCCCAAGCGCCTGGATCTCTTTGGATTTAGCAATCAGTTCGTTACCCAGCGCGATCTGTTCGTTGCGATGGGCATCGGAATGCCGGTTGTGGTGCCCGACGATCTCGGCGACCTCTTCGTTCGTGACCAGCGAGGCGTCGTAGTTGACTAATGGAATCTGATCGCGCAGCGCTGGATCAGCGTACGACGTCAGGAAGTCTGGTAACTCCATAATGTGACTGTCAGCGTCGTAATACGCTCGATCTGCAGGCGCATAAACCATGGTGTTCCTCGATCGTGGTCGGCGGACAGCTTCTTGCATGAGTAGCACAACAGATCTTGCCGGTCATGGTTGACTTCACTGGTGTCAGGTAACGGTCGAGGTGAACTTGCGCATGAGCCATGGCCCGGCCTGCACCGGCGTATGACGAGGCGCCTGGTCTTCTGGGCGACAGGTGGGTAGGCACTCGATAGTCGCGTCCCAGTTGGCCATATGGAAGAACGCAAACGATTGTCGAGGAGCGATATCGGTTCGTGCGACCCGGTGAACCGTCGAACGCCACCGGTTGTTTGTCCACTGCTCGATCGAGTCGCCCAGATTGACTACGAACATGTCGGGTTCGGGGGTAATTCCAGCCCAGCTTCCGTCGCCCTGTCGGATCTCTAATCCGCTCACATCATCGGTACGCAGGATGGTCAGCGTGCCGTAGTCACTGTGGGCGCCAGCCCGAAGCGAGTTCGTAGCGGCGTCGCCATTGATAGCGGGGTAATGCAACGCCCGCATCGATGTGATCGGCTGGTCGATCAACGTTTGGAAATAGTCAGCAGGAAGTTCAAGTGCCACCGCCATGACCATCATGAGTCGTTCCGCTACCTGCGCAAGTTCTTGGTAGTACGCCGTCCATGTCGACCGCAGCCCGGCAGGGTGTTCGGGCCATAAGCTAGGCGAGCGGATCCACGACTGGTCTCCCGCCGCTGATGGGTGAGTACCGCGGCCACAGTCGGGTCCGACCGAGAGCGACTCTTTCAGGTCCGGCCCACTTGGCGAGCCGTCGTCGAGTGATTTGGCCAGGGTCTCGAACTTGTACGGCGAGTAGCCGTAGGGGTACCCGGCCTGGGGGAATTCAATCAGTCGTTTTTCGGCTTCGGGCAGAGCGAAGAACTCGGCCGCTGCGGTCCATGCGTCGTCGGCGATCTGTCGAGGAATGACCGAGAGAGGTAGCTGGAAGAAGCCTGTTGTTTCGCATGCAGCGGCCATAGTCGCGGCTTGTTGTTCGAGCGGCGTGTCGAAGTCGATCACCGGGAGTTCCATTGGGTGGACTCTAGTAGGACGGCATTGCGGGTAGTCCGCCTTCGGCGGTCCTCTAGCGTCGTGATCGAGGGTCTCGCGAAGCACTGGGGCCGCGGCAGGAGTGCACCAGCGCTGCTCTTGCAACTGCGGGGGGCTAGCGTTGCCCCAGACGACGATGAGAGGCCGCAGATGTCTGGCGATGTGATGATGCGTGGTGTAGGTGACGGTCTGCCCGTACCCGAGTTCGAGGATGCTGCGTGGGTGGCCCCCAAGCTGCTGGCCAAGGCGACGGTGGCAATCGTGACGTCCGCAGCGCTGCATCGCAGCACTGACGAGGGCTTCCAGCCTGGTGACACTGAATACCGCTTGCTGCCAAGTGATGCTCGCGATCTCGTCCTTGGGCATTGGAGTCCCAACTTTGACCGCTCCGGCATTGCGATCGACCTGAACGTGGTTTTTCCCATCGATCGACTCGATGAGCTTGCTGCCAGGGGCGTCATTGGTGCCGTGGCGCCACGGCATGCGTCGTTTGCCGGCAATCAGCCCGATGACGTCGCGACGATCCGCATCGACTCCGGTCCTCGTGCCGCTGCAGAGCTCAAGGCTGACGGTGTTGACATCGTGCTGCTCACGCCCGTTTGACCGCTCTGCACGCGTACCGTGAGTACGCTCGCCCATGTCTTTGAGGCCGCCGGTATAGCAACGGTTGTGTTGGCAGCGACCAAATCCGTCGTTGAACGGATGCAGCCTCCCCGAGCGCTGTTTTGCGAGTTCCCGCTAGGCCGGCCGCTTGGCAAGCCTGGCGACGCCGAGTTCCAGCACGATGTTCTCGCCCAGGCCTTTGCCATGCTCGACGCTGAAACCGGGCCGGTGCTCGAGAACCATCCTGAGGTCATCGAGGCTGACGAGACGCCGTTGAGCTGTGCCTTGCCTCCCCGATTTGATCCCTCGCTTCCCGCGGCCGTGGACGAAGCCAAGGGCATGCGCAAGGCGTTCGACCGGGCACTCCAACGCAGGGGCGTCACGTCAGTCGGCCGTGTTGTCGATCCCGATGGGCTCCCGGGTGCATTGCAGATCCTGGACGACATCGTCAACGGGACGCACTGGAAAGAAGCCGGGATTCCAGGTAGTAACACCACAGCCCTCTGCCACGATATTCGTACGTACTACGAGGAAGCAGCGCTTGAACTGGTCGATGGGCCATCACCAGGCGGCCGCGCCGCCGAAGCGTGGTACTTCGAGTCGACTCAGGCGGGTCGCACGGTTTTGGCCGCACGGGCTGCGATCAAAGAGCAAGGTGCGCCTCATCCGGTGTGGTTTTACATGGCACCGGGTCACCGCTAGCAGCCCCGACCGGGTGCTCTGGGGGCGGCAAGTTGTTTCGCTAAACAGCAACGCACGAAAGAATTGCCGCCAGTAGGAGCACTCGTTGATGTCGCGTTACGGCGCGCTACGAGACGATCGGCAGTGACTACATCGCCTCCTAGTTTCAGCGAGATGAGCCCGGCGGACCAATGTGGGCACTGAACCTGATGAAGTATCGCGACTGCGCTGGTTATGTCAACGGACGTGACACCAGCCTCTAGGCCGACGACGTCTATGCGCCGCATAATCATCTGCGTTGGGTCGGCTCCAGACTCACCTTGATGGCGCCGGTCGTCTACCCGCTGGTTGGTGACGGCCCCATGTGGGACCGCGTTGCCATTGCCCAGTATCGCGACCGTCTGGCCCTCATCGAGATGAGTTCGGCGGATGATTTCGCAGAACTCGAGGCGCACAAGGACGCAGGCATGGACTTCACCATTGTGATGGCGACCTTCCGTGTGGAAGGTGACCCGGTAGCTGCCCAGATGTCGGCGGCAGGCAGCGACCGCCGGCTTCTGCTGCAAGTGGTGGGTGACGCAGCGGCGCCAGAGATGGCGCATGGCCTCGAGTCGATCCGTATTGGTCGATTCTGGATCGAAGACCGATTTCTGGGCGACGAACGAACGTTACCGAAGCGCGTTGTGGCCTGATCTCAGCTGGTACAGCAGCAGAACTCGCGTCACGCGATTACGCGCATGACGAATCGAGTCATGTCGTTATTGTTGGGCCGACCGTGGACGATGTTGCTCGCTCGCTGACCGATACCACTCGGGTCCTTCTCTGATATCGATGCGGTACCCCGCAGACGATGCGATCGGCGACGTTGCCGACTATCTGGCCGAACGGCGCTAATCGAAACCCCGGCTGGCGACGGGCAACCGCATGGGATCCTTCAAGGCTGCGACCTTTTCTGACCGAGTACCTTCGTGAATTTTGTGCAAGAACACTCTCGGATTGGCGTGGCCTAAGCCAGGTAAAGCCGCCGACTTCGGACCCACGTCGCGGCGGCTGGCCCGAATGGCCTATCAAAGTGACCAGGAATTGGAAAGTAGCCGTACGTGCCTCAATTTGGGGATGGGCATGCCGAATCTATTCTTATGAAGTTTCCAAGCTCTGAGTCCACAGGTTCTGACGCTGCGGCCGCGAGCGGCGGACTATCGGGCTTGTCCCCAGAGCACAAGGCTGCCCTCAGCCGAGCGAGGGACTTGATCGCCCAAGGTCACTCCCAAGACGCTGTCGTCGACCATCTCGTCGCCAATGGCATGCCGCGAGTTGTTGGCAAGGTTCTCGTTAAGCAGCTCGACAAGCGCCTCTAAAGCAACGTACAACCTCCGGTACAACACGCAGGTCGCAAAGCTGTATCGCTCTTCCGGTACGACATGCAGCCCGGTCAAGATGGCTGAACGGAGCCTCACCTGCCAAGCTGTTCGTCTCGACGAGGAGCAGATGTGGCTAATAATCAGCTGAACGACAAGGTCGCCGTAATCACCGGTGGCGCAAGTGGCATTGGCCGGGCGTGCGCCCGACGGTTCTCCGGCGAAGGAGCCCGGGTTGTGTTGGGCGATATCAATGTCGATGCGGCTATCGCCGCCGCCGCACAGATCGAGTCGGCTGGGGGCACGGCCCATGCGGTGCAACTTGACGCCGCATCGCCGGCCGACAATGTCGCCATGATTCAGGCGGCTTTGGACAAATACGGCCGCGTCGATGCCGTCGTAGCTGCGGCCGGCCTGTCACATGCTGGCTATGTCAGCGGCGAGCGACATGCTCGCGCTACCGAGGGTTTGCTGCATCAGTCGCCTGAGGACTGGCAGAGGGTGATGGACGTGAACCTGACTGGCGTGATGCTGGTGAACCAGGCCGCAGCAAAAGCCATGATTGAAGGCGGGACACCGGGCACAATCGTGAATATCGCTTCGGTCGCGGCCAAGGTGCCGCTTCGTGGCGGCGTGGATTACTGCGTCTCTAAGGCAGGTGTCTGGATGCTGACGAAGGCATTCGCTCTTGAAATGACCGACTATGACATCAGGGTCAATGCCATCGGTCCGGGCTTCGTCGAAACGCCAATGACGGCTCGGACTGCCGCAAATGCCGAGGGTGCGGCACGAATGTTGGGGATGACCCCAATGGGGCGCCTTGGCGTGACCGAAGAGATCGCCAACACGGCTCTCTTCCTGTCGACGGACCAATCCTCGTATACGACAGGCCAAATACTGTTCCCTGCTGGCGGGATGTTCACGGGATGAACACAAACATCACCGATCACTATTCCTTCGGCGGGTTGCGTGGTCGGATCGAAAACGGCCTGTCCATGCTCGACAGCGCTCCTACCGTCGAAACGTTGGCTCCGGTCGACGAGTTCCACGTTGGCGGGCGCGCTGCGACTGCTCACCTCGTAGAGCAACTAGACCTTGATGCTGGTGACCATGTGCTCGACATTGGAAGTGGGTTGGGTGGCACTGCTCGCTTTATGGCGGCGTCGGCTGGTGTGGCTGTTACCGGCGTTGACCTGACCGAAGAGTACGTGCAGGTCGCGACCTGGCTGACCGAGCTCGTCGATCTCTCCGGGTCGGTGCAGTTCATCCATGCGTCCGCTGCAGAACTGCCCGTGCCCGCACAAGCTTTTGCAGCCGCAACGATGGTCCATGTCGGTATGAACATTCCGGATAAGGCCGCGGTTTTCGGCGACATCGCTGACCGGCTTGCCCCCGGTGCCGTATTCGGGATCTATGACCTGATGGTCTCTGGCGAGGTGCACCCCGACTATCCGGTGCCATGGGCCCCAACGCGGACTACGAGCTTTCTGGAAACCCCAGCGCGGTATGTCGCCCATCTCGAGGCAGCGGGCTTTGGCTCGGTCGAGGTTCGAGACCGGACCCATGCCGCACTCGCTGCGTTCGAACTGCTCGCTTCTGCGCCGGGCAACGGGCCTCCAGCACTTGGCCTGCATCTCGTCATGGGTCCCGATACTCCGACCAAGTTCGGCAATCTGGTGGCGGCCGTGCGTTCTGGCGCCATCGTCCCGACGGAAATCATCGCTCGCCTCTGACCGTTGACCTGCGTGTTGTACCGGAGGTTGTACGCGCCGGGTTGGTCGGAGCGGTTGCAGCTACGCCTGACTACTAGGTTCGAGAGATGAGCGAACCGTCAGAAAAGGCCGTAGAGCTACGCACCGATGGGTGGTACGGCCGTCCACTTGCTGGGTTCCCTTATCGGAGCTGGATGAAGCGCGGCTTGCCTGACGACGCGTTCACCGAAGGTAAGCCTCATATTGGTATTGCGTCGTCGTGGAGCGAACTGACGCCCTGTAACTCGCACCTGGATGAGATCGCCGAACACGTGAAGCGTGGTGTCTGGGAAGCCGGCGGTATCCCTCACATCTTCCCGACGACATCGCTGGGCGAAACCCAGCTGCGTCCAACGGCGATGCTCCTTCGCAATCTGATGGCCATGGATGTCGAAGAGTCGCTGCGAGGTAACCCCGTCGACGGTGTCGTGCTGCTCGGCGGTTGCGACAAAACCACCCCGGCGCAACTCATGGGTGCGGCGTCGGTTGATCTCCCAACAGTCGTCGTGTCTGGTGGCCCTATGCTGAACGGCCAATACCGGGGGCAGTCCCTGGGGTCGGGTACCGACCTGTGGCGCTTCAACGACGAAGTGCGATCTGGTCGTATGTCGATCGAAGACTTCCGAGACCTCGAGTCGTCGATGACGCGAAGCCGGGGGTCGTGCAACACGATGGGAACAGCGTCGACTATGGCGTGTATGTCCGAAGCGCTCGGCATGGCGCTGCCTCAGAATGGCGCCTTGCCAGCGGCCGATAGCCGACGGTTGCGCCTGGCCCATCTTTCTGGCCGCCGTGCGGTCGAGATGGTGCACGAAGGGTTGACGATTTCCAAGGTGCTCACCCGTGCCAACTTCGAAAACGCCATCAGAGTCCTGGCTGCGATCGGCGGCTCTACGAATGCAGTGGTGCACCTGCTCGCTATTGCAGGGCGACTGGGTGTGGACCTTGAGCTCGCCGACTTTGATCGCCTGAGTGCGGAGTCGCCGCTGCTCGTGAACCTGAAGCCCTCTGGTGACTACCTGATGGAGGACTTTGCCTATTCGGGTGGGCTGCCGTCTGTGATTGCCAAGCTCGGCGACATCATCGACGGGACGGCTCCGACCGTGATGGGCACACCCTTTGCGAGTTATGCCGACCCGGTCGCTGCGCAACACGCGGACCCAAACGTGATCCGCGGCCTGGACGACCCACTGCTCGACGAGTCAGGTATCGCGGTACTCAGCGGAAATCTGTGCCCCAGCGGCGCAGTGATCAAACCGAACGCCGCAACACCAGAGCTCATGCAGCACCGGGGGAGAGCAGTGGTGTTTGAATCAATCGAGGACTACCACGAGCGCATCGATGATCCCGATCTGGATATCGACCCGACGTGTGTGCTCGTGTTGAAGGGCTGTGGGCCCAAGGGGTATCCTGGCATGGCCGAGGTCGGCAACTTCGGCCTTCCAGCGCGGCTTCTCGCCGATGGTGTGACCGACATGGTCCGGATCAGTGACGCCCGCATGAGCGGAACCGCGTATGGCACTGTTGTGCTTCACACTGCTCCGGAGGCTGCGGCGGGCGGCCCGCTTGCGGTGGTGCGGGACGGCGACATGATTTCGCTCGATGTGGCCAATCGTTCGCTCAGCTTGGAAATCGACGACTCCGAACTGGCAGAGCGGCTTGCGGCATGGGAGCCTGCTCCAGCGGCGTACAGCCGCGGCTATTACCGCTTGTACATCGAGCATGTTCTGCAGGCTGACAAGGGCTGTGACTTCGACTTCCTTGTGGGCTCCAGCGGAAACGAGATCGTGCGCGACAGCCACTAACCACGGCAGGTCATCTGACTTTCGTCGCTTTTGGGGTTGGTCCTAGTGCTGACGGAAAGATGTGCGCCAATCGGCCTACTCGGCATGATCGATCACTGCATCTGTTCGATCATGCTGGGTGTTTTGTTCCGCCGATTTGGCTATGTCCCAAGCTGGCCCGCCTGTGTCGAGGGGTCGGGGGCGCTGGGCTTTATAGCTACCCGCTCAACCAATAACGACAATCGTTGGCGCTCAGGTCATGCCCGGCTATCGACTCCTCATCACGACAGCCTGTAGTAGTCGCAAGTCGAGACCTTGGCACTTATCGAACGTGCCCAGCGACCGGGGCCGATGGCGCAATAAAAATTTGGTTACTGGGCGGGAGGCCGGGGGTGCGCACGGCTATTCCTCTGGCGTAGGTCGTTGTCGTTCCGCATCAACGAGACCAACATCGTCACCGAGAGCGCAATGATCAGAAGGAGGACTGGGTAGCGGCCGCTTGGCCCGAATTCGGCGGTCAGGTTCGACTGCAGATTGATGAAGGTATGGATAGCAAACGGCACCCAGATCCTTCCTGACAGTTCGTAGGTAACTGCCAATATCACCCCCATCGGCACTGTCAGGATTATGCGTTCGGGACTCGACACGAGATAGTGACCAAGCGCAAACAGAACCCCCGAGATCACGGCTGCTGGAGCGACGGTAGCCAAGCGCTTTCCCATCGACGTGTCGTTGTTCGCCGTCAAGGGGCGCAGACCCCGGTACAGCAACCAACGGCCACCGATCTCTTCCACTAGCGGCGTGAGAACGCTCGAACCGAACCGTTTGATCACTGTGTACCCAACGCTCGCCGACGAAGACGCTGCGGCCGGGTCTGTGCCAAAGGGACCGAGAACCATGGCAGTCAGAATGATCCCGCTGACAGCCAGCAGAACCATGAGCGAATCACACCCCAACGCTGGCAGCCCACACGGCCGCCTCGGCGGCACGATGGGTGCAATCGATGGAGCGCCGCTCCACCTCGTCACAAGCAGCCAGACTCCAACCGCTCCGACCAGCACCACCGCCACATAGGACGCCGCCACCATGGCCGTCGGCCCAAAGCCACACTCCGCTGCAGCCCGGGCGGCGCCAGGGTAGAGAAGGGGCGTGGCGAAAGCGACAACATAAATCGCAAGCACTCGCCTTCGGGTAGGCGTCAACATGTCGGCCGCTCGTCTCAAAACGTCGCAGCCAGAGCGCAACCGTCGGCCGGTGATCCACAGCAGTGAGCTGCAGCATTTCCTGCGAAGCGGACCGGTCTACATCGTCCTCGAAGCAACATCGCTCCGTCATGTTACTGCTTGCAGTAATTGCGCGATCGGTTGATGATTCACCATGTCAGGACGATGGATCACGACGTCGACTCTTTAATAGCCAGACCCTCGTTGGTAGTCATGTGTCCTAACGTCGGCCGCTCGAGCTAGAGAGCGCCTCTGCTGCGACCGTCTCGACGGCGCAGGACACTGTTGGGTTTGTCCGAACGGACGCTTGGGGCTTCACATCCCTTAGGTTGATGTCGTGCTTCCCCCCGAGCAGATGTTGAGGAAGTCATGAACGAAACCCAGAACAGCGTTGAGCCACCCCGCCCGAGTGCCGACGAAGTCATCGCCGAGCTGACCCGCGACATCCAGTTGTTGGCCGGCCCCGATGCCATGCCTCGGCCCGAACAGATCGAGGCTGTCACAGCGGTCGTGGCCAATCGTCAACGGACCCTGCTTGTGGCCCGCACGGGCTTCGGTAAGTCGGCGGTTTACTTCTCGTCGACCCGCATGTTGCGTGACAGAGGCTGGGGCCCGACCGTCGTCGTGTCACCGCTCTTGGCGCTCATGCGTGATCAGGTCGCTGCTGCTCAAAAGCTTGGGCTCAATGCGGTCACCATCAACTCGTCGAATATTGACTCGTGGGACGAGATCGAAGCCCAAGTTGCTGACGATGCTGTCGACCTCATGCTCATTGCGCCAGAGCGCTTGTCGAATCCCGGGTTTCGTCGGCGTGTGTTTACCTCGCTTCGCCAGCGAGCGTTCATGCTCGTGTGCGACGAAGCCCATTGCATCAGCGACTGGGGCCACGACTTTCGCCCCGACTATCGCAGGCTTCGACAGCTGCTGGCCGATCTTCCCGCGTGGACGCCTGTGTTGGCCACAACAGCCACGGCAAACCAGCGAGTCACCGACGATGTCGCCGCCCAGCTGGGCGACGACAGCCTGGTGCTGCGCACCACCCTTGACCGAGAGTCATTGCATTTGTCGACCGTTGATCTTCCCGATGATGCGCACCGCCTGGCCTGGCTCGCGGAGACACTGCCGAAGCTCGAAGGCTCAGGCATCGTCTACACGCTGACCGTGGCCCAGGCCCACGAGACTGCCGCGTGGCTGCGTTCCCAAGGCCACGAGGTCGGGGCCTATACCGGCCAGGTCGATCCCGATGAACGGTTGCAACTCGAAGCCGACTTGCGTGGAAACCAGCTGAAGGCGTTGGTGGCAACCAGCGCGCTGGGGATGGGCTTTGACAAGGGTGACCTGGCGTTCTGTGTACATCTTGGGCTGCCGCCTACACCCGTCGCCTACTACCAACAGATTGGTCGTGCTGGTCGCAATATCGCTCGAGCCGAAGCAATCGCGGTGCCTCGACCGACAGAAGACGCTCGCATCTGGAAGTGGTTCGAGTCGGTCTCTATGCCCAGCGAAGAGCTTTGCATCACGGCACTGAATCAGCTGAACCCGCATGAACCAACAGGCATTGCTGACCTAGAGCGTTACGTCAACCTGGGGCGCAGCAGGCTGTCGACGCTGATGAACATTCTCGAAGTCGACGGCGCTGTAGAACGTGTGGGATCAGGATGGATCCGTTCCGACTTCCCCTGGGTCTACAACCACGAGATCTCGGCCACGCTCCGCGAGTTGCGGCGAACTGAAGGCCAAGAAATGTTGGCTTGGGCCCAACTTGACACGTGCCGGTTGCGGTACCTACGAGAAGCGCTCGACGACGCCGAGGCGGCGGACTGCGGCCGCTGTGATCGTTGCACCGGTCACTCCTGGCAGTCAGATCCTGACGCAGTACTGGTGGCCAAGGCGGCATCACAGCTCCAAGGCGGTGATGTGATCATCGAGCCGCGTAAGCAATGGCCGACGCGTCTCGAAGCACCCAAGGGCCGTATTGCTGCTGACTCTCAAGCGCGAGTCGGCCGGGCCTTGGCCAGGCTCGGCGATGGTGGCTGGGATGCGGTTGTCGAGGGCTTGTTCGCGCTCGCCCGCAACGGTCATCCATTCGAAGTGACTGAGGACATGGTCCAGGCCTGTGCTGGTGTTCTCAAGCGCTGGGAGTGGGCGGAGCGCCCTAGCTGGATCTGTCCAATGCCGTCGCGTCGAAGCCAGTCGGTCATTGACGCGGTCGCCGACGCGATCGGTGCGCTTGGCAAATTGCCCGTGCATCGAGCGCTCGTCGCCGAGCCGTCATTGTTGGCACCCGCCGACCAGTTTCAGGCAGAGCAAGCCAACTCAGCGCATCAGGTACTGAATGTGTGGCACCGTCTGCGAGTTGAACCATCGCTGTTGCCGGCCGGGCCAGTTGGTGGCGGCCCAGTGCTGCTCATCGATGACGAGGTCGACAGCCGATGGACGATCACTGTTGCTTCCCATCGACTGGTACAGGCCGGTACCGGTCCGGTTCTGCCGTTCGCCTTGCGCTCTCGCTAAGGCCTTGTGGCCTGCTGGCGGTCGCAGTCAGAGCGTTATTGGACCCCGGCTGCGCCGGAAGGAACGAACGCACATACCCACACAGAAGAACGAGAACATGCTGAGTCCTGCGATGACGCCGGGAAGAAGCGATGACTCATCTTCGAGGGTGATCGTCACTGTCTCGGTGTCCAGCTCGCCGCCTTGGTCCGGCGCCGTGTCCGCTTGCGCCGTCGGGGTCGCGGACTCGTTCGGCACAGCAGCCGCAACAGCGGTCGGTAACGGTGTGACCGTGGGGGTTGGCACAGGCGTCGGCAACAGGACTATTTGTGGCGCCGGCGCGACCTCGAAGGTTGGCGTGGGATCCGGCTCCGCTATCTGGTCGTTGGTGGGTTCGGCATTCGGCTCCGGCGTTGGTGTTGGGCCCGCCTCGACCGGAGAAGGCGTTGGGGTCGGCAGCGCGCCGATGAGCGGGTCGCGGGGTTCTTGATCGGCCTCGTTCGGCACGCCGTCACCGTCGATGTCGATATCACAGACGTCGCCGTCGCCGTCGTTGTCCTCGTCGCTCTGATCGGGGTTGGCGATCAGATCGCAGTTGTCCGGCTCAGGGTCAGCGATTCCATCGCCGTCGACGTCAGATACCTCAGGTGTCGGCACCACAGTTGGTTCGGGCGCTGCTTCGGGAGTTGCTGCTGGAGCTGTCGTGATTGTTGCATCAGTCGGCGCGATGTCAGAGACGTTGTCTACGCCGTCGCCATCGATGTCTCGATCACACGCGTCGCCGTCGCCGTCGTTGTCCAGGTCGGACTGATCAGGGTTGGCGACCGCATCGCAGTTATCGGGCTCGGGGTCGGTGACCCCATCACCGTCGGCATCGCTGGTGCTGGGGCTGGGGCTAGGGCTGGTGCCTGGTGTGGCAACCTGGCCGGGCCGGGCTAGCGGAGCGTTCACCGTGTTCTCGTCGATCTCACGGGTCACGCCGCCATAGGTCCTGGTGACGTTGAGTCGATACTGATGGATGCGGGCGTTCGTCCACTGGTCGTCGGATGGGATCTCGAGCCCGTAGTTGTCGGGCCGGCCGTTACCCGTCGACACCCATATGGCATCGGGGGCATCGAAGTCGGGCCGGCCCAGAGCCCGACTGAGGTCCCACATCGTTGATGAGCGCGAACCGTAAACGCCAGACACGTAGCCGGCGCTCTGAACACCTTCTGTCCATGCATCGAGGAAGGACAGGACCGCCTCGGCACACCCGGGGCGATAGGCCTCCATGTCGTAATAAATAGGATTGCCAGGGCCGATGCCGAGGCGGCTGACCGAGTCGACAGCATCGGCAGCCGAAGCCAGGCCCTGGGTGCGGGCGGCTGCCGGGTCAGCCGATAGGCCTTCGAACCGAGCTGCTGCGCATTGGTCTGGCGCCTGGAATCCAACATAGATGGGGATGATGCTCCAGCCGTCGGCATAGATCTGGCTGACCCATGGCGCCGTCAGGTTTGACTGGATTTTGTCGGCACGGTTATCCCACGAACTGTTCACATCGATGTAGACACCAACGGTGGAGAAGGGCGAGAAGTCCTTCCAGATCGCCATCTGGTCAGCTGTCATTGCTGACCTTGCGTCGAACGCTGCGCCAGCTGGTGCGTCAGGTGGTGCGGGAGCGGCACTGCCGGCCAGAGCGAACATCGTGCTTGTGCCAGAGCCCAGGCCCCTGACCGTTACTGCCCAGGTTTGTGGGCCGCCGCAGTTCCAGCGCATTTCTATCCGGCCAGAGCTGTCCGCGACCCGACGCGAAAAGACGCCATCCAGTTCCGGAGCCGAAAACTCGACAGTCTCGCCGGGAGAAAATCCGGAGACGATGCCGAGTGGCCGCACGATGGCATCACACACGAACGGGTTCTCAAAGAGTTCGACCTGCAATGGCTGTTGGGCAGACGCGACTGGGGTGAGGGCGACGATGCCACTGATCGCACAGGCGATCAGCATCAGAAGTCGTGGGGCGATGGCATTCATCGACAGCAAAAGTAGTTGGCGCTGCGACCTAAGTGGCGGCACGTGCCGATATGTGCGATTTTTCACAAGCGCCAGGATGTTATCTCAGACCTGGGGGCAAACATGGGGAAGGGACGGGAGTGAGGTCCAAAAGGTGGTCAACCCGTTTGGCTCGACTACGCAATCGAATTTCGGCGGCGACGGACTGCGAAACATGACTTGTATGTTCTCGACGCCCCAACGCTCGAGGAACGGGTGCGGATCTTGGATTCGGGATCTTTGGCACAGATTATCCACTAGTTCGTTCCCCCTGAGCAGAATGCTGAATCCCTGATTCCGGTGACGAAGCAAAGTAGAGTCCCGAAAATGAGAGTTCTATTCGTTTGTACGGCCAACATTTGCCGGTCGCCCATGGCGTCGGGACTCTTCGCCAAATCTGCACATGTCAATGGGGCTGTCGGTGCCATCTCGGCTTCGGCCGGCTTTCTCGAAGGAGGACGTCCGGTACATCCCTCTGTGACTCGGCTTCTCGACGAGCGAGCCATCGATGTCTCTCGCAAAAAGAGTCAGAAGATCTCGCAAGATCTGGTCGACAAGTCCGACCTGATTCTGACCATGACCAGTGACCATGCTCGCGGCGTCGTGTCTCGGTTCCCTCGGGCAATCAGCGACGTGTACACGTTGCGTCACTTCGGCACGATTGTCACGCAGCGCCCAGCTGACGTGTCGACGAGAGAATGGCTCGACGATCTGAATGTATTGAACCGTCGGGCCTATCTGGGCGACGACGAGATACTCGATATCCCGGATCCAATTGGCCGTGCCGACAAGGTGTTCACAGAACTAGTGATCGAGCTCGAAAACTCGATCGGCTGGATCATGGGTTGTGCTTACCCGGCGTCAAGCCAGGCCAAAACGGCGTAACGCTCGCGTGTACGGGCCAACCTGGCCGGCCCGGATAGGTGCGCGGCTCAGTCTCGGAAATTGCCGAACTGAAGCGGGATGTCAAAGTCGCCTTCTTTGAGCGCTTGCATGACATCTTGCAGCGAGTCGCGCTTCTTGCCGTTAACCCGCAGTTGCTCGCCTTGGGTTGAGCTCTGTACACCCTTGAGGCCCAGGGCCTTGATGAACTTGTTCAGTTCCTTGGCCTTGTCGCTGGATATGCCCGCCGTTAGCGTGAGAAGTTGCCGAGCACGGCCGCCTGAGGCCTCTTCGACGTCGCCATAATCAAGTGCCTTGAGTGACACGCTGCGCTTGACGAGCTTCTCTTGGAGGACTTGGCGAAGGGCGCTTAGGCGATCCTCGTTGGATGAATTCATCGTGATCGAGCCTTCGCCGAGCTCAATCGAAGAGTTGGTGCCCTTGAAGTCGAAGCGGGTAACGATCTCGCGGCTGGCTTGGTCGACTGCGTTTCGGACTTCCTGCATGTC